>Ga0334887_1001258_pt1 | contig 33918 bp, 32 predicted proteins | sample GraSluR1_MG_10_FD_207217 | JGI IMG/M metagenome (GOLD analysis project Ga0334887, IMG submission 207217) | Sludge microbial communities from methane-producing bioreactor in Wageningen University, Netherlands - Granular Sludge_18_07-R1 | ecosystem: Engineered > Bioreactor > Anaerobic >...
TCGTCTTGATACTAAAGAAATATTACCTACTTCCTTTACCTCTCTCAATATTTCTTCTTTTAATTCTTTTGTATAACTTTTACCTTTCATAAACTTTCCTCCAATCACTTTCTACATTATATTAAATGTATAGGAAATTGTCCAAGATCATTTCGGGGCTTAAGAGGTCCTGTTATATTATATCATCATGAAAATTTTGACGGTAGTGGAGCCATGGGATTAAAAGGAGATGAAATTCCACTGGCCAGTCAAATTATAAGGCTTTCTGATCTAGTTGAATTACTTTATAATGAGGACGAGCCTTCTTATAAACAAAGAAATAAAATTACTTCTTGGATTGAACTAAATTCTAATTCCATTTTTTCTGAAAATTTAGTCAATACCTTTCTATCAATTGCTGAAAAGGATATTTTTTGGTTTGATATAGAAAACATATCCTTTATGGATTTCATTTTAGATAATATATCTCCAAAGCTGGATATATATCTTGATTTGTATGAATTTGAAAAAATAGCCTATATCTTAGCCAGTATAATTGATAACAAAAGTTCTTTTACTGCTAAACACTCAAGAGGTATAGCAAATCTAGCCTGGATGGTATCAAATCACATGAAGTATCCAAAAGAAAAGTGCTTGGAGATGAAAATAGCTGGTCTTTTACATGATATTGGTAAACTTGCTATTCCAAATAGTATATTAGATAAGCCTGGTGAACTTACAAAAAATGAGTTCTCAATTATTAAATCTCATGTATACTATACTAAGATAATTTTGGATAGAATTGAAGACATCAGCAATATTAGCGACTGGGCATCTAATCATCATGAAAAATTAAATTCTACTGGTTATCCAAGAAAATTAGATAATTTTACCCTTTGTGAAGAGGCAAAAATACTTTGTGTTTGTGATATATATCAAGCATTAATAGAGGACAGGCCCTATAGAAAAGGCTTAGACAGACCTATGGCTTTTTCAATAATGGATGGAATGATAGGAGAAGGTTTGATATGCAAAGATTCAGTAAAACAATTAAGAGATACTTTGGAACAATACGATTTTAATACTACATATGAAAAATAATTATTCATATATTTTGAAGCAAGTTCTTAATTCAGGTGGAGATTCTTTTACCCCATCTGAATTTTAGAACTGCAAATGCATGGCTAACTTGGCGTTGAACTCCCACTTGAATAAGTTGGAGACTTACGCCAAGTTAGCCATGTGAAACTACAATTAAAGTAAGGGCAATGCCTTTTCTTTTTTTTATTTTTAATATAAAATATTTAAGAGGTGAACTCTTATGGAATTTATAGTCAATAATGAAAATATGACCATGAAGCTTGGAGAAAAATTAGGTTCTGTTCTAAATCCCGGAGATATAGTATGTCTAGATGGAGACCTTGGTACTGGTAAAACTCATTTCACTAAAGGAGTTGCTAAAGGCCTTTTAATAGAGGATTATATAACAAGTCCTACATTTAATATAGTTAACGAATATAATGGAAGGTTGAAATTATATCATTTTGATGTATATAGAGTTAATGATCCGGATGAAATATATGCTATAGGTTTTGATGAATATATTTTCAGCAATGCTGTAAGTATAATAGAATGGTCCACATATATTGAAGAACTTATTCCTAAGGAACATATTTCTGTTGTCATAGAAAAACTTCCTGAAAAAGGAGATAATTATAGAAAAATAGTACTAAATTATTATGGAGATAGATACAATTATGTAAAGGGGATTAAACTATGAAAATTTTAAGTATAGATTCAGCTACCGAAGCTGCAAGCTGTGCAGTTATAGAAGATGAAAAACTTCTTGGTGAAATTACTTTTAATTATAAAAAACAACATTCTGTTATCTTAATGACTATAATTGATAACTTGCTAAAAAATACAAATACAGATATAAACACACTGGATGGATTTGTAGTTTCAAAAGGACCAGGATCTTTCACAGGCCTTAGAATTGGTATGTCTACAATTAAAGGACTTAGCCAAGGTTCAGATAAACCCTTTATAAGCATTTCCAGTCTGGATGCCCTAGCCTATAATATGGCCTACACCCCTGGCATTATATGTCCTATACTTAATGCTTTAAGAGGCAATGTTTATACTTCTTTATATGAATTTAAAAGAGATGCTTTAGTAAAATTAACAGAATACCACATTATGTCCATAGAAGAACTTTTAGCTCTAATTGAAAAACAAAATAAACCTGTTACCTTTATTGGTGATGGAATAAACTTATTTAAGGAACAAATATCGAATTCACTTCCACAAGCTTTTTTTGCACCAGCTCATTTAAATCTAGTTAGAGCATCTGCTTTAGGAGAGTTGGGAATAAAAAAATTGCGTGAAGGCAAAAGTGATGATTTATACAATTCAGCACCTATATATATAAGAAAATCTCAAGCCGAAAGAGAGTATGAAAAAAGGACTGGTAAAAGTATAGATGAATGATTTAGTAGTTTGTCCTTTCGAAGAAAAATATATAGATTCGATTTTATCTATAGAAGAACTAAGTTTTAAAGATCCTTGGAGCAAAGATGCCATGGAAAGAGAACTTAACAATAATTTTGCAAGATACGTAGTTGTAAAACAACAGAATAAAGTTATCGGATATGGTGGTATGTGGATAATTCTAGATGAAGGGCATATTACAAATATCGCAGTTGATCCTAAATACAGATGCATAGGAGCAGGAAAACTTATATTAAAATCTCTTATAGATATTTGTAAAGGAGAAAATGTTACTTCTCTTACTCTAGAAGTAAGAGTATCTAATATAATTGCTCAAAATCTTTATAGTAAATTTGGTTTTATTTCAGAAGGAATACGAAAAAATTATTATGCTGATAATAATGAAGATGCTCTTATAATGTGGAAAAGAAATATAAAATAATAATAAACCCCTATTAAATAGATATTAAAATATTTATTTTAAATTATCTACTTAATGGGGTTTTCCTTATTCTATACTATATATGTTATTATTTTAGGCCTTATTTTGTGCTGCTTCAATTTTTTCAGCTTCCTTATGAATCAATGGCGATACAGCTTTATAAACTGCCATTGTAACTACTGAAACAACCACACCCTTTATTAAATTAAAGGGAAGAATAGAAAATACTATAAATGTATTTAAATCCTTTATACTTGGATTCAATGCTTTTCCCATATCTACTACAGACTCAATTGGGAAATGTAGTACAGTCTCATAAAGTGGAAGTATTACAAAATAATTAAGAATGCTGGCAGCAATGGACATTACTACCGTACCTATTGATAATGCTGCTATAGCATTGCCTCTAGTTTTCTTTCTTTTATATATTACTCCCGCTATCCCTACAAATACAGCACCTACTAAAAAGTTTGCAAACTCTCCTATAAAAGCAGTATTTCCTTTGAATATAGCATGTAATATATTTTTTAATAACTCAATTATAATTCCTGGAACAGGTCCTAATGCAAAAGCCCCTACAAGTGCAGGCAAGTCACTTAAATCCAATTTTAAGAACGCTGGAAATATTGGTATAGGCACTTCAATAAACATAATTAAAAAGCCAATGACACTTAGTACTGCTGTTTTAGTCATAACATTTAATTTTGAATTTCTCATAGTTTTACCTCCAAATTTTTGATTGATCTTCAAATGCAGTAATAAAAAAGCCCTGATTTTTACAATCAGGGCAATAAATACATGTACAAATTCTCTCTTCTTCCATCCAGACTTTACTGTCGGCCTCGGAATTTCACCGAATCATACCAAAATTTGGCTCGCGGGCTATACCGCCGGTAGGGAATTACACCCTGCCCTGAAGATTATCAATATTTAATTCTTTAGCTAGATTATAGTACAATTTTTATTAAAATTCAATACTAAGTATTTAATTTATAATTATTGATGATTGTAAATTATTTCTTCATTGTAAGTGATATTCTATTTCTCTTTTCATCAATTTCTAGAACTGTAACCTCTATAATATCTCCAACCTTTACTACATCTAGTGGATGCTTTACAAATTTATCAGAAAGCTGACTTATGTGTACAAGTCCATCCTGATGAACACCAATATCCACAAAAGCACCAAAATCTGCTACATTTCTAACTGTACCTGTAAGAACCATACCTGGTTTAAGCTGTGAAATATCAATTATACCAGTTTTCAGTACAGGTTTTGGCATTTCTTCCCTTGGATCTCTGCCTGGTTTCTTTATTTCTTTAACTATATCTGAAAGAGTCGGAACTCCTATTTCTAATTTCTCAGCAAGTTTTTCTATTCCTAAAAATTTAACTTTATTATCTATATCTAAGAGGTTTCCTTCTTTAATGTCTTTTTCTGTATAATCTAATATATCCAATAGCCCTTTTGCAGCCTTATAGGATTCAGGATGTACGGCAGTATTATCAAGAGCTTCTTCACTTTCCATAACTCTTAAAAATCCTGCACATTGCTCATAAGCTTTAGGTCCTAGCCTTTTAACTTTCAAAAGTTCCTTTCTACTTTTAAACTTTCCTTTCTCTTCCCTATAATTCACTATGTTCTTAGCTATGTTACTATTAACTCCAGATACATAAGAAAGCAACGCTGGTGTTGCTATATTAAGATCTACTCCAACACTATTAACGCAATCTTCCACTACTCCCGTTAAAGATTCATCCATTTTTTTAGGTGTAACATCATGCTGATATTGCCCTACCCCTATAGATTTAGGATCTATCTTTACAAGCTCTGCTAAAGGATCTTGAAGCCTTCTGCCAATGGATATAGCTCCTCTTAAAGATACATTTATATCTGGATATTCCTTACTTGCAAGCTCCGATGCTGAATAAACAGATGCTCCAGCTTCTGAAACTATTACATAATATAAATCCATGTTCTTTTCGTCTTTAACTTCTTTTATAAGACTTGCTACTATTTCCTCTGACTCCCTGCTAGCTGTTCCATTTCCAAGAGAAATCATTCCTACATTATATTTATACACAAGTTGCTTTAGTATCTTTATAGATCCTTCCACGTCATTTTGAGGTGCAGTTGCATAAATAGTTGCAGTATCCAAAAGTTTACCGGTTTCATCAAGTACTGCTATCTTACATCCAGTTCTAAAACCAGGGTCATATCCTAAAACTGCTTTACCTTTTATAGGAGATTGCATTAACAATGACTTCAAATTGGATTTAAATATTTCTATAGCACCATCCTCTCCTATTTCGAATAATTCAGATCTTATTTCTCTTTCTATGGAAGGATATATAAGCCTTTTTAAAGAGTCCTTTACGCTATTTTCTATGTATTTATCAGTTTTTTCATTTCCCTTTAAACATCTATCATTTAAATATTTTATTATTTTATCTTCATCACAAGTTATTTTAACTGATAAAACCTTTTCCTTTTCGCCTCTATTTATGGCAAGAATTCTATGAGGAGGTATTTTATCTACAGCCTCTTTATAATCGTAATACATTTCATAAGGTGTAGGTTCTTCACTATTTCCACTGGTTTCAATAATTCCTTCTTTTTTCACTAAATTCCTTATCCATTTTCTATACTCTGCTTCATCAGAAATAATTTCACTTATAATATCTTCTGCACCAGCTAAAGCTTCTTGTATGTTATTTACGCCTTTTTCTTCTTCAACAAATCCTTTGGCATACTCATCTATATTATCTTGAAATTCTCCATTAAAAATAGACTCTGCTAAAGGCTTTAATCCCTTTTCAACTGCTATAGTTGCCCTAGTTCTTTTCTTTTGTTTATAAGGTCTATATAAATCCTCTACTTCTGTTAAAGTATTGGAGTTCATAATTTTTTCTCTTAATTCATCTGTTAATTTATCCTGATCTGAAATAGCTTTTATTACCGTTTCTTTTCTATCTTCAAGATTTCTAAGATAGGTAAGTCTATCATTGAGATTTCTCAATACAGTATCATCTAATCCACCGGTTCTTTCCTTTCTATATCTAGCTATAAAAGGAACTGTAGCTCCTTCATCCAGCATTTCAACAAAACTATCTATCTGTTTTACATTTAATTTAAACTCTTCAGCTAATTTTTCGTTTATATTTGTCATGTAAGTTTCCTCCTAAAAAAGTACATACTTTAAACATATTATGTATACTCTAATTTCTCTATAATAAACATTTCTTATTTATTTTAATATCAATAAATCTTACTTAGCTGGAAGTTTGTACTCAGCCTAAGTTTAGATGAATTATCCAAGAACCTGTCGCTGTTATCGGATAATTTTTAAATAATTTTATTAGTACAATTATATATAATATCAATCACCTATTATTAAGTCAAATTATATCTTTCCAATTACTATCTTATTTTCATTTATTAATCAAATTAGGTTTTTATATTCCTTTCCCCAATCACACATGGATTTTAAAACAGGTCTTATACTCTTCCCAACCTCTGTAAGTCCATATTCAACTTTAGGCGGAATCTCATTATATACTTTTCTATAAATCATTTTATCTCTTTCTAATTCTCTCAATTGCATAGTTAATATTTTATGGGTAATTCCTGGTAACATCCTCTTAAGTTCATTAAATCTTACAGCTCCCTTTGACAAATTCCATAAAATTGCTATTTTCCATTTTCCACTTAAAATATTTATGGTCAAGTCAATAGGACAATTTGCTGTTATACTTTTTAACTTTGACATTTACATTTCCCCTATTTTTACTATTAAATTATTTTAAATTTTATTATATAATATCATTTATGATACCATGTTTCAAATTTGTGCGTACTTCACATTTATTACGATTAGCATTATTATAAATAGTAAATTGTTAATACCATGATTTATGAAAGGAAGATCATTTTATGAATGAAATTTTAAATGCTATAAAAAACAGAAGAAGTATACGCTCTTATGAAACAGAACAAATTGATCAAAAGGATCTGGATTTAATACTTGAAGCTGGTATATACGCCCCCACAGCTCACAATGATCAACCCTGGCACTTTACAGTTATACAAAATAGGGAAAAAATTCAGTATATTAATGACAAATCAAAAGAATTGATGTCAAAATCAAATGTAGAATGGATAAAAAATATGGGAATAAATCCAAAAGTAAATATAATATACAATGCACCAACTCTAATTATTGTATCTGGCAGAAAAGATGCTGTTGCTCCTTTAGTAGATTGCTCCGCTGCAATTGAAAATATGCTTATTGCTGCTGAAAGTTTGAATATTGGTTCTGTTTGGCTTGGATTGGTGAGATTCTTTTTTGAATTAAAAGATGAAGTAGAGAAGCTTGGTATCCCAGAAAACTATAAACCCTATTATGGATTAGCCCTAGGTTATAAAGCTGACACAAAAAACTTAACTGCTCCAAAACGAAACTTAAATGTAATAAACTATATAAAATAGAATACTTAAATTAAATAATATGAAGAAGCTAATTATTAGCTTCTCTCAGCTTTTTAGCTGCTATTTCAGGTAAAATAGTATTTACCATAATTCCCGTGCTAATTTCAAACCCTGCTCCATTTACAATTCTAGGGCATATTTCAATATAAAAATGATAATATTTAACCTTTTCTTCTTTAAGAAAATTATAATATATATTATAAGAAATATCTTTTCCAAGAACACTATGAAGCTTATTTGTCACAATTTTTAGAACATCACTTAAATCATTTATTTCAAATTCATTCAAAGTAAATATAGTACTGGAATGTTTCTTCTTTATAATTTGTATTTCATATCTATGCTTAGAAACATAGGGACAAATAGCTATAAATTCTTTACCTTCATAGACAATTCTCTCCTTTGACTTAATTTCATCTTTTAATAAGTCACAAAAGGCACAGGTTTTATTATCTTTATAATATTTACTGCTATTTTCTACTTCCGTCTTTATCTTTTCTGGCATAACATTCATGCCTATAATTTGAGAATGAGAATGTCTTAATGATGCTCCTGCATTTTTACCATGATTCTTAAATACCTGCACATACTTAATAAATTCGTTACGGTATATATTTTTTGAAACACATATATATGCTTTTATTACCTCCCCTATGTGTTCTCTACTAAGTTCATAAAAACTTTTACTGTGATCTCTTCCCTCAATAACCACATAATGAAATCCATATACATTACTTTCAGCTTCTTCTTTTTTTAATACTATAGGATATTTATTCTCTACTACTTTGACTCCATATGAAATCTGATCTTCATAAATTTTAATTCTTGATGAGTTCTGGTCTTCAATACAAAAAGGGCAGTCTTTTTTAAAACTTATTTTATCATTTTCAGTTTTATCTGAAGAAAAATCTGTAGGTCTCTTTAATCTATTTTCTGACATTATTACAGCTTCCTTTGAAATAGGATTTATTCTCATATGTGACATTTTAATCCCCCTTTGAAAACCACTTTTTACCATAGCATCAAACAATTAGCTACAAGATAAGTTATGTAAAGTATTCCTTACAGCTTTTATTGTATCTTCTATATCTTTTTCACTATGCGCATTTGATATAAAAAATGTTTCAAATTGTGATGGTGGTAAATATATCCTCTCATTGAGCATAGCTTTAAAATATTTTGCAAATAATTCTGTATTACAACTCTTAGCATCCTCATAATCTTTTACCTTTTTGGATGAAAAAAATAAAGTTATCATTGATCCCACTCTGTTTACAGTAGCTTCTATTTTGAAATCCTCTATAGCTTTTTCAATTCCCCTTTGAAGCTTTTCACCTTTAATTTCAAGATCATCATAGATCTTTAAATTGTTTTTTAAATATGTCAAAGTTGTTATTCCTGCTATCATAGATAATGGATTACCAGAAAGAGTACCCGCTTGATAAACAGATCCCAGTGGAGCAACACACTGCATTATCTCCTTTTTACCACCATAAGCACCTACAGGGAGTCCTCCCCCTATTATTTTACCAAAGCAAGTTAAATCTGGTTCCACCTTATATAAACTCTGTGCCCCAGAAAGCGCCAATCTAAATCCTGTCATAACTTCATCTATAATCAAAACACTATTATATTCTCTCGTTATTTCCCGTACATAATCTATAAATTCCTGAGTGGCAGGTACTACTCCCATATTACCAGAAACAGGTTCCATAATAACTGCGGCAATATCTCTGCCATAATTTTTAAATATATTAGCAACTGATTCTATATTATTATATTCAGCTACAATTGTATTGTCCGTAATACTTTCTGGCACTCCACTGCTGCTAGGAACTCCATGAGTCAATGCTCCAGATCCTGCTTGCACCAAAAGACAGTCACCGTGACCATGATAATTACCAGCAAACTTAACTATTTTATTTCTTCCAGTATATCCTCTTGCTGCTCTTAAAGCACTCATAGTAGCTTCAGTACCAGAATTAACCATTCTTATCATTTCTATAGAAGGTACTATCTCCTTTATTAGCTCTGCAATTTCAACTTCAAGTCTTGTAGGAGCTCCAAAACTCAGTGAATTATCTATTTGCTCTTTTAATTTCTCATTTACTATTGATGGATTATGACCTAAAATCATAGGACCATAGGAACCTACATAATCTATATATTCATTATTATCCTCATCATAAATTTTACTTCCATCAGCTTTTACTATAAAAGGAGGAGTTGTATCCACATCTGTAAAAGCCCTTACAGGACTGTTTACTCCACCAGGAATAACTTCCTTTGCTCTTCTAAATAATTCAACTGAATTCTCATTATTTAGTTTATTTTTCATTATAATTCACCTCATACTATTTATTATCTCACTAAATCAATTATACCATCTACATTATGAGTTTTTGCACATTTATAATTTTTGATATCAGCTTCTTCAAGAGCCCTTGCAGTTATTGGTCCTATACATATTATCTCTTTGCTTTCAAGCACTTTAAAATTTAGATTTTCTTCTTTAAAAATTTTCATAAAGCCTTTTACGCAGGAAGGACTGGTAAATGTAATTACAGCTATTTCATCCATAATCTTTGATAATTCACCGAGTTTATATTCTGGTGTCACTACATCATATATGTGTATTACTTCAATTTCCGCACCTATTTCTTTAATGGCTTTAGGGATAGAATTATGAGCAATATTTGAAGTTGGAACTAATACTTTATCCCCTTTTTCAACTCTATTTTTTAATTCCAATGCCAATTTTTCTGACTCAAATTCTTTTGGCGAAACTTCTGCTTTTAAATAATGACTATTTAGAACCTTTTCTGTAGAACTTCCAATTACAGCTATTTTTGCCTTACTTATAGCCCTTATATCACCTCTATATTGTATAAGACCTTTAATAAATATCCTTACAGCATTCTCACTGGTAAAAACTATCCAATCATATTTTTCTATGTGTTCATAGATATTTTTATGTATATTAATATTATCTTTTATTTCTATAGTTGGCAGACTCACAGGAGTGGCATTTATAGTTTTAAGTTTTGAACATATTTTTTCTGATTGATTTTTAGCTCTGGTTACAAGTACTTTTTTTCCATAAAAAGTTTTGTTTTCAAACCAATTAAGGTATTTTCTCAGTGGAACTACATAGCCTACTACAATTAATGCTGGAGATTCCATTTCATCTCTAAAATCTGTAATATTCTTCAATGTTCCACACACAGTCTTCTGATTTTTAAGAGTTCCATTGGAGATTACTGCTACAGGGGTATCCTCTTCCTTACCATATTTTATTAGATTCTTACATATAGTTTCTAAATTATTAAGTCCCATAAAAAATACCAATGTTCCTGATAACTTTGCTATTACCTTATAGTCTATAGCTTCTTCCTCTTTTGATGGATTTTCATGTCCAGTTATTACATGAAAAGAACTGCTTATATTTCTATGGGTTACAGGAATACCTGCGTAAGCAGTGACAGCATTTACAGCTGAAATTCCAGGAACTATTTCAAATTCTATACCTTCTTTAAAAAGATGTATAGCTTCTTCTCCGCCTCTTCCGAACACAAAAGGATCTCCGCCTTTTAACCTTACTACACAACTACCTTCCTTTGCCTTCTCAGCTAATATTTCATTTATATGAGCCTGAGGTATTGTGTGATTTCCTGCCTTTTTACCTGCATCTATTTTCTCAGCTGATTCCATTGCATAATCTAGAAGGTTAGGGTTTATAAGTCTGTCATATACTATTACATCCGCCTTTTTTATGCACTCTATAGCCTTTAAAGTTACAAGTTTTTCATCTCCGGAACCAGCACCAATTATATAAACCATACCATTCAAATTACCTATCTCCCTTCATTTCCATAATCTTTTTTGCAAGATTTGTTCCAATATTTTCATACTCATCTAAATATCCTATTACATTGTTTTTAAAAATAGAAATATTATTATCATCCGCTACAAATCCTTCTAATTCTATCTTATTATTGTATTGGACCGCATGGGCGCCAATAGCAATACTGCATCCACCATTCATTTCTTTTAAAAAACTTCTCTCAGCAAGCAAACATTTAAACTCTATTTCGTTTACAAGAGAATTGACAATTTCCTTTATTTCCACATCATTGTTCCTAAGCTCTGCACACAATGCTCCTTGCCCTACAGAAGGTATACATTTATGTATATCTATGTATTCAGATATGCTATCTCCCCAATCCATTCTTTTAAGACCTGCTGCCGCCAGTATTATTCCATCCACTTCTCCCTTTAGCATTTTATTTATCCTAGTATCTATATTGCCTCTTAGTGGCTTAAATTGTAAATCTGGTCTAATATTTTTTATCTGAACCATTCTTCTTAGGCTGCTGGTTCCTATAATGGCCCCTTTTTGCAATTCCAAAAGAGAAATTTTATCCTTAGTAATAAGTGCATCTCTTGGATCCTCTCTCCTTAATACAGATAAAATTTCAAATTCTTCTGATACAATATTTTGTACATCCTTCATACTATGAATTGCTAAATCTATCTCATAGTTTTTTAATGCCTTTTCTATTTCAGCTATAAACAATCCCTTACCGCCTATTTTGCTTAGACTTTTATCAAGAATTTTATCTCCCGTAGTCTTAATTTTTTTTATTTCTACTATTATGTCAGGGTAACACCTTTTTATAGCCTCTATAACCATATTTGTTTGAGTAAGTGCAAGCTTACTTCCTCGTGTACCTATTATAATTTTGGACTTCATATAAAAACCTCTTTCAATCTCATATCAATAAATAAATTTTACTTGGTAAGAGTTTGAGATATGCCTATAAAGCAATATTTTTCTCAATTTGAATCTTAAACAAATCATAACATCCAGATATATCTATTTCCTCAGCTCTAAGCCAATCTAGGTATTTTGACATATCCTCTTCTACTAATGTCATACTCATACTGAGTTCCTGCTTACGTTTATTTTCGTTTTCTGTTGCTATTTTTTCAATATCATCTATTACATATAATTTAATTCCATCTATTGAACCTATATTAGGTTCTACATCTCTTGGAACAGCTAAATCCAATATACACATAGAATTTCCATTATAATTATCTAAAAATTCCCCTTTATGTATAACAAAATGTGGTGCACTTGTACAGCTTATTATTATATCCACATCTTTTAAAACTTTGTATTTATTATCAAAATCTATTCCTTCTATATTATCTGCAATAACTTCCATATCCATAATCTTATTTTTAGTTCTATTGGTAATATAAATTTTTTCTACCCCTTCAGACAAGAGATATTTTATAGCAATTTTACTCATTTTGCCAAGTCCTACTACAAGGACTTTTTTATCCTTAAGACTTCCAAAATACCTGCTTATAAGCTTTATGCCTATAGAGCTTACAGATATAGAGGTTTTAGATATATTAGTAACTGTTTTTATTTTCTTTGCATTTGTAATTGCACTCAAAAAAAGTTTATTTAAAATTTTCCCACTGGCTTTATTTTTAAGTGCCTCACTATAGGCATTTTTTACCTGGCCTAGTATTTGATCCTCTCCAAGAACCATAGATTTAAATCCATTGGTCACTTTAAAAAGATGATCTATAACATTAACTCCCGATCTACAGACTACATTAGTATTAACTTCTTCCATATCTATGTCAAAAAACGAAGAATAGAAACTACGTAAATAATCTTCTCCATCTTCCCTTTCCAAAACACCATATATCTCACTTCTATTACAAGTAGAAAGAATTGCAGCTTCCTTTAAAACACCTTCCTGTTTTATTATTTGGAATGCTCTCTTTATAGCACTAGAGGTGAAATTTACCTTTTCTCTGGTTTCTAGTTTACTGTGCTTATAATCAATTCCAGCCATAACTAAATAATACATTATTATTCACCTTCTATATTATTCTTTAAAAATTATTAGGATAAGACACAATATTGCCTTATCCTAATAATATTCTAATACTCATTTTAAAGCATCTTAAATAAAATAACAAGTAATATAGTAAATTTTTTACTTATGATTTATAGATCCAACAAATCTATAATAGCTTCGGCCTTCTTATCTGAATTAAATTCTGCATCATTTATATTTAATGCTATAACTGGATATTCTGATTTTTCATAATCCATCACACTATCACAATCTTCACTAAAGGCATTTGGATTTCTCTTCTTACATATTTCATTAGAAGCTTCTACTAAAACTTCCGCATAATTCTCTTTTCCTATTACATTTCTAGCATATTCCCTAGCTTCTCTAAATCTGCTTACTGAAGTTACTATAGTTATAGTTCCACTGTCTGCAAATAAATTTGCCACCTCTGATATTCTTCTAGTCTGCTCATAGGAATCTTTAGGTGAAAAGGCTAAATCACTGCTTAATCCAAATCTCACATTAGCAGAATCTATATAATACACTTTTTTACCAATATCAAAAAGTTTCTTCTCCAATTTAACTGCAATCTCATTTTTCCCGCATCCAGGAAGTCCTGTAAACCATACCACTTTACCTTTTTGGCCTAGAACTTCTTCTCTGTCTTTTCTTGATACAAGTCTTTTTCTTATAGTTATATTTTTACTCTTTATATTTGTCACTTGTCTATTTATAACATCATCTACATTTGATATTATTCCACCACCAGCAGTATCATAATTATCTATAATTACAAATCTTCCCATAGCCTGTATATTTCCAAAAGCATCAAAGCAAATAGGCGTTTTCGTCTTTATCGTAACTTCTGCCACATCATTTTTCTTTATATAGTTCAATTCAGTATTTGTCTTTAATGAAGCTGCATCTATTATCTTATTAATTGAGAAGACCTCACATTCTACTTCCTGAGTAGCTATTTTTAATTTGTATTTCTTCCCTCTCTCAAGATTATTTTTTCCCATCCAAAATACATTTGCATTAAAAATATTAGCTGTAGCTACATGATCATCTTTATGGCAGATAACTTCCCCTCTTTTGTTAAAGAACTCATCTTCCACTGTGATTCCTACAGACATTCCTGCAGAAATTACATCAACTTTATCCTTATTCTGCCAAGCTTCAATTGACTTAACTCTTGTAGTTTTACCACTAGGATAAATTACAATTTCATCTCCAGCTTTTAGAGAACCTGATTCTATTCTTCCTGATATTATTCTTCTGTCATCAAATTTATAAACATCTTGTATTGGGAATCTTAAAGGCTTTTCCTCTATACCTTTTGCCTTTTCTATTTTATCCATGCACTCAAGTACATAATCACCTTTATACCAAGGCATCTCAGATGGTTTTGAAGTTATATTCTGTCCATTGAAAGCAGATATAGGAATATACTTTTCAGGATATACATTAAGATTGTTTAAAAATTCATTAAACTGCTCCTGTATTTCATTAAATCTCTCTTCTGAATAATCTACAAGATCCATTTTATTTACAAGTACATAAACTTTCTTAATACCAAGTAATGAAAGTATATATCCATGTCTTTTAGATTGTTCCTGAATACCTTCCTTTGCATCTATTAAAAGAAATGCTGCTTCTGCACTAGCTGCCCCTGATATCATATTTTTTAGAAATTCCTTATGTCCTGGAGCATCTATTATTACGTAATCTCTTTTCTTTGTAAAGAATTGAATCATAGTTATATCTATAGTTATACCCTGCTTTTGTTCTTCTTCAAAAGCATCTAAAAGATAGGCATATTCAAAAGATTTTCCCTTCTCTGCAGATATCTTTTTTACTTTTTCTATAGCTCCAGCAGGAAGTGAGTCTGTATCATATAACAATCTTCCTATAAGTGTTGACTTACCATGATCTACGTGTCCAACTACTACAATATTTAAATTTTCTCTTTCGCCCTTCATTTTAGCCACCTCCACTACATATATCCATATTTTCTAAGTTTTTCTAATGCATGAGCATCTTCCTGATCCTGCGCTCTTCCTGATCGTTCTGTTTCTTTAGTATTCTTCAATTCTTCTATTATTTCATCCACATTCGAAGCAGTGGAGTCTATAGGATTAGTACATGGTGCACAACCCAAGCTTCTATATCTCTTACCGTTTTTAGCAAAATACAAATCAACTACAGGAATATTTTCTCTCTTAACGTATTCCCAAATATCTATTTCTCTCCAACCTAGAAGTGGATGTATTCTTATATGGTTTCCCTTTTTGAAATCAGTTTTAAATTGATCCCAAAGTTCTGGAGGCTGATCAGTATAATCCCATTCAGATTCAGCATTTCTTTCACTGAAAACTCTTTCCTTAGATCTTGATCCCTCTTCATCTCTTCTTACTCCAACAATAAGTCCTTCAAATTCATATTTGCTTACTACTTCCTGAAGTCCATCAGTTTTTAATGCCTTACAACAAACTAATCTACCCTTTTCAGGACCCATACCTTCTTCTAATGCCTTCCAGTTCGTATTTACTATAAGATTCAGATTATAATCTTTAGCAACTTTGTCTCTGAATTGTATCATTTCAGGTATTTTAAATGTAGTATCCACATGAATTAGTGGAAATGGGCAATTTCCGAAAAAAGCTTTCTCTGCAAGCCACAACATTACCGTTGAATCTTTTCCAACTGACCAAAGCATTCCAAGTTTTCCAAAATGCTTATATGCTTCTCTCAATATATATATACTTTCGGCTTCCAATCTGTCTAAATGATCCATAATTAATTCCTCCTATTTTTATCTTACTTAATTATTCTATATTTTAATACTAATTGATATTTTGTTCTTTCAAATTTACCTGTCTAATCCACATCTTTGCCTAATGTTCTTTTCCAGAGTACCAAATATCAGTTTATCAATTATAAGTCCAATAACTATAATTATAAGCATTACCGACATAACTTGACTTATATCTGCAAGGTCTCTACCAAGCATAAGTATCTGACCAAGTCCTCTGGTGGCAGAAAGCATTTCTCCTGCAATTAATGCTCTCCAGGCAAAAGACCAACCTTGCTTCATTCCAGTTATTATTGAAGGAAGTGCAGAAGGAAGTACCACATTCCAATAAAGTTTTATTCCCTTTGCTCCCATAGTTTCACCAGCTTTAATATAAATCGGATTTACATTCTTTATCCCCGACTCTGTAGCAATTGATATGGCAAATATAGAACCTATTGCAATAACAAATATAATAGATTTTTCATTAATTCCATACCATAGTACCGCAAAAGGCAGCCAACATATACTTGGAAGAGTCTGTAATCCTAATATAAGAGAGCTAAAATTTTCATCCAAATATTTATATCTTACAATGAGGAGTCCCAGTGCTATTCCTATAATCAGAGAAATTATGTATCCTAATGCCAGCCTTCTAAGACTTACGGCAATTCCAATAAATAGAGTATTGTCTTCTACAAGGGATACCAAAGTTCTAAATACATCAACAGGAGATGGAAAAGTATAGGGCTTCCATACCCCTAAAACATCTACTCCTATTTTATAGACCATCTCCCAAATTATTATCAGAATTATATAAAAAGTTATTCTTTTCAATACTCCAATCACTGTCGTATTCAGTCCTTGCAACTTTTTCCACCTCCTCCTTGAGATCCTTCATAACCTGTGCAGCTACATATGCAAGATCACAGCTTTGTGCTTCTCTTGGTCTTGCAAGCTCAATTTTAAATTCTCTTTTAACTCTTCCAGGGTTTGCAGACATTACTACTACTTTATCTCCTAAAAGTACCGCTTCTTCTACATTATGTGTAACAAAAACTATAGTTTTCTTTGTTTCCCACCATATTTTTTGAAGCTGCTGTTGTAGTATAGTTTTTGTTTGGCTGTCCAGTGCGGAGAAAGGTTCATCCATTAGAAGAAGTTCTGAATCAAGGGTTAAAGCTCTTGCAAGAGAAACTCTCTGTCTCATACCTCCTGACAACTCATGTACAAAAGAATTTTGAAATTTAGTCAAATGTACCATTTTAAGGTATTTTAGAGCTTTTTGCCTTCGTTTATCCTTTGGTATTCCTGCCATTTTCATTCCAAATTCCACATTATCGATAACCTTAAGCCATGGAAATAATGCTGCCTCCTGGAACATAAACGCCTTATCCGGTCCAACCTCTTTTACCTCTTTATCATTTAAAAGCACCCTGCCCTCTGTTGGTTTTTCAAGGCCCGCAATTATATTGAGAAGAGTAGATTTTCCACAACCAGATGGCCCTAAAAGACATATAAATTCCCCCTTTTTAAAAGAAAGATTTATATTGTCTAAAGTATAGGTTTCTTTATTCCTCGTTATAAATCTTTTACTTACTCCTTCAATTACTAATCCCAACTACATCACCTCTTTTCTTTTAGTTAACAGTATCTTTACCCTTTTCTTTTAAAATTTTATTGAGAATATCTAATTTAAATAGATCTTTATCATCGTAAGGTCGTCTTATAAAACCTGTCTTTATAGACATATTAATCATATCTTTAGTAGCTTCTATCTCTGGGTCCAAAGTAATATTTAATCTATTAAAAGAAGTATGTAAAACATCCTTAGGTAAAGATTTCCTAGTTAGATTTTTAAACTGTTCATTTGCTTCATTTGCAGCTTGATCTCTATTTTTTTCTATATAGTCACTTAATTCTAAATGAGCTCTTAAAAATTTTTCTACTATATCCGGATGTTCTTGTAAAAATTCTCTTCTTACAGCTATAACTGTTACAGGATATTTACCTTGTCTCCAAATTTCATTATAATCTAAAACCACTTTTGCCCCTATTGTATTTTCAAGGGTAGCACCCCAAGGTTCAGGAACTAATGCAGCATCAATGTCTCCTCTTCCAAGAAGTGATTGTATATCCGGATTATTTGCCTGGACTATTTCCACTGTTCCACCCTTAGCCATATCTTTAAGTCCATTTTCCTGAAGCAAAAATCTAAGACATAGATCCTGAGTATTAGCATACTGCGGTATTGCAACTCTTTTACCAGATAAATCCTTTATGCTTTTTATTGTACTATCTTTTCTAGCTATCAATACTGCCCCAGCATCAGCAGCACCACTAATTATCTGTATATCTCCTTTAGATTTAGTATATCCATTTATAACTGGGCCTGGTCCTATATATCCAATATCTACTGCACCCGCTAAAAACGCCTCAACTTCTGAAGATCCTGCATTAAATTGCTTCCACTGTATTTTTGTATCCCCTAAAGCTTTCTGAAATTGACCATTTTGCATACCAATTAAAGCTTGTGCATGAGTTACGTTAGGGAAATATGCAATCCTTACAGTGGAACCATCATCAGTGTCACTCTTATTAGTTCCGCATCCTGCTAAGAGTCCAAGGATTAATATTACAATAATTGAAAGTATTATTTTTTTACCTTTCATCTTGTCCTCCCTTTTGTTTGTTCATTGTAAGCAGCAGATTAACTCATATTTACAATGATAAGGTATATTAAATTTAAGACTAATACTTATTTGACTCTTTTCTGCTAGTAGTTATTATGGACTTTTTACCTTTCTTGTCAATTATATGCCAATTTAAAACGTCCTTATTTTCATTTACATATAAACAAGCTCCATTACCACCTATATCTGCTCCCAAATAATACTTAATAGCGGCTACCTTACATTCTTTTAAGCATGCCGTACATCCCCAGCAGTCTTTTTCGTACTTTATATATGCCTTATTCATTTCATCTTTATATATCAAACTTCCAGGACAGACATCAAGGCATCTACCACAAGATACACATTTATTACTATCAATCTTTATGCTCATAGATATCATCCTTTCTAACTATATCTCTCAATATAATTTTTATAGAGCCATCTTCATACACAGAATTAACATATCTTAACCAATTTTCATCATCTTTCTGTGGATAATCTTCATTTTCCTGATAGCATCTCCACCTGGTTTCCTGTCTAGCAGATAAATGAGCAATTAATACTTTTGCTACATATAATCTATCCAGCAGCTCATATATAAAAAGCAATTCATGAGTATTATTTGCTTTTAATTTATTTGTTATATCAATAAGTTCTCCAATTCTCTTGGATGCTATTTTAAGCTTTTTACTGCTATACCTATAGTTTTGAGATATGCCTCCTGAATATTCATCCATTACCTTTTGCATAGCCTCTTCTACTTGTTCTATACTATAGATTGAAAAATCATTATTAAAGAAAGCATTAATTTTTTCTAATTCATATTGAATGCTGGTTTCAGGAATTTTATCTATATTAATATTTTTATCTTTAATATATTTAACTGCTTCTATAGCAGCTATCTCACCTTCTGCAAAACATCCAGTAACATATTTTTTAGGGCTGCCTCCTGCTACATCTCCGGCTGCATATAAGCCCTCCAGAGTAGTTTTTCTATTTGTATCAACCCAATATCCACTAGCCGTATGACCGCCTACTATATAAGGTTCTGTCCCTTCAATTTCTACGTCCTCTGTAGCTGGCGATGTTCCATTTTCTATCCACTTAAGCGTCTGAGCTGGAGCCATATTTAAATAGGCCTTTAACAGTTCTTGATCTTGCTCTTTTGTTATGCCAACAGTATTTAAATAACAAGGACCTCTTCCTTCACTATTCTCCATAACAGTAGCATACAGCCTATTTATAGTTGTAGGTTTACCATAATTTTTTACATAAAGTTCTTTGGCTCCATTTACCTGTGGAGTCCTAACACCTTGTGCTATAGTACCAGTAGGTGCTATAGTATCCTTACATCTTAAAGCTATAAACCTCATCTCAAAAGTAGTCATTTCTGCTCCTGATCTTATTCCCATGGCGTAACCTGCACCAGTATCAAAAGGACTATACCACATTTTGTGCCTTGAAAAAGTAGGATTATTAGGTTTATATATTCCTGATGCTCCTCCAGTAGTACATATAACCGCCTTTGCATATATTACCAAAAACTTATTATCATCTATAGAAAATGCATAAGCCCCCACTACTTTTCCATCTTTTTTAATATAATCTATAATATTAAGTTTGTTTAAAACTTCTATATTTTCTACTTTGTTAACAGCTTCAGCCAATATAGGCTTTATATTTTCTCCATTTATCTTTATACTTCTTTTACCTCTAGTTACATAATTACCATCTTTATCTTTTAAAATAGTAAGTCCAGCTTTTTCAATATCTCTTGTAACACTGTTAAGCCTTTTTGCAATGGAATATACAAGATCTTCCCTTACAACTCCATCAAACTCTTTTTTTACATATTCTACAAAGGATTCAGGAGTTTCACCTTCTGTTATATAGGCATTTAATGCATTAACTCCTGCCGCAAGGCATCCACTTCTCTTTATGTTTGCCTTTTCTGCAATTGTTACCTTTACACCTTCTTTAGCTGCGGTAATAGCTGCAAAGCACCCTGCAGCTCCACCTCCAACTATAAGAATATCTGTACTAATAATCTTAGATTCTAACTTCATTTGTATTATCCTCACTTTAAATCCGTTTAGGCATGTGAAAATAAATAATAAGTCGAAGATGCAACAAATATTTTGAATCCAACAAGGAAGTAGGTGACCAGGATAGTGAGCTATCTGAGGGTTCTACTGACGCAGTAGGATTCAAAATAGTCTAACACACTGACTAGTTATTTATTTGAATATGACTTAGGTACTAAAATCTTTAAAATAATTACTGAATTTGCTAAACTATCTTAATGTGCATTTATACTATTTACTGTAAAATTATTCAAGTTCTAAACAATCTATAATTTGGCCTACACATTCTTCTAAGCTATTCTTATGGGTCTGTACTGTTATCTCTGGATTAACAGGAGGTTCATAAGGTGAATCTATTCCCGTAAAATTCTTTATTTCACCTTTTCTGGCTTTTTTGTAAATACCCTTTGGATCTCTCTTTTCACAAACTTCTATTGGACAATCTACATAGACTTCAACAAAATCTTCTTTCAAAAGATTTCTAACTGCTTCTCTATCCTTTATAAAAGGTGAAATAAAAGTAGTTATAGTTATGACTCCTGAATCTACAAATAATTTTGAAATTTCTGCTATTCTTCTTATGTTCTCGATTCTATCTTCTTTGGAAAATCCAAGATCAGAATTTAATCCATGTCTTACATTATCTCCATCTAAAAGATAGGTGAGTTTTCCCATATCGTGAAGCTTTTTTTCAAGCATAGTAGCAACAGTAGATTTACCAGATCCCGAAAGTCCTGTAAACCAAATAAGTATACCCTTTTGATTCAAAAGTTTTTCTCTGTCTTCTCTGCTTACATTTGTTTTCTGCCAAACTATATTTGTTGACTTTATTCCCACACAATCACCTGCCTCATATTGCCTTTAAAGCATTTTCAATATCCTGTATTATATCCTCTATATCTTCAATTCCAACAGACATTCTTAGTAAATCATCATAAACTCCCATTTGTAATTTTTCTTCTTTTGTATTTCCCGCACAAATAGTAGATGATGGATGTATAATTAATGTCTTTGTATCTCCAATATTAGTTAAATTGGAGATAAGTTTTAAATTATTTATAAATTTAAATGCATTTTCTTTGCTGCCTAATCTAAAAGTCAAAACTCCACTAGCACCTTTACTATAATACTTTTCAGCTAAATCATAATACTCAGAGCTCTTAAGCTTTGGATAATTTACCGAAACAACTTTACTATTTTCATTAAGATACTCAGCCACTGCAATAGCATTTTTACAATGTTCCCTCATTCTAAGGGATAGTGTTTCTACACCCGTTAGATTTAGAAAGGCATTTACTGGAGATAGAGCTGCTCCCAAATCTCTTCCAATGGTATTTTTAAGCTTTGCTGTAAAAGCCATTCTTCCATACTTTTTAGTAAAAAGCTCAAAATTTTTGAACTTTTCATTCTTGTACTTATCACTTCCGCCGTCTACTATTATACCCCCTATAGCATTTGAGGTACCGTTAATATACTTGGAGGTAGAATGTATCACAATATCAGCTCCATGTTCCAGAGGTTTTATAAGATAAGGTGTTGTTACAGTAGAATCAATTATTAAAATTACATCATTTTCACTGCAAACCTTTGAGACAGCATCTATATCTAAAATATCCAGCTTGGGATTACCTATAGTTTCTGCAAATACTAGTTTTGTATTATTTGTAATATTTTCTTTTAAGGTTTTCTCATTTATGGTGTCTAAAAATTTTACATTTACACCAAAAGATTTTAAATTTCTCATTAAAGTATAAGTTCCACCGAAAAGACCACTGGAAGCTATTATTTCATCTCCGGTTTCCACTATATTAGTAATAGCAAGATATATTGCACTCATACCTGAAGCTGCTGATGTAGCAACCATTCCACCCTCTATACTGGCAATTCTCCTCTCAAAAGAAGTAATTGTAGGATTGGAAATCCTAGTATAGGCATAACCCATACTAGTTCCCATCATTATACTTTCAAGCTTTTCAGCTGAATTATGAGAATATGCATTTGAAAGATATATTGGAGTATTAGTGGCTCCCGTTTCATCTTCTTTTCGATTACCATGAATAAGTTTAGTATTAAATTTCATATACAACCTCCACTTAAGTAAAATTCAAATCAATTGATCTTACTTTTTCTCTACCACAAGCAAATTATATCCGTCATAGTTAGTATCTATATTTACTATTTTATGTCCTTCTTTTTCCACACTTTTAGGAACATTATCTATAGGTGCTCCATCATCTAGATAAAATCCTCTTTTTTCACCAGATTTTATTTTTGACAATTCAACCTTTACTTTTACAAAATTTATAGGACATTTTACTCCTCTAAAATCAATTACTTCATACGCATTTTTTTCTTCACTGTTAACAGTTTCTTCTTTTTCTTCCTTTTCAACTTCCTTTGGAAGTGTTATATGCAGCTGACCATCCAAGGATTCATACATAGCCTTTACTTTGCTGAAAAGATATTCTATATCTTTAGCTTTGTCAGCTATACTCTTAATATCTCCTAGTTTATAATCAATAAGTGTATCAAATAAATCTGCAATTTCTGCCTTTACATAGCCTGTTTCTACAAAAATTTTCTTAAAGGAACTAAATATCTCTCTGTCCTTATTTGTATCCACTCCATTTAATACAAGTAATGCCCTAGCTGATGATACTGCTGAAGAATATAGATCTGCATCTTCATTAGTATTGTTATACTTTTGAAGTGCTCCTTCTGCATTAGCAAGATCCAGCTTAATAACATCAATAACACCTGTACTACATTCTCCTGCGCCTCTTCCTTTCAATGTAAACTTATCACAGGCACCAAAATCATAATAAAGATCTGAATTTTCCGCAAAACTTTCCAGTGTACTAAATTCTTTTACTAATCCTTTTATATCTTCCTTATTGTTATCTAAAAATTCATCAAAATCTTCATAAGGTGATTTACTCTTTAATTCAGCTAATTTATAAAGATATTTTGGGATTTTTTTAGCAGGAATATCACCATAAACTTCTCCCATTTTAGCACCGCCAGCTCCAACTTTTCCTCCTAGGAAAACTGTATACATTGGTATAAGTCCATCTTCTGTTCTGCTAGCTCTTCCACTTAAACCTATTTTTCCTTTTTCATGTACACCACAAGAATTTGGACATCCAGATATATACAATCTTGGAAGAGCAAATTTTACACTATCATCAGCATCTTTAAATTCTTTTTTTATACCCTCTAAAAGTCTCTGTGAAAGACAAAGTCCTAATTGACAGGTAGAAGCTCCTGCACAAGTTATAGAGTTATCTATATTATACTTTGAGGAAAATTCAAGTACTATTTTTGATAATTTAATTGAATCTTCTTCTTTTAAATCCCTAACAAAGAAAGCTTGAGTATTTGTTACTCTTATAGATACACCATAATCTAAAGTATCTATAAAGCCAAAAATTTTATCCATATTTTCAGAAGTTAAATTACCACTTTGAGGATGAACATATACAGCATAACGTCCCTTTTGTTTTTGAGGGAATATTACATTCTTAAGTTCTCCTAGAGCAGGCTTTATGTCTTCAGTATCATATTTTTCATAAGGTTCATCTATCATAACATCAAGATCTTTTTCACTTTTTACTCTTGCAAGTTCTCTTTCAAAATATTGAATGAACTTTTCCTCACCAAGTCTTGCAACTATATATCTTATTCTTGCTTTATTTTTATTTGATCTGTCGCCTTCTTTTTCAAAAAGTTCTTTCATTGCCTGAACATAATAGATTACATCCTTATCCTCAATGAAGTCTGAAAGTTTTAGAGATACTCTAGGATTTCCACCAAATCCACCGCCGCCATAAACCTCAAAACCTTTTTTACCATCTTTTACTTTTGCAATAAAACCAAGATCTGATATAGTAGCATTAGCTTCGTCTATTGGACTGTTTGAAAAAGCCAATTTATATTTTCTTGGAAGATTCATAGTTGAAGGATCTTTTATCAAATAATTAGTTACTTCTTTAACATAGGAAGTCACATCAAAAACATCATCTGCAGAAACACCAGAAAGTGCTGCACATTCTACATTTCTTACAGTATTTCCTCCAGTTCCCTTAGTAATTATTCCAATGTCTATAAGTTCTTTCATTATGCTGTAAACATCCTCAAGTTTTACACTATGAAATTGAATATCCTGTCTTGAAGTAAGATGCATTTTTCCATTGGAATACTTTTTAGCAATATCATTTATTGTTTCAAATTGTTTAAGATTTATAACTCCCCCAGGGATTCTAGTTCTAACCATGTAAGTTTCTTTTTCCCTTTGCTCATAAACTCCCATAGAAACTCTAAAAGCTTTAAATCTTAATGGATCTATTTCACCTTTTTTATATTGGTCTGCCTTTTCTTTAAAGTCTTCTATGGCTTTAAAGTGGTCTTGACTTATTTCTATCATACATATCACTCCATCAAATCGAATTTTATAGCTTCAGGTATATTCAAGCGAATAATCCATCAAAATATTCCTGCATTTTTGACTTACTATTCACTTTCACATGCCTTAAATAATTTCATATTTAAGTTTTTCTACATTTCCCTTATCTACCTTAAATAAGTTAAAAACAGGCTCTTCTTTTTCTAAAGACAATATGCCATAAATTGCCTTTGGATCAAAAGCCAATCTCTTGTCTTCTTCTGAAGGACGAGATGGTGTATAAGGATGGGAATGATAGTTTCCTACCAATTCCATCTTATTTTCTCTTATAATTTTAACAGTTTTAAACTGTTCCTTTGGATCCATAGAAAAATGTTCACTGCTGGCATCTATATTAGTTAAAGGATATACAGTTTTTATATATAAATCTTCACCATCTTTATTACCTGCAAGAAATCCACAACATTCATTGGGAAATTCTTTTTTAGCCTGTTCTACAATTTTTTCATATTCCTTTTTTTCTATATAAATCATATAATCACCCGTTCCCGGCATATTCAAATAAATAGTTAAATCAGTATGCTGGACTTATTATTTATTCTTACATACCTAGCCTAATTTCCCAGTTTTTAAATCACAAGCCGCCTGTTCATAGTCAATTAACGTATCAATAGTTGGATTATCACCACATACTCCGCATTTTTTGTTATGATTTACTTTTATTTTCTTAAACTCCATTTTTAAAGCATCATAAGTTAAAAGATATCCTGCTAGAGTTGTTCCAAGTCCAAGTAAATATTTAATAGCTTCCATTGCCTGAAGTGTTCCTATTATTCCTCCCATAGCACCTATAACTCCTGCTTCTCTACAAGTTGGAACAACCCCTGCTGGTGGTGGAGATTGAAAAATACATCTATAACAAGGAGTACCATTGTCAGGTATATATGTTGTAAGCTGACCTTGGAATCTTATTATTCCAGCATGTGAAAAAGGTTTTTTAGCAAGTACACAAGCATCATTTATTAAAAATTTAGCCGGGAAATTATCTGTTCCATCTAAAATAAAATCATAATCCTGATCTTTTATTATATCTAATATATTTTCTGATGTAGCAAATTCATTATATGTAATTACTTTTACATCTGGATTTATAGCATTTATTGTTTCTTTACCAGATTGAACTTTTAATTTACCAACATCTGAAGTTTGATGTATTATCTGTCTTTGCAAATTTGAAAGATCTACTTCATCTCCATCCACAAGACCAATAGTACCTATACCAGCTGCTGCCAAATACATGGCTGCTGGTGCTCCAAGTCCTCCAGTACCTATTATTAAAACCTTTGAATTAAGTAATTTCTCTTGACCTTCTACACCTACTTCTTCTAAAAGAATGTGCCTTGAATATCTCTCTATTTGTTCTTCATTAAAATCCAATGCTTCCACCTCCCATAAAATATAAGAATTCAATCTCATCATTATCTTTTATAACAGTTGTATCAAATTTATCTCTTTCTGCAAATTCTCCATTTAATTGTACTGACACCATATCAGGCATTTCAACATTTTCAACTTTTAATATTTCTGTTATTGTTACTGCATCCTTTATTTCTTTAACTTCTCCATTTACTTTTACTTTCATAATTATCCTCCTCATTTATCATAAAACTCTATATTTAAATTTAATGCTTAAAATTTTACCATATTTAATTATTTTCAGCTTTTAATTATATTTTCAATTGTCATAGCAGCAGCCCCTGCAGAAATAGCATTTTCTTTAAAGTATCCACCCCTATTAAAAATAATATTATGATGTTTGCTCAAATAAAATTTTTCTCTTGCAGTATCTACACTGATTCTATAAAATAGTTCTGATTCCATAATAAGCGGCCCACTTAAAATAATCAATTCTGGATTTAATAAATTTATAAAGTTTGATAATCCTGTTCCAAATATTTCTGCAGCTTCTCTTATAACTTTTGTAGCAGTATTATCTCCTTCTTCTGCCGCTAAACTTATATCTATATAATTGATATCTTCTATAGATTTTTTTATTTTAGTACTTTCTCCATTAATAATTCTCTGCTTAAAATTTTTAGTAATTGATTTTATAGAAGAATAACATTCAACGCAACCATAATTACCACAAATACATTTTTCACCATCTACATTTATTACCATATGGGCAAAAGCATCTTCTGCATCGTTAATACTTCTTATTATATTACCATCAGATATTGAACCTGTTCTTATTCCAATACCAAAGTTAAAATAAGCAATATTTTTTAGATTTTTTCCACACCCAAATAACTGTTCTATTATAACTGCTGCATTAGCACCATTGTCTATATACACTTCTGAATTCAAACTATTTTCCAGCATTTCCTTTATAGGTATACCTGTCCAATTTTTTGACATAAAATTTACAGGACTTTTCATTATGCCTTTTTTAATATCCATGGGTCCTACTGTTCCAAGTCCTATTGCAACTACTTCTTTATTCTTTAATTTACTCATCTCAGCTGCACTCTCACATATACTGCTTATCCTAGAAACTGTCTTTTCAGGAGAATAGGAACTATCCATATTAAAACGTTCTTTATGAAGTATATTGAGTTTTAAATCAGTAAAAATAACTTGCGTATAGATTCTAGAAATATCTATACCTATAAGAATATAATCCATTGTATTCACATCATATAAACTAGGTCTTCTACCACCAGTTGACTCGCCTATGCTTGTTTCAACGATTAACTTTTCATCAATAATAGGCTTAATTATACGATTTAAGGTTGTAAGCTTTAATCCAGTTAAATCTAAAACCTGTGCTTTTGTCAATGGACCATTTTTCTGAACAATACTGAAAATATTTTTCCCATCTTTATTAATATTTTTTAACTTATCAATAACTTTTGTCATTTATAAACCCCTTAACCTATCGTTTTTGCCAAAATGGTAAAAAGTACTTATAAAAATAATCCAATAATAAAATAATTATGGATCAAAATCAATTAACACCAAGCATTCTGCTTTGTTTATATGGTTTTTCTATACAATGTTAATTGTAATTTATATTTTTACATATGTCAATGAATTTTATAAAAATTTAATTTAACATTTTACCTCCACATAAAATACTCCATAAATACAGATAGAACTATAGTAAAACAAATATTTATAATTAAATAAAACTCATCTATAACTCATTAAAATACTCATTATTTCCTGTTCTATTAAATCCCTATTATCATAAGACAATCTGATTATAAAATCTGAATATATTATGTGTCTGTAAAAGTCGCTTCGTCTTTTACTATCTTTTATAATATTAAATGCTTCTTTTCTCACATTTCCCATTACATCTAAAAAAATCTCATATCTATCATCATAAACTTTTTCTAGATCTTCTCTTATCTTTCTTGCAAGCATAGGACTTTTACCATTAGTAGATATAGCAATTGTTAAATCTCCTCTTTTGACTTTAGATGGCACTATAAAATTACAAACCTCTGGTTCATCCACTACATTTACAAGAATATTATTTTTACTACATTGATTATATATTTCTACATTTGTATAATATTCATCTGTAGCAGCATATACAAGATATAAATCTGAAATATATTTAAAATTATAATTATCCTCTATATACTGAATTTTATTTTTTTGTACTAATATTTCAATATCTTGTATTATTTCTCTGGATACAACAATAACTTCAGCTCCATATTCTAACAAAGATAATATTTTTCTATGTGCAACCTTTCCTCCTCCTACAACCCCGCATTTTCTATTTTTTATATTTAACATTATAGGATAGTATTGATTCATATATTTACACCTCTCATTTATATTAATTATTAAATAAAATTTCCATATCTAATTCAAGTGAAATTTAGTGATATTCCTCTAAATTGATTATATTATGTTAATTTTTCTTAACATATGTAATATTCATATTAAATTATACTATAATAGAATTGAAATGTATCTGCATTTCAATATAAATACTAAATTTTATATTTAGTATAAAGATTATTTTCATACTAATAGATTTATATTAATTATATCTATTAACGGGGGTGTAATTTTGAAAAAAGTAGAAGGATGTATTTTTCACCTTGACTACATTTTAAGTTATTCTGCAAACTCAATAGGATTAAAGGACCTTAAAAGATTCTTAATTAATTTAAGAATGTCAGACATGAAATTAGCTGTTATTTCTAAAAATAACAATATGCTAGATATAATAAAAATGTTGAAAATCGAAGATTTTTTTGATGTTATTTTAAATAACAATCTAGATGACGACTTTAAACCTTTGCTTCTAAAAGCTTCTGAAAAGCTTGATATCCCTTCTGAAAATTGTGTTGTTTTTGATAGCGAAATAGACGGACTAAATGAAGCAAAGCTTCTTAACATGACTGCTATAGGAATAGGAACTAACATAGAACCAAATATGGCAGATAAGATAATACCAAATCTTTCCGATGTTAATTCTTCTATATTAAATTTTAATTAGTCTATATTATTTATATTTATGAATTTGCATTTTTATTACAATTTTTGATTATTATAACTTAAGGGGACTATTTTGAAGATGATTAAGTATTAATTGCATTTAATAGCGCTCCTAATTATTAAAAATCAGATTTCAATAATTATTCAAAAGTACAATAAAGTATAGCTGTCTTGCAATGCATATTTATATGTATTGCAAGACAGCTTTTTGGATACTATATAAAATACAAATCACGTGTATTTTTAATTTTAATTAATATATACCTTTTGACATAATTCCACTTTATTTAAGAACCAGTCTTTTTTAAGTATTCTGTTATAAAACTATCTATATTACCATCCATAACTGAATTTATATTGGCAACTTCAAATCCAGTCCTATGATCTTTTACCATAGTATATGGATGAAAAACATAAGATCTTATTTGACTACCAAATCCATTATCCTTTAATTCGCCTGTTAAATCTTCTATTTTTTCTTTGTGTGCTCTTTCTTTGAGCTCTACTAGTTTAGCTTTAAGCATAGCCATAGCTGACTCTCTATTGGAATGTTGACTTCTTTCATTTTGACATTGAACAACTATTCCCGTTGGAATATGAGTTATTCTTATAGCAGATTCAGTTTTATTTACATGCTGTCCACCAGCTCCACTAGCTCTATAAGTATCAATTCTTAAATCTTCTGCCTTTATATTTATATCTTGATTTTCTGTAAGTTCAGGTATAACTTCTACGGAAGCAAAAGAAGTTTGCCTTTTGCCATTTGCATTAAAAGGAGATATTCTTACAAGTCTGTGAATACCTTTTTCTGCTTTTAAATACCCATAGGCAAATTCTCCCGTTATTTTTAATGCAGCATTTTTTACACCAGCTTCATCTCCAGGTAATAAATCTATAGTTTCAACTTTAAAATTCTTTGACTGTGCCCATCTTGTATACATTCTAAGAAGCATTTCTGTCCAATCCTGTGCATCAGTTCCACCTGCTCCAGTATGTAAATCCAATATAGCATTATTTCTATCATATTCACCTGATAGAAGAAGTTCTATTCTAAAGTTTTCTATACGTACAGTTAATTCATTTATTTCAGAAACTATTTCATTTAATATATCTTCATCCTCTTCTTCTTTACTCATTTCTATAAGAGATCTAGTATCTTCTAATCTCTCATCTAATGAATTAACTAATTCCACTCTATCCTTTAACATTTTAGATTCCTGAGTTATCTCTTGAGCTTTTTTCATATTATCCCAAAATTCAGGTTCTTGCATAATATTTTCAAATTCCTCTATTTTTACCTGCATAGAAGCTAAGTCAAAGTGAATCCCTTATTTCTTTCATTTTTTGTTCAAGCACTTTTGCATTTGTTAAACACTCATCTAGCTTTACAATCATTCTAATCACGTCCTTAAAACTAAGCTCTTTTTCCACAACAATTTTTATATTTTTTGCCAGATCCACATGGACATGGATCGTTTCTTCCAATTTTTTCTTCTTTTCTCCTTATTGGTTCTTTTACTCCTTCAACTTCATTATGATTTGTAGAGGTTGGTCTAATCACTCTTAATCTTTCAGGAGCTCTTTCAACTTCAACACGATACAAGTATTTAACTGTTTCTATTTTAATATTATAGATCATTTCGTCAAACATTTGACTACCTTCAAATTGATAAGCCTGCACTGGATCCTGCTGCCTATACGCTCTAAGTCCCATACCTTGTTTTAAATGATCCATATTATCAATATGATCCATCCATTTTGTATCTACAACTCTTAAAAGAATCACTCTCTCTATATCTCTCATCTGCTCAGAGCCAAAAGAATTTTCTTTTTCATCATATATATCCATAGCTATCTTTAAAAGTTTTTCTTTAATTTCTTCATCAGATAATACCTTTAACTCGTCAACTGTAATTTTATTCTTTGGAAGGTAAATATCCTCCAAAAATTCAATTAATTTTTCCAAATCCTGCTCAATATTTTCTTCTAGCTCCGTTAAATGTGAATCTACAGCTGTATAAATAACTTCTTTAATCATAGCTTGAATTTGTGACTTCATATCTTCTCCTTCAAGCACCTGTGATCGCTGTTTATACATAATTTCTCTCTGCTGATTCATTACATCATCATATTTCAATAAAGTCTTTCTTATATCAAAATTATTACCTTCAACTTTCTTCTGCGCATTTTCTATAGCATTACTTACCATCTTACTTTCAATTGCTTCATCATCTTGTAACCCAAGTTTATCAACTATTCCACTCAATTTCTCTGATCCAAATATTCTCATAAGATCATCTTCCAGTGAAACATAAAATCTAGAGCTTCCTGGATCTCCCTGACGTCCTGAACGACCTCTAAGCTGATTATCAATACGTCTTGATTCATGTCTTTCTGTACCAATTATTTTTAATCCGCCAAGTTCTACAACACCATCTCCAAGTTTAATATCAGTACCACGACCTGCCATATTTGTAGCTATGGTAATGCTGCCCTTTTCACCTGCATGAGATATAATTTCAGCTTCTTTTTCATGATATTTAGCATTAAGTACTTGATGCTTTATTCCTCTCCTTTTTAAAAGCATAGAAAGCACCTCTGACTTTTCTATACTTACAGTACCTACAAGTACTGGCTGACCACTCTTATTAGTTTCAGCTATTTCTTCAACTATGGCATCAAATTTCCCTTTTTCCGTTTTATAAACTAAATCAGGAAAATCTTTTCTTGCGATTCCTCTATGAGTTGGTACAACAATAACATCCAATCCATATATTTCTCTAAATTCTATTTCCTCTGTTAAAGCAGTACCAGTCATACCTGAAAGTTTATTATATAATCTAAAATAATTTTGGAATGTAATAGTAGCAAGAGTTTTTGATTCCTTTTGAACTTTTACTGATTCTTTTGCCTCTATAGCTTGATGAAGACCATCACTGTATCTTCTACCTTCCATAAGTCTTCCAGTAAATTCGTCTACTATAATTACTTCCCCATCTTTAACCATATAATCTTTATCTTTTTTCATCATATAATTAGCTTTTAGTGCTTGAGCTAAATGATGTTGAATTTCCATATTATCAGGATCTGCATAATTTTCTAAATTAAAAAACTTTTCTGCTTTTTCTACTCCAGAATCAGTTAACATTACAGAATTAGATTTTTCATCTACTGTATAGTCTTCCTTTATAAGAGTTTTAGCGAATCCATCTGCTACTTTATAGAACTCAGTAGATTTATCTCCTTCTCCAGAAATTATAAGAGGAGTTCTGGATTCATCTATCAAAATAGAGTCAACTTCATCTACTATAGCATAGTTTAATGGCTTTTGAACTCTTTCCTCTTTATATATAACCATATTATCTCTTAGATAATCAAAACCAAATTCATTATTAGTTCCATAAGTTATATCTGCTGCATAAGCTTCTTTTCTTTCATCTTGATTTAAATTATGTAGTATAACGCCTACAGTTAGGCCAAGAAATTCGTAGACTCTACCCATCCATTCTTTATCTCTTTTTGCAAGATAATCATTTACAGTTACTATATGTACGCCTTTACCTGTTAATGCATTTAGATAAGAAGGTAATGTAGCAACCAAAGTTTTACCTTCACCAGTTTTCATTTCAGAAATTCTTCCTTGATGAAGTACAATTCCACCAATAACCTGTTCTCTGAAATGTTTCATTCCAAGCACTCTATAAGAAGCTTCTCTTACCACGGCAAAAGCTTCTGGTAATATATCATCTAAAGTTTCTCCATTATTCAATCTATTTTTAAATTCCTCTGTTTTTGATTTCAATCCATCATCACTTAAAGATGCTATCTTTTCATCAAAACTATCTACTTTATTTACAATTGGAATAATCCTCTTTACTTCCCTTTCACTATAAGTTCCAAATATCTTCCCTAAAATTCCCATGCAATTCATCCTCACTATTTTTTAAATGTATTCCTAAAATTATACAAATCTATTATATCTAATAAATTATAACATCTAATATGCATTCCTTCAACTTATATAATGTTAATGTTTGTGTCAAGTTTACGTTGGCACTTTTCTTATCTAAATTTTACCATTATAATTTAATCGAATTTTTTATATTAAAAAGGTTCTGTTTTTTAGCCCGAAAGGGCGTATTTTCCCCTTGTATTTT
>Ga0334887_1001260_pt1 | contig 33895 bp, 38 predicted proteins | sample GraSluR1_MG_10_FD_207217 | JGI IMG/M metagenome (GOLD analysis project Ga0334887, IMG submission 207217) | Sludge microbial communities from methane-producing bioreactor in Wageningen University, Netherlands - Granular Sludge_18_07-R1 | ecosystem: Engineered > Bioreactor > Anaerobic >...
AACGCTTCAACAATAACAGTATTGGAAAAAAGAAAAGGCCATAAATGGATAGTTGGAACAAAACCAGGACCCCATAATAAAGAATTAAGTGTTCCAATAACAGTAGTATTAAGAGATCTATTTAAAACTGTAAAAACAGCAAAAGAAGCAAAAAAATTAATTAGAGATGGAAAAATTTTAATTGATAATAAAAAAATAAAAGACCATAAATTACCCATAGGATTAATGGATTTAATTTCTTTCCCGGAAGAAAAAATAACATATATGATGACATTAAATAAACATGGTAAATTAATAGGAAAGGAAATAAAAGAAAATAACACAAAACTAGGAAAAGTTGTTAAAAAAACAAAAATAAAAAAAGATAAAATTACAATTACCTTACATGATGGAAAAACAATAATTTCAGACAACAATGTTAAAATAGGTGATACAATTTTACTATCTTTAAAAGATAAAAAAATAAATAATCTCTTAAAATTAGAAATTGGAGCTAATTGTTATATCATGGATGGAAAACATGTGGGACATATAGGAATATTAAAAGAAATAATAAAAACAGAAAATTCAAAACAGAAAATTGCAAAAATTGATGCAAAAGGAAAAGAAATTATAACAGTTTTAGAATATTTATTTATAGTTAATCCAGAATGGGGGAATGAATAATGAATATGCAAGAAATACTAGTAGAAAAAGTCACTCTAAATATTGGTGCTGGCGAAGGAGGCCAAAAATTAGAGAATGCAAAACTATTACTGGAAAGATTAAGCGGTAGAAAAGCAATAAAAACTTTGTCAAAAACAAGGAATCCTGTATTTCATATTAAAAAAGGAGATCCAATAGGAGTTAAAGTAACCTTAAGAGGAAAATTAGCTGAGGATATTCTTAAAAAATCATTAAAAGCAGCAGAAAATAAAATATCTAAAAAATCAATTGATAAGTTTGGAAATTTTTCGTTCGGTGTGAAAGAATACATTGATTATCCAGGAATAAAATACGATCCAACTATCGGTATTATTGGATTTGATGTATGTGTTACTTTAAAAAGAAAAGGAACAAGAATTGAAAAAAGAAGAATTAAACAAACTAAAATCGGTAAAAAACATAAAATAAAAAAAGAAGAATCAATAAATTTTATTAAAGAAAAATATAATATTAATATAGAATAATTGGTGTTTAAATGGCAGAAAAAAAGAAGAAAAAAATGAAAGGTGTTCCATACGAAAAAAAGTTTAAAGGTAAGATTGATGGAAAATGTAAAATATGTGGTTCAACTAGAAGTGTGATATACTCGTATAGTTTACAAATATGTAGAAAATGTTTTAGGGAAATGGCCGAAGATATTGGCTTTAGAAAATATTAGGTGGTAAAATGGTTAATGACACAGTGGCAGATTCATTAAACAGAATGAAAACTCATGAACAAGTAGGAAAAAAAGAGTGCATTATTCAAGCATCAAAGTTAATGAAAGAAATATTAAAGATATTACAATCAAATAAGTATATTGGAACATATGAATTAATTGAAGAAGGCCATGCAAAATTATTTAGAATTGAATTAGTAGGGAGAATAAATAAATGTTCTGCAATAAAACCTAGATTTCCAGTTAAAAAAGATGAATGGACTAAATGGGAACAACAGTATATACCCGCAATTGGTTTTGGAATGTTAATAGTTTCAACACCAAAAGGAATTATGACAAATAAAGAAGCAAAAGAACATAAAGTAGGGGGCAGAATAATAGCTTATATTTATTAGGTGTGTTTTATGGTAGAAGAAAGATTAGAAATACCACAAGGAATTACCATGGATATAAATGGTTTACAAATAACAGTTAAAGGTCCAAAAGGAGAAATAACAAGAATCTTTAAAGTTCATGAATTACAGATAAACAAACAAGATAATTTTGTAGTATTACAAGGTAAAAAACTTTCAATTACTAGAACTATAAAATCACATATAAACAATATGTTTATTGGAGTAAAAGAAGGATATGAAAAACATATGAAAGTTGTATTTTCACATTTCCCAATTTCATTAACTGTTAAAAATAATAAATTAGAAATCAAAAATTTTATAGGTGAAAAAAACCCAAGATTTGCTAAAATAGTTAAAAATTCAGAAGTTCAAATAAATGGACAAGATATTACAATAAAAGGAGTTGACAAAGAATCAGTTGGACAAACTGCAGCAAATTTAATGACTGCAACAAAAATTAAAAAATTAGACCCAAGAGTATTCCAAGATGGGATATATCCAAAAATTGAGTGATTTTTATGACAGAAGAAATTAGAAAAAAGAAAAAAGACCATCCAAGATTCAAAAGACCTAATGTTGGAAGAACAAAAAGATCTAGGTTAGATGACAAATGGAAAAGACCAAGAGGTCAAGGTAACAAACAAAGAAAAAAACTAAACAAAGCAGGTAAATGGCCAACTATTGGTTATGGAAATTCAGATTTAATAAAAAATGTACATCCTTGTGGATTTAAAGAAGTAATAGTTCATACTATAAAAGAATTAACAAATTTAGAAAATGTTGCAATTAGAATCGGTGCAACAGTAGGAAAAAGGAAAAAAATAAAAATAATTGAAAAAGCAAAAGAAAAAGGTTTAAAAATTTTAAATTAGGTGAAATAAATGTCAATAAAAACAATAAGAAGAATTGCATCAGATATATTAAACATCGGGGAAAATAAAATAAAAATAAAACCTGATGAAACTACTAAAGTAAAAGAAGCATTAACTAGGGATGACGTTAGATCATTAATTAAAGATGGAATAGTTTATAAAACAAAAAAACAAGGAGTATCAAGAGCAGGTGCAAAAGAAAGACAAAAACAGAGAAAGAAAGGAAGACAAAAAGGTGCAGGAAAAAGAAAAGGCAGAATAAAAAAATTACCAAAAAAACAATGGATATTAAGATGTAGAATTCAAAGAGAAATTTTAACATATTTAACTAATAGTAAATTAATTGAATCTGGGGATAGAAAAAATATTTATTATAAAATCAAGGGTGGATTTTTTAAAAATAAAAGAAGTTTAATAACATACATAAATGATAATAAACTTTCAAAAAATACATTAATTTTAGAGGAAATAATTACAGAAATGAAAAAGAAAAGAAAAAAGATAATCAAAACACCTAAACAAACAAAAGAACAAAAAAAATCTAAAAAAATAACAGAGACAAAACCAAAAGTAGTGGAGAAAAATAAAAAATAGGTGAATATTTATGGCAAAAGCAACAGGACCAACATATGTAGTTCCTTTCAAAAGGAGAAGAAGCAGAATAACTAATTACAAAAAAAGATTAGGATTAATAAAAAGTGGACTCCCAAGAATGGTAATTAGAAGTTCAAATAAAACAATTGAAGTTCAATTTGTACAATATGTTGAAAATGGAGATAAAATAGTTCATTCAGTTAATTCTAACACACTTAAAAAATATGGCTGGAATCCTAAAAGAAACTCCCCAACTGCATATTTAACTTCTTTCTTATGCGCAACACAAGCAAAGAAAAAAGGAATAACAGATTTTGTTTTAGATATTGGTATGAAAACTCCTTCAAAGGGGGCAATAATTTTTATTGGAGCAAAAGGAGCATTAGACGCAGGATTAATAACTCCATTTGGAGAAGAAAAATTAATTAAAGAAAGAATAAATGGTGCTCATATTGGAGAATATGCTAAAAAACTAAAACAAGAAGATGAAAATAAATACAAAAACATATTCTCATCTTATATTAAAATGGGTATTAACCCTGAAGAAATTTCAAAAACATTTGAGGAAATAAGAGAAAAGCTCAAAAAAGGTGGTAATGAATGAGAAGAAGAATAAATGGTAGAAGAGCATCTGCTGTTATCGATATAGGCGCATGGACACCAAAAACAAGAATAGGAGAAAAAGTTAAAGCAGGACAAATAAATACCATCGAAGAAATTTTTGATCAAGGAAAACCCATTTTAGAAACTGAAATAGTTGATTATTTACTTCCAAATTTAGAATATGAAGTTTTAGAGATAAGAAACACAACAAGAATGACTGATTGTGGAAGGAAAATGACATTTAGAGTTGTTGTATTAGTTGGCGATAAAAACGGCCATATTGGATTAGGAGCAGGAAAAAGTGAAGAAGTAAAACCTGCAATTGAATCTGCATTAAAAGATGCAAAGAAAAAGATAATTTCTGTTAAAAAAGGATGTGGATCTTGGGAATGTGGATGTGGAAAACCCCATTCACTACCATTCAAAACAAAAGGAAAATTAGGAAGTGTTAGTGTAGAATTATATCCTGCACCAAAAGGTTTAGGATTAGTAGCAAACACAGTTATTAAAAAAGTATTAGAACTAGCTGGGATAAATGATGCATCAAGTGCAGCAAGAGGTAGTACTACTAACTTATTTAATGCTGCATCAGCTACAATAATTGCATTAGACAATATTAATCATATGAAAGTATAAGGGGTATATTTATGAAATTAGCAATAATTAGAGTAAGAGGATTATGGGGAATAAAACCTAAAATAAAAAATACTATGGAAAAATTAAACTTAACAAAAGTAAATCATTGTGTTATTGTAGACGACTCTCCAACATATTTGGGAATGTTAAAAATTTGCAAAGATTATGTAGCATATGGTCCCATTAGTGACACTATGATTGAAAAAGTTATTACTAAAAGAGGAAGAAAACCAGGAAACAAAAAAGTAGATATCGAAGATATATCTGGATTTGTAGAAAAATTTATACAAGGAAAAGCAGATATTAAACATTTAGGTATTAAACCAGTTTTCAGATTAACCCCTCCAAAAAAAGGATACAAAAGTATAAAACAAGCATACCCAAGGGGAGCATTAGGTAAATGGCCTAATATAGATGAATTACTAAATAAAATGATTTAATTGGTGATATTATGCCCATAAGAAAAAATAAAAAGAACACAAAATACTTAGGAAACAGAACTCACGGAAGAGGAGATACAAAAAGAGGTAGAGGTAAAGGAAATAAAGGAGGAATAGGAAACAGTGGTTGGAATAAACACAAATGGACTAAATGTGCAAAAAACAAAAAACAATGGATGCATGAATCAAAAGGATTTACAACTCCTGTTGATAAATCATTAGATACTATTAACGTTTTTAAAATCTCAGATATGATTGAAAAAGGAAAAATAAAAGATTCTTATGAATTTAAAGGTAAAATTTTAGGATCTGGTGAAATAATCTTCCCAATAAAAATTAAAGCATTATCTTTTACTGAAAAGGCAAAGGAAAAAATAAAAGCAGCTGGGGGTTCAGTAGAATTAATAGTAAAAGATAAAAAGGTTGCTAATGTATTAAATGCGGAGGAGAAGCCAGATGTCAAGTCTTGATTTTTTAAAACCAATAATACATTTATTACCTGAAATAAAAAACCCAGATAGACCTTTAGGATTAAAAGAAAAATTAATTTGGGTAGGAATTGCTTTAGCTTTGTTTTTTATTATGTCTAATATTACTGCATTTGGTGTTGATACAAGTAATATGCAAGGATTAGAATTCTTACAAGTTGTAACTGCATCAAGCATAGGAACCTTATTAACAGCAGGTATTGGGCCTATTGTATTGGCAAGTATATTTTTACAATTATTTAACGGAGCTGGAATACTCCATTTTGATATGCAAGACCCAGAAGATAAAAAAACATTTTTTGGAGTTCAAAAATTGTTAGCCATAATATTAGCTATTTTTGAAGGTATAATGTTCGTATTTTTGGGAAGATTAGATCTGATATCAAACACATTTTTTATGCAAACAATAGTTGTATCACAAATTGCTCTTAGTTCTATTATATTATTATATTTAGATGAAATAGTATCAAAATATGGGGTTGGTTCAGGAATTAGTCTATTTATTGCTGCAAATGTGTCCTTCACTATAATTTCTGGGGCATTAAGTTTATTAGGTTTTAATAATCCTAATGGAGTATTACAAATACTTCAAGCAGGAGGTGCAGATGCAATACCAAATGCTATTTTATATATGACTCCATTTTACTTCACTATTATTGTATTTTTAATTATTGTATATGCTGAAGGAATGAAAGTAGAACTTCCTTTATCATTTGGTTTAGCAAAAGGAGTGGGGGGAAGATTTCCCATAAAATTCCTTTACGTTTCAAATATACCTGTGATTTTAACAGCAGCATTACTTCTAAATATACAATTCTTAGCGGCAGTATTACCTGCAAAGGACCAGGGAGTAATGCCAGATGGATTTGATTTAGTAGGTTCAATTGGGTGGGTAGTGAATGTACCAAAAGGAACAATGATTAATGGAGAAGAAGAATTTTACCCAGATTTACAAGATGGATTTTTATATTTAATAACTCAACGGGGGTTGTCGCCAAATCCTTTACTTACTGGAAGAAGTGTATTTGATCATTGGGGATTAATTTTATCTTCAAGTACTCCAATATTCAAAATACCTGAAATCATGCATTTACTTATATATGCGATTGTATTTACTGGATTATGTATTTTATTTGGTATGTTTTGGGTTGAAACAGCAGGCATGGGACCAAAAGATGTTGCATCACAATTACAATCTTCAGGATTCCAAATCCCAGGGTTTAGAAGAGATCCAAGAGCAATTGAAAATGTTGTAAACAGATATATTCCAGTCATAGTTATATTAGGAAGCGCATTTGTAGGCATAATTGCAGTATTAGCAGATTTAACAGGTGCATTAGGTACAGGAACAGGTATCTTATTAATTGTAGGTATTTTACACAGATTTTATGAAGAATTAAAATCCATGAATGCTTTTGGTTTACATCCTGGATTTGGAAGAATGTTTGGTATTTAATTGGTGAAATAAATGATAATAGTAACTGGGACTCCAGGATCAGGAAAAACGACATTAATTAATTCATTTAAAGATAAATATACAATTCTCAATTATGGAACTATTATGTTTGAAATAGCAATGGAAGAAGGGATAGTAGACGATCGAGATGAGTTAAGAAAAATACCTTTCAAAAAACAACTAGAATTACAAAAAAAAGCAGCAAAAAAAATAGCATTAGTTGGAAAAACAAGTAATGTAATTTTAGATACTCACGCATCAATTTCAACACCTACTGGATACTATCCTGGATTAAGTAAAGAAGCATTACAAATCTTAAATCCAGATACAATAGTATTTGTATATGTTCCATTTGAAGAATTAGTAGAAAGAATTCAAGAAGATAATTCAAGAAAAAGAGATGAATTTATTAATAAACAAAAAGTAGATGAATTAATTGAAATATCTAAATTATTTATAGCAACTTATGCAGCTGAATGTAGTGCAAAAATAGCTTTAATTAATAACTCAGGTCCTGTTGGATCAGCAGTTCCTGAAATGAAAAAAATATTAGAATAGGTGTAAAAATGGATGAATTAATAATAAATGCATTGATCATTGTTGTAATCGCAGTATTTTATTCCTGTTTTTCTTTATTTATCAACAGAAAAATCGGAAAAAGAAAAGAAACTATGGAAATACAAGCTAAAATGAATACAATTAATAAAGAACTAAGACAAGCAATAAAAGAAAAAAATGATTCTAAAATAAAAGAATTAGAAAAACAACAAAGAGAAATCATGCCTTTGATGACAAAAGTTATGTTTAATAGTTTAAAACCAATGATTGTAATCCTTCCTGCATTTTTCATAATAATTTGGCTTGTTACATCAATAGTGCCTTCCTTTTCAATTGATTTAGGATTTGGTATTCCTATGTTCCATCCAGGAACAGTTTATGGAACAAGAGGATTTTTTGTATTAGTGACAGTTATAATAGGAATACCATTAGGTATGATTGTAAATCATTTTGATAAAAAAAGCATGGCAAATGAGAATCAAAATAATTAAAAATACGTTCAATCATATTATTTATGAAATTATGTTAAAATGAGGTGGTTATAGTGCCAAAACCAAAAGATAGATCAAGATCAAAAAGAAAAGTAGCAGTAAAAGTCCCAGGGGGGAAAACAAAAATAATTGCAAAAAAGAAAATACATCAAGATAAACAAAGATGTGCTATTTGTAAATCTGTTCTTCAAGCTACACATTCAGATAAAAAAATGAGTAAATCAGAAAAAAGACCAGAAAGGAAATTTGGAGGCCACCTATGCCACAAATGTTTAGATAAAGTAATAACTCAAAGTACAAGATTAAATGAAGGAATTGTTGCTATTGATGATATAGAAATACGTTTTAGACCATACGTAAAAAAACTAAGCAACTAACTTTTATTTTTTTTCTTTTTTTATTTAAATATATTCTTAGGATAGTAATTTTTGAATATTTCAGTTAAAATATAAATATCATAAAGTTTAATGATTTCTCCAAAATTTTTCCGTATATCTATAATGAATTTTCTTAATTCCAATGAATTTGATATTATTAATCCAATATCTAAATCCCAATTTTCATGACCTAAATAATTGTAATAATAAATAACTTTTGGATGTTGTCTTAAAAACGAATATAATTTTTTATTTTCAAGAATATCTAATTTTAATTGTAAATTATACACTTCGTATCCTAATTTCTTAAAATCAATAGATATTGTATATCCTAAAATAATTTTTGATTTTTCAAGATTTTTGATTCTATATTTAATGGAATTTGGAGTTAAATTAAGTTTTTTAGCTAGTTCTACATAACTTATTCTTGAATCATTTGAAAGTATTTTAATAATTTTTTTATCCATTTCATCTATAGTATATTCTTTTTGTTTTTTTTGTTTTTTTAATTTTGTTAGTTTATACTCTTCACCAACAAATTTAGTAGGAAAGTTTTCTTCGTGCATACCAGTTCCAGTTAATATAAATTTATCCAAATATTTCTTACACTTTTCTGTTATGTCATTAGTTATATCTTTTAATTCTTTTTCATTTTTTGCTAAAATATCAAATGCAACATTCCATTTCCCAATAATTGGAGATAAATACATTATGGAATTATGATTTATTAAATATTTAATGATTATTTCTTCTTGCTCTAACGATATTCCTTTAAATTGTATAAAACACCCATATTTTTTATAGCCTAGTTTTTTGAAATCAATTAAAGTAGTAAAATCTTTAATAAATGTATATTTTAATTTATTAATTCTATAATTTGCAACCTCTCTACTTATGTTTACTTTTTTTGCTAACTTATTCGTAGATTCTCTTGAATTTAATAATAATTCTTTTAGTATTTTCTCGTCTTTTTTATCCATATTTTACATTTATTAATATAAAAGTATATAAATGTTTCAGTTATGTAAAATTTTAGACAATAACTTTTATATATTTAAAAATACCTATTAATATCAGGAGGTTAGTTTAATTACTAAACCTTACTAAACTGATGTAGGAGGTAATTGATATGGCACTTTGCGGATTTAATGAAAAAATGTTAAAAGGTTTAACTGCGTTTAATGAAGGTCTGGTAGAACACGGCCTTTTGTATAGGTCTAAGAAGAATGGGGAAACTTTAGATCAGGCTGTAAAAAGAGAATTATCTGATATGACACGTTTATTACAAGAAATAAATAGAATAGATGATACTGAAAAAAGAATACTTGCTGAAGGATTAGTAAAATATGCAATGAGTTTTTATCTAATCATGAGAATGAAAGGTGTTGATAATATTGAATCAGATTACAAAGAAACAATAGGAAAAATTAGTAATTATTTCTTTGAAATGGATAAGAAATATTATGATGAGTTAGAAGGAAAATCTGATGATATGAGAAAACTCATAGAACATTTAGATAAAATAAAGATATAATTTATTCATATCTTCTTTTCCATATTTTTTATAGCCTAGAATACCAAATATAAAATGGAAGTTTTATTATTTCATCATATGAAGAAATATCTAATCCATTGTACACTACAACTTTATGAAACTTATTGTTTTCTTTTTTAAATTGTTTAAAGTCTTTATTCTTAGATCCAATTTCTATTAAATAATTTTTCCAAATAAAATCTATTTGTCCATAATAAATATCTTCAAAATTTGATGCAAAAATATCTTCCATTAAATATCCGGAATATGTCTCTTCTGAAACTAATGATTTTTTAGCATAATACTCTCTAATTGCAGGAACTGTAAAATAATATTTCCATTGTTTTCTCCCAATAGTCTTTCCTTTTTTATATGGATAAACCTTTTTTATTAATTCAGTCTTTTCTAATAAAGACAGCATATTACCAATAGTACTCTTTGATACTTCTAAATCCTTTGACAAATTTTCATAATTAGTTTCAGTTGAAGCAGATAAAATAAGAATTAATCTTTCAAATTTAGACAAGTTAGAAGTTTCTATATTCTCTATTTTAGAGATATCTAAAAATATTGCTTTATCTACTAAATCTGGTAAAGATGATTTTTCACCTTCTAAAAGATATACTAAATTATTGCGGATATATTCATTAACAATATCTAATATTTTTATCTCTCCCAATATCTCTTTGAAATATAAATCATAATTAAATGCACTCTTCAATAAATCATTTTTTTCTATCCTAAATTGTTTAAGTTTTTTATTATATTTAATCATCACATATTCTCTAAAACTTAAAGGTAGGATATGGATATATTTTGCTCTTCTTGCCAGTATCTCTTTTGATTTAATAAGGTTTAAAGAAGAGGAACCAGTAATATAAAATTTCATCTTAGGATAAGAATCATAAGAAATTTTAATAATTTTTTCCCACTCTTCAATCACATTTATTTCATCGATAAATACTATTGCATCTTTTCCAAATAAATACTCTACCCCATCTATAACTTTTTTTAAATTTAAATCTATTAATTTTAAATCTTCAGCATTCAAATAAATTCGTTTATCTTTATTGCTTTCTAGATATTTTTGAAATAAAAGAGTAGTTTTTCCTGAACCTCTTATACCATACAATACATTTAATCTACTGGATAATTCTGGATATATGAATCTCTTTTGATAATTTTTATAGTATTGACTAGTTTTTTCGAATTTCAATTTTTCATTTTGTAATACTTTTATTATTTCTTCCATACATATCTATAGTTAGCAAAATTTATAAACTTTTTGAAAAAACAAAAACCGTATTTTTAAACATTTGAAAAAACAAACTTGTAAAAATCTATGTTTTTTGGCTATTTTGTCTTTTTGAAAAAACAAAAACAGCATTTTTAAACATTTGAAAAAACAAAATTAAAAAACATAATTAAATAGATTTGTTATAAATAACTTAAAAAACATCTTGTTTTTATTATTTTCTCTTTTTATTATATATATGATAATATGTATAACCGGTTTTACAGCAACTGGAAAAGACACAACTGCAGATTATATTGCTAAAAAACTAAATTTACCTAGAGTTAATTATACATTCAAAGATATGGCTAAAGAAAGGGGAATTGATTTAATAGAATTACAAAAGATAGCATCTCAGGATGATGGGGAAATAGATAAAGAATTTGACAAAAAACAGGTTGAAGAAGCACAGAGATTAAAAAGAGAAAAAGGAGGGTGTGTAGTTTCCACTTGGATTGCACCTTGGATGATAAAAAATGTAGATTTTAAGATTTACTTATATGCAACAGAAGAAGAAAGAATAAAAAGAGTATTAAAACGAGGAGACAGACAAACAAAAGAAGAAGCTAAAAGATATCTGAAAGAAAAGGATTGGAATAATATTGATAGATATAAAAAATATTATGACATTGATATAAGAGATATATCTAACTTTGATTATGTTTTGGATGGTACACACTTATCAATAGAAGAACAAAATGAAAAAGTATTAACAGAAATTAAAAAGAAATTCGATTTATAAAATATGAAAAACATATTTAAATCTTAGTTTTATTAATTAAATAGTGAATCTATGGAAAAAATGTTATTTTTAATATTACTAATATCCCTCAATTTCATCGTTTCGGTTGAGTTTGAACCAGAAATTAAATTAGAAATACTTCCTTATTGCTATGGAAGTAATACTTTAATAAAACTAGAAGAATCTTACTTAGACAAAGATGAAATTATTCAGTGGAAACCATATGAAAACGCAACTGTTTTAATAAAACACTTTGGATATATAATAAATTCTGATACAACAAATTCACAAGGATACATAACATATAAATTTCCAAGTGCAAATATATATGGAATAAATGTATTAAAGGAAAATTATCCAAGATATGAATTTACTGAAATTTTATTAAGAAACTGTTTAGTTACTCCTTATATTCCCCCCGAAAGGGAACCATATATACACATTCCCCCTGTAGTAAACCCACCAGAAATTTTTTCTTTAAAATGGTATAGATTGTTTATGTTTTGGTAATTCCCTAAGTTTAAAAAAACAACTAATCAATATAGATATGGAGATAAATATGAAAATAGCTATTATAGGAGATACACATTTTGGATATAAACGATTTCAAGAAGATAGTTTTTCTCAAGGTGCAGAATCTATTTTATCTGCATATGAAAAAGCAGAGATGATAATTTTAGCAGGAGATATATTTGATACAAAAATTCCAACTATGGAAACTATAGGAGAAACAGTCACTATTTTTGAAATTTTAAAAAATAAAGATTGGGAAGTTAAATATTCAAATGATATATCTAAAATCCCTATTGCTGCTATCCATGGAACACATGAAAGAAGAACAAAAGGAAGCTTAAATCCAATCCAACTACTTGCTAAGATGAACTATTTAATAGATGTAGATAATAACTGCTCTATCTTTGATTTAAACGAAGAAAAAGTATGTATACAAGGAATGGGAGGAGTACCTGATGAATTCGCTAAAAACACTTTAAGGGCCTTAGAATTAAAACCTAAAGAAGGAATGTTTAATATATTGGTTTTACATCAATCTATAAAAGAATTCATGTATATAGGCGAAAAAACCTCTTCTTTGATATCTTTAAATGATCTACCCCAAGGTTTTGATTTATATATAAATGGCCATATTCATGATTATAAAACTGGATTAGAAGGTAAATTTATTATCCCCGGGAGTACAGTAGTTACTCAATTAAAGCCAAACGAACAAGGAGATAAAGGATATGTAATTTATGATACAAATACAAAAACACATGAATTTATCCCTATAAAAACTAGAAATTTTAAATTTAAAGAATTAACTTTTGAAGAAGCGAATATAACAGATATAGAGAACAAATGTAGAAAAACAATAGAAGAAGCAATACAGCAATACAAAGAAAAACCAATTATTAAAATCAATTTAAAAGGAAATTTGAAAAAAGGATTAGAAACAAAAGATTTGGATTTATCTTTTCAAAAGGAATACAAAGATAAATGCTTTTTATTCATTTCAAATGAATTAAATTCTGAAAGTTTAAAACAAAAAATAGACAAAATAAGAGAAATAAGAGAAGAAAAAAAATCAATTAAAGATTTTGGCGCTTTAATATTCGGTGAAAAACTAAAAAATGCCGGAATAGAATTAAACAACCCAGGCGCTGTTTTAGATGAGCTCACAGATAAACCTGAACAGATAATAGAAAGGATAAAATCCCAAGAGGATTAACTACTACTATTTATTATTAATTTCAATGTGCTTTACTCCTTTTGCAGGTCCTTTTATAATAAAAATATCTGGAGCAGCACAACCAGTACAACCAGAAACTGTTCCTCTGTTTGCAGTTATAATACTCTTTTCGTTTTCTCTTAAAATTCTAATTTCATTAAAATATCCACAACAATTATTAGAAGATAAAAAAACATTTATATTATCATACTCATCTATATAAGGATCAAAATAATTATTATAATTTGAACCTGTTGTATAAACATTAATAAATTCCCATTCACTAGACACATATGTTTCTGGACAACCAAAACAAGCTTTTTGATAAATCAACTCTCCTTTTTCAGTATTTAAATAACTTAATATTAAGAAAAATACTGCAACTAAGATTAAAATTATAATTCCAATAATATATTCTTTTTTCATTTTATCCTCCCATAAAATAAAAGAAATAAATTAATCCTAAAATTATTAAGATTAAAATTATTCCCAACACATAATATAAACCATATTTTTTAAAATAAAATTCCCTTTTTGTTCGCGCTCGTTTTTTCATCAAATCTTCTTCTGGCTCTATGACTTCTGTAATTTTTGTTTGAACTTCTTCTTTTTCAAATTTTTCTTGTCTATTCTCTTTTCTTTGTTCTTCTTTATTTTCCAAATCTGTAAAATCGACTGCCCCTATTACATTAAATCCATTTTCTGTTAAAGAAACAAACAGTTCAGTAGATCGAATATAATAATCTATATATGACTGGACATATAATTTTTCTAAATGGAATGCTAAATCTTCACTTCTTATATTAATTTTTTCATTTAATTCAGTTAATTTTGATGTTCCTTTAGCTATTGCTGTTAAAATAGTACTATCTAAATTATCTAATTGCTCTTTAGATTTTTTTTCAGCAACTTCAAGAATGTACTTTCCTTTTGATGCCAAGGATACTTTACTATTCCCTCCTATAGACTGTTCAAAATCTATTAATCCTTTAATTTTCATAGTTCCCAATAGATTAGCGGTTTCAAAAAAAGAAGTATTAATTCTACTGCCAAATTTTTCAATATATGTATCCTCATCTATTCTATGTAAAATTGCAATATCTAAAAATGTTAGCTCATTCATAAGAAATATATATTTCAATAAGATTTTTAATACATACCTTCTAAATTGCTTTATGAAATTAAAGTTTTTAGGGGGAGTTCAGGAAGTTGGTAAAAGTGCAACATTAGTTGAAACTGATATTAAAACCCTTTTAGAATATGGTTTAAAAATTAGACAAACTGAAGAAAGTAGCAGATTTCCAGAACCCTTTGGGAATTTTCTAGATGTATTAGCTGTTGGTCACTGTCATATTGATCATTCTGGTTTTTTACCAGGAGTATTTGATATCTGTTCCCCAACGGTTTTAGGAACAAGACCAACAAAAGATTTAATTGAATTATTACTCGAAGATTCAATGAAACTAATGGAAGAAATACCCTATAGATTAACAAGTTATAAACAATTGATGAAAAATTTTGTTACACTAGATTATGAAAAACCTTATTTTTCTGGAAAAACTTCAATAAAACTACTCGATGCAGGTCATATAACCGGTTCTGCAATGATAGATATACGACATGAAAAAAAGAGGCTGTTGTATACTAGTGATTTCAACACTACAGATACTATGCTTCACAACGGAACTAGTGCACCAAAAACAAACGATTATTCTGCTTTAATTTTAGAAAGTACATATTCTGAAAGAGATCATCCAAATAGAAAACAAACAGAACAAGAATTTTATAACAAAATAAAAGAAGTTTATGAAGACAATGGACATATATTAGTACCTGCATTTGCAGTAGATAGAGCTCAAGAAATAATAAATGTTATAAGAAAATTTGATAAACATATCCCAATCTATCTAGACGGAATGTGTAATGATGCAACAGATATTATGTTTAAGCATAAAAACTTCTTAAGAGATCCAAAACAATTTAGAAAATTTATGGATTCCATAGAAAGAGTTTATGGATTTAGGCAAAGAAAAAGCGTTTTAAATGAACCTTGTGTAGTTGTTACAACTGCTGGAATGTTAACAGGTGGACCTGCAATGTATTATATACCTAATTTAAATAAAAATTCTGTGATATTATTTACAGGCTATTGTGTTGAAGGAACAAATGGTTGGACTTTACAAAATAAAGGAACTATGATGATTGATAAAAAAGAAGTGAAAATCGAAACTCCTTATCAATATTTTGATTTTTCAGCACACGCAGGTAAAAAAGAATTAATACAATTTGCTAAAGATTTAAATCCAGAAAAAATATTTTGTGTACATGGAGAAAAATGTAATGAATTTGCAGATGAACTTACAAAAGAACATGGGTTTAAAGCAGTTGCACCAAAATTAAACGAAGAATTTAAGGTATGAAGATACATTTTTAAACACAAAAACTTAAAGTATATTATGCAAAAATTGAAGAAAATATTAGAAATAGGTACTGGTTTAAGATTTCCTGTCTACGAGTGTTTAATAGAAACCAAACAAATATCTAATTCATTTTATGTTGGTATTGACATAGATCCTCAAATTTTAAAAAGAGCTAGAATTTTATTGGATAATCCCGATAAATTCCCTAATTTTTCATTTGTGTGTGCTGATATATTAGCTCCGTATCCACCTTTTGAAGAGAATATTTTTGATATAATTCATTGTCATATGATAACTATAAAAAATGGTTTTGATGAAGAAAATAAATATCCTAAATTAATAAAAAAAATTTACAAATTACTTAAATATGGTGGGGAATTTTATATATCTGCAGACCATAATATTTTTAACACCAAATCAGAAGATTACGGAGGATTAGATGATTTATTAAAAAATACTTTTTCAGAATTAAATTCTCATATGGGTGTTCCGTTTACAAATAAATTTAGTAACTGGTCTATGTTTTCTAAATACTATGCATATTGCAAAAAATAACTGCCAAGTATTTAAATGTTTTCTTTGTAAATATTTTCATTGAGGAGAGCATATGATTCCAGATGTATTTTTTGAGATAACATTAATATTTGCATTAACTATATTAATTTGTGGAATAATCAAAATGTTAAAACAACCCTTAATTATTGGATATATTATTTCTGGGATTATTGCAGGCCCATTTTTTTTAAGTTTAACAAATTCTATTGATACTTTATCTATTTTTGCAAGTATGGGAATTGCTTTTCTTTTATTCCTAGTTGGTTTAAATTTAAATCCTAAAACAATTAAAGAAATTGGAAAAATATCAATTATTACTGGAGTAGGACAAGTATTATTTACTTCTATACTGGGATTTATAATATGTCAATTGCTTGGTTTTTCGATAATTGAATCTGTATACATAAGTATTGCACTTACTTTTAGCAGTACTATTATCATTATGAAACTCTTATCAGATAAAAAAGATTTAGAAACATTATATGGAAAAATCTCTATTGGATTTTTAATAGTACAAGATTTTATTGTTATATTCATCCTTATGTTTTTAACTCAAAACCTAGAGGGCGGAAATATAGGTGAAACCATATTATACTCAATAGCAAAAGGGATAGGTATTTTCTTTGTATTGGGAGCTATCGCATGGTGGATAATACCTAAAATTACAAATTTTATTGCTAAATCACAAGAATATTTACTCTTATTTTCAATTGGTTGGTGTTTAATAATATCTAGTATTTTCCATATGTTTAACTTTTCAATTGAAGCAGGTGCTCTTATAGCAGGTATGATGCTATCTTTTTCACCATATCATTATGAAATAAGTTCACGTGTAAGACCTCTACGTGATTTTTTAATTGTATTATTTTTTATTTTATTGGGTTCACAAATGGTTTTTGGAGATATATTTAATCAAATTCCAATAATTATTATTCTGTCTGTTTTGATATTAGTAGGTAATCCATTAATTGTTATTATACTGATGGGCTGGTTTGGGTATACAAAAAGAAATGGGTTTAAAGCAGGATTAACCGTAGCACAAATTAGTGAGTTCTCCCTCATTTTAATTACAGTAGGTATTAAACTTGAACACCTTACTATTGAAATACTTTCTTTGGTTACAATTGTAGGAATAATTACCATAACTGGATCAACATATTTAATTTTATATTCTGATAAAATATATCCTTACTTATCTGGATTTCTGTCACTATTTGAAAGAAAAGGAAAAAAAATTGATGAACATAAGTATCAAAAAGAAAATTCATATACAATTGTATTGTTTGGGTACAATAGAATAGGTTTTGACGTCCTTAAGGCATTGAAAAAAATAAATGATAAAGTGCTCGTAGTTGATTATGACCCAAATATAATACTCCAATTATATAATGAAGGGATTGATAGTAGATATGGAGATGCAAATGATGTAGAATTAATACAAGAACTTAATCTTCATAATTCAAAAATGGTAATATCTACAATACCAGACCTCGAAACAAATATAATTTTGTTAAGACAAATTAAATTGAAGAAAAAAAGACCTATGTTTTTATCTGTAGCCACACAGTTTGAAGATGCATTAGAACTTTATAAATCTGGCGCAGATTATGTAATTATGCCATATTTCCTAGGAGGAACAAAAGTTTCTTCAATGATTGAAAAATATAAATTTAGTACTAAAGAATTTACGAAAGAAAAAAGTGAACATATTCAATATCTTAAAAAAAGACAAAAAGAATGCAAAGATCCAGATTTAAAATATTAAATTTTAAATTAAAGAAAAGGAATAAGAATTACCAAAACCAATAATAAGCTGATACACCAACTGTGGATTTATCTTCTTTAACTATTTTAACTTTTGCTTCCATAATCACTTCCTGATACTTTGAGGATGTACCACTCAAAATTATTAGAAGGGTTTGGGCACCTGCAATTGTTGCTCCTTCTGAATCTACAGCCGCTTGTAATAAAGTATTTGTACCTGTAAGGCCAATAAAATTAATTGTCATTCCAATTGTGGGGTCAAACTCTGATACTGGTGAATTTCCATATACTGAAAAAACCCCATAACAAGATAATAAACCTGAAGCAGTAACACCTCTCCTATACTCTGGAATATCCTCCATACCAAAAACAGCACCTAAACTGATATTAATATCCGACTCACAGAGAGGGAATACAAAGTATTCTACACCTATTCGTGCACCAACATCTGTTTCTCCACTTAGTTTCTTATGATCCACAAATATCTGTGCACCAGTAGTTATCTGTTGTTCCGTTGCATCTATTGCAAATCCTCCTTCCAGAAGTATATCTTGGTCGTTCCTATTTAAAATTAAATGGGTTGAAGTGGATGTTGTGTTTGATAGAGGCATTATCAACTTCAAACCTACTTTACTTGTTATATCTCCAGAATAATTATCAACACCTACAACTGCATGTGTATTTGCACATCTTAAATATCCCATTAGATCTGCGTCATTAGTTATTGCTAAAACTGGGGTTGCTGCTAACCATCCTGCTAAAAATGCTTCTGTTGGATGATTTACAACTAAATCATAAACTAATTTTACATTCTCAGCAAAATTTCTACCAAACTCTTTAACTGCGCTTAAAGCACTTCTTTTTGTAGGTGTTGTCCTTTTTCGTCTGTTTGAATAAAATATATCCCCATTATAATTTAATTTTCCCATATTCTTCAACCTCCGTTATGTGTTTAATAATTAATATATGTGTTCTTGAGTTTAAACGGGTTTGCATTTATATATTTTAATAAAATAGAAATAAAAATAGTAATAATATCTAATCTTTCACAATAGTTCCTTTATGCGCTTTGCCTTGTATTATCTTTTCAACGTCTTTTAAGTTGTTAGCGCTTATGAAATGTAATTCAATATTATATTTTTGCGCTAGTTTTGTTGCTTTTTGATCAAACACTAAATTTTGTCCTGCTTTATAAATTTTTGAAGTTTTTAAAATTAGCGCACTTAATTCTTTATGTGTCATTTCTGGTATTTTTTTAGCGCTTTTATATTTATTAGGATCTTTATCATAAACACCATCAACATTACTTATATTAATAACTTTTGCTTTGTTTTTAGCTATTGCTAATTCAATTGTATCCATATCTGATGTATGCCCCGGTACATCTCCGCCTTGAAAAACAAATTGGTATTTATCCAATAATTTAGCACTTTCTTTATAATCTTGACCAATTGTTTCATATGTTTTATTTGTTTTTTCTATAAAATAAGAAGCAACACATTGTGCATTAACACGCGTACAATAAATACCTACCCAATCTAAAGATGTTTTATTTTTTGTATATTCTCTAAGTTCGGGAAGCAAATTTCTAAATAGTTTTCCTCCTCCAACAACAACTCCAAATCTAATCTTATGTTTTTTATTTAAATTAATCAAAAGATCTCCGAATGCTTTAATTAATTTACTATTTAATTTTCCAGAATTTACTACGCTTCCCCCTAATGAAATTATTACTGTTTTCATAATAAAACAAAGTAGGTATATATTTTAAACCTTACTTTTCTAATCCTATTAGGTGAAAAAATGATTGATATGAATTTAAATAAGATGATAAAAGAATTTGAAAAAAAAGAAAAGGAACAAACAGAAGTATTAGAACAAAAAAGAGCATTAGTAAGAGACTGCTCCAATGCAATAAAAGAAATTCATAGAAGAAAATTAGAACCTGCCAAAAAACTCATAACAAACGTAGAAGAAGGATTAAAAAAACTTAAAAAATACGAAAAGGATTTTGCCGTTCACTTAGAACATATTGAACAAGAATATACTGAAGCAATTGTTCTTTTAGAGATTGTTGAAACTAAAAACTGTTCTCCTCCTACTAAATTAAAAGTTTCAGATATTTCTTATCTAAATGGCCTCATGGATGTAATTGGGGAATTAAGAAGAGAAATGTTGGATTTATTAAGAAAAGATAATTATAAAGAAGCTGAAAGGATGTTTGATGCTATGGAAAAAATTTTTGAATCTGTTGAACCAGTTCAGTTTTCTAATTCAATAGTTCCTGGGTTTAGAAGAAAACAAGATGTAGCTAGAAGACAAATTGAACAGGCAAGAAGCGAGATTTTATATTCAAAAAGGTGATAAAATGCAAAAAATAATTGGAGTTTTGTTTTTAATTGTAATACTTGCTTTTGGATGTACAGTATTTGAAAGAGAAGAAAAACAATCAACAATACCAGATCCTAATCAAAGTATTGAAGATATAAATGAAAATATTTATCAGCCTCCTAAACCAGTTTATGAAAATGTTATGAATAATACCATACGATATGATGAGCAACCCTCAGCAGAATTAGAAATTTATTTTATTAATGTTGGTATGGGAGATAGTATCCTTCTTAAAAAAGGTAATTTTGATGTACTCATAGATGCAGGTGGACAAGGAGAAAAAGTTATTAATTTTTTAGAAGAAAAGAAAGTAGATGATTTGGAGTTAGTTATTGCCACTAAATATACTCAAACTAGTGTTTCAGATATGCGTAGAGTATTACAAAAATATAAAGTAGAACAGTATTGGGATAATGGATTAATAGATAAAGAAAACATTTATTATGATGAAATTTATGAAATATTAGAATCTAAGAATATCCCGGTAAAACACCCCATATCTGGAGAAAGAATTGTTTTGAATGGTATATCTATTAGTGTTTTAAATCCCCAAGAAAAAAGATATTTAGAAACAAACCCTACTTTGAACTCAATAACATTGTATATTGTAGATAGAAATTTCTCATTATATTTAAGTGACGTTGAAGCAGGCGTTCAAAATACAATTTTATCAAATTATCCAAATATTAAATCAAATATTATGAAAGTCCCTAACCATGGTGCAAGCACAGTATCTGTGGGAGGAGATGCAAGAGTAGAATTGTTTCATCTGATAGATAAAGTTAAACCGGAATATGCAATTATCTCGGTTGGACAAACGGAATTAGAAATTCCAAATCCAACTGTTTTAGAAGCATTTAGATTAAGGGGAGCAAAAACATTAAGAACAGATTTAAATGGGACAATAAGCATAATAACAGACGGTTATGAATATGAAATACTCTCCTCCAATTCACAAAACAAAAAATAAATTTTTAATTCGTATTCGGTTTTCTATTATTTTTTAGATTCTTATACTCTACTTTTTATCTTGTAATTCTATCCCTAAAACTTGTGACCCTTTGTCAGTCATTGTTACACCAAGCGCAACATCTGCACTTTTTAATACTTCATCGTTATGTGTTATAACAAAAAACTGAGTATTTACTGATAATTTTTTAATTAATTCTGCCATTTTTCTTGAATTTTCTTTATCTAATGCTGCTTCTGCTTCATCTAAAAGATAAAATGGGGATGGTTTAGTCATTTGTATTGAAAATATAAAAATAAGTGCTAATAATGATTTTTCTCCTCCTGACATTGAATCCAAATATTTATTCTTATTCCCTTTTTTAACTCTTATTTGCAGTCCAGATTCAAAAGGTTCATTAGGTTTATCTAAAACCAATAATCCTTCTCCATCAAAAACATAACCAAACAAATCTTTAAATTTATCATTAATTTTATGGAAGGTTTCCATAAATATCTTATTCTTCTTTGAATCTATCTCTTCAATCATTGTTAATACCGCTGATCTTTCATCCTTTAATTTTTCAACTTTATCTTTAATCTCCTCAATTTCTTTTTTCTTTTCTTCATATAACTCAGGCGCTTTAAGATTGACTTCACCCAATGAATTGAGTTTATTTTCGTTGTCTCTTATAATTTCCAACAATTTTTCTTTACTTGCATCAATTAAAACTGTATCTTTATAATCTTCATATTCTGATTTTAAATCTATTAATCTAGTCTCAGCTTTTGCTTTACTTATCTCATAATCTTTCAATGAATCCTTAGTTCTTTCATAAGAATAAAGAAGTTTTCCTTTTTGTTGAGAAACCAGATCTAATTCTTTATCTAAATGCTTGATTTCTTCCCAAACACCTTCTAATTTTTTACTTATTTTTGTCATTTCTTGTTCTACTTTATCAAGTTCTTTCTCATTATTTTTTAAAGTATTATTTAATTCTGATCTAATCTTTAATACTTCTTTTAAATCAACAGATATTTGTTTTTCTTTTTCTTTGTGTTGTTTTAATGATTCTTCTAATAATTCTTTTTCTTTTTGTTTGGACTGGTAATCTGCTCGCTTATCTGATAATTTAGACAAAAGATTTGAATATTTTTTCTGCATTTCGGATTGTTTTTCTTTTTGTTTTTCCTGGTGTTCTTTTAATTTTTTATTAATATCTATTTTTTTATTTTCTAAACTCAATATCTCCTCTTCTAATTTTGATTTCTGTTTAATTAACTCTTTCTGTCTTTGTTCTAACTCAATTAATACTTTTTTAATATCTTCTGCTTTTGTTTTTACTTTTTCTGTACTTCTTGTTATCCCTCCTATTTCAATCATTATTTCCCTATATTTTAATTCTAATGCAGTCCTTTCTTTTCTTTTGCTATTCATTTCTTCCCTAAGACTTTCTAAATCTGAATGTAATTGAGTTTTTTCTATTTTTAATTCTTCTAATTCTTTTTCCAATTTATCTAATTTCATTTTGGCCGATAAATTTCCTTTTGAACTCCCCCCTGTAAGTATTCCTGAAGTATAAAATACTTCTCCTCCTAACGTAACAAGCTTGCATGTTCCTTTTAATTTTTTTGCAGTATCTAAAGAATCAATAATTGCCGTAGATCCAAAAGCATATTCAATTGCATTATAATATTTTGGTTCAAATTTAATTACATTAATTAAAGAATCTACAAACCCTTTTGAAGATTTTACCTTCTGTGGAATAGACTCTCCTTTTCCAGGTCTATCCAAAGGAATAAAGGTACATCTACCCATCTTTTGTTTTTTCAAAAGCTCAATTATTTTTGCAGCAGTATCTATATCTTCAACTACTACATACTCTAATCTTCCTGCAGCAGCTCCTTGAATCGCATCTGAATATTTTTGATCAAATAAAATTAATTCTGCAACAGTTCCATATAATCCGGGTATTTTTGGCTTTATTTCATCTACAAACATTAGAGTTGGGTTTTTTGTTAATCCTTTAACATGTGGTCTTAATTCTGCAATTTTCCCTCTTAAATTAATCAGCTCTCTGTCTGCTTCTGCAATACTCTTGTTTTTCTGTTTTTCATTTTCAAATATTTTATCCACTTCTTTCTGTACTGTTTTTATTTCATCTTCTAAATTTTCTTTTTCATTTTCTAATTTTGTTAGATCTATATCTTCATCTTCTAACCCTTCTTTTCTAATATTAATCATATTTATAATACCTTCAAAATCAGCATTTAATTTAGCTAAACTCTCTTTTTTAGAAATTAATAAATCGCTTATTGAAGTTATTTCCTCTTGTAAATCTAAATTGTTTATATTTGAATCAAAAACTTCTTCTGGAACTTCTTTTTGTAACTTTTTTAATTCTTTATCAATTTCTGTTATCTCTTTTTCTAATGTAGATATTTTATTTGAGACTTTGGATTGGTCTCCAATTATTTTCTGTTTTTCTTGTTCTAATTTTTTAATTTCTCTATCTTTTTCAACTAATGAATTTTTACCTACATTAATATTTATTCGCAATTCTTCCAATTGTCTTAATAATCCTTCTTTTTTGCCGTCTTTATTAATTTTATCTGTTAATTCATTCTTTTTTGTTTCTAATTCTCTAAGGTTTTTCTCTAAAACATTAATGTCTTCTTGTAATTTTTTAAGTGTATTTTCTTTTTCCTTTAAATTTTTAATAGAATTATCATATTCTTTTTGAAATTTATCTAATTCTATATATACTAATGATGCTCTTCCTCTTTTATATAATTCTTTAGATCTTTTATATTCAATTGCTGCGTCTTTTTCTTTTTCTAACTCATTAACAAATCCTTCTCTTTCACTTAATACAATTGAAGCATCATTTATTTTTTGTTGTACTTTATCTAATTCTTTTATTGATTCTTTTTTCTTCTCTTCAAATTCAGATATCCCTGCTACTCCATCTATTATTCCTCTTCTTTCTTTAGGGCCCATTTCAACTATTTTTTGAACTTGCCCTTGCGCAATAACATTATGATTTCCTAATTCTAAACCTATTGGTCGTATTGCTTCAATAACATTAGTTCTAGTTGTCATTTTTCCATTTAATTTATATATTGTTTTTCCATCTTTATTTATGGCTCTTTTAACTTCAAGATGATTTCCAATTCCATTGCCTGTGAATAAAGTAACTGCTGCTTCTTTTGAATCCATAAAAACAAGTTCAGAGGTTTTTTTAGCTCTCAATGATTTCAAACTTAATTCACCTAGACTAAATCTTACTGCGTCTGATAGGTTACTTTTTCCTGACCCATTTGGGCCTGCAACTGCTATAAATCCAGGAGGTAAATCTAAATCTACACTTTTAAATGATTTAAAACCTCTTATCTTAATCCTGTTAATAAAGGTTTTACTAGTAAACTCAACATTATCTTTAGTCGCCATTGGTAGTATTTACTAACGTAGAATTTAAATATATTACCTTTATTTCACTAAAACTTATTCTATTTTTGTTTTTATTCTGCCTGAAACATATCTAGTATTAGTAAGAATTCCACTTTCTGTAATTCTTTGATAATCAAAAGTTAAATAAAAAGTTCTAATATCTCCCTGTGCTTGACCATTAAATTCACCAGCTAAAACAATAGATTTACCCGGATCCAATCTTAAACTACCGATTACATTAAGAAGTCCTTCCGTAGTATGGCCAGAATTTGAAATTTTTGCACCAGTAGTTAAATCCCTTAATGTTATTTCTTGTAATTGTATAGGATAACCTAATCCATTTGTTATATTAAAACGTATTTTATATAAACTTGCATCCTGCTCTCCCCCGGGTGTTAAACAAGGAAAATCAGGAGTTATTTTACATTCTTGATTATTAAATTTTCCACTATCTAATATCCCCGAAGAAAGTAAAACTGCAATTATGATGAGTATTGTAATTAAAACCCAGCCATAGGTCATCAAATATTCCATAGCTGCTTGTCCTTTTTTATTTTGCATAAAATCAACAATTAAAATTTGAATATATATATTTAAATAGTTTTGTCCTTCTTAAACTAGTATGAATGAAGATGAAATATTAGGTAAATTAATAACAAAAGCAGATTTACTCTCCAATACCTTTGATAAACAAGGAGAAATTTTATTGTATGAAAATGGGTTTAAAATTGAATTTGAAGGAAGACAATCAAAAGCGCCATATGATTATATACAAAATATGACAAAAACAGGTGAAGGAGCATTAGGAAAAATTAAAGCGAAAATTAGTGTTTTTGATATGTTGGGCATAAATAATGAATATGAAATCTCAATTCCAGATCAAATCTATAATGTACTTAAAAGACGCTGGGAAGAATCTAAATAAGAATAAGGCTTTGCATTATGCCCTCTTTTTCTTAACTCATTAGATAATAAGTATTCATTTCCATGGGCACAAAATATCTGTTTAGGTTTAGCTTGTTCTATATATGTTAATATATCATTGAAATCAGCATGATCACTAAGTAAAAAACCTTTATCTACACTCATCGGCCTCATGAGAATCTGACCAGAAGCAACAGCACATAATACTTCTCTGTTATATGCAAAACTTAATTTATATGCAAATCTTCTATTGACAATTCTCTGTGGCATAACAGCTACAAAAGAATCACGCATTACTTCATTTGCTTCATTTGTCCCTATTAATAACCTATCTAATTTAATACCATACTTTTCATAGATTCTACAATACTGATCAACTTTTTTATCGACAATAGGAGTTATATTACAATAAGTATTCAAAATTTTTATTATTTCTTGACTTTTTCCTAAAGAATATCCCCCAAATAATAATATGCTCTGTTTATTTTTTCTTACCCAATTATAAATTTCATAATAAACAGATTCATATTCTGGAAAAGAAATTCCTGGTTGGGCATATGTACTTTCAATAATTAATGTATCACACTCTTTAACTTCTGCTTTTTTTGTTGTTAATCCATCTCTTAATTTAAAATCACCAGTATATATCAATCGCCCTTCGTTTGTATCTGCCATTAATTGAGTTGAACCTAATATATGCCCTGCATTTAGTAATTTAATACCCTTTGGATTAATAATAATTGGATCATATTTTTCTTTCCAATTTGCTAATTCATAACTTTCTTTAGAAACAATGACTCCTTTCTTTTTTCTTGGACTTCTTAAATGATCAGAATGAGCATGAGATAAATATAATACATCTCCCCTACTTTGTTCTAACCCAATCTCCATTTGGGAATCTAACAAAGTTGCATATTGATGGGAATAAACCATTAATTCACCTATTGACTTTTTATCTCTTCAATGTGATCTTCAATAATTTTCAATTGTGTAGAAACTCTACTCATTAAATTTTTAATTGCTGCTAATTCATAAGTAATCGTCTGTAATTGTATTTTTCTTTTTTCTGGTGTATCCTCTTCGGACATTGCTTTTATTCCATATATATCATCTTTAAGAGAATCCAAGCTCTTCCTAACATTTGGCTTAACCTTCTTACTTTTTGGACTTGATACTGGTTTTAAAATGTTTTTAAGTTCTTTTTTTGAAGGTTTTGCTTTTGGTTTTGTTATTTTTTTTAAAGGTTTTTTTACTATCTTCTTTGCCATAATGCATCTCCAAAATGAATTTTCTTAGTAGATTTATAAACCTTTTGGTATAACGAATAAAAAAGAAGTAAAAAATATGAGATATTTTTGTATCTATAGGTACAAACTCACTCTTCTCGCTTTAATTTTGTGAATACAATCTCTTCTTCTTGTTTGGGTTTTTTTCCTTTATAAAAGAAAAGTCCTCCTATGAGGAGAACTAATAAAATTGAAGAAGATACAATTAATAATATTGGACTTTCCCCAACTTCTAAATCTAATTGGTTTGAACTAGATAAAATCCTTAATGTATCATAATATATCTTTGAACTTATTTTAAATGCTTCAACAAAATCTTCTTTGTTTAAATACTCATTTGCTTTTTTATATTCTTCTTTAATTGTAGCTAATTTATAATTTGCATCTGCTCCTAAATTTCTATTTTCTAATATCCCAATTGCAGTGCTTGTTTTTTCTATATACTCTTTTGTTTTTTCTTCAACATTATTTACAATAATTTCTACCCCGCTTCTAGTAATATTAAATTCTCTAATCGATTCTCTAAAACTACTTATATATGCCCAATCTGATAATATTAATGTCTGTTCTTTTTCTAATTTAGTCTCTATTTCTGATATTGATTTTTTCATTATTTTAAGTTTTGCGTCAATATCTGTCAATGTATAAGAAAAAGATAAAATTGAATTTCCTTCTACTTTATATGTTTTTAATCCATTATAATACATCCTGTATTTAGGATATATAATATTTTCAAAATTACTTGTACTTTCCTTGGCATATTTTATTTCAGTAGATACTTCTGTTAGAGTAGATTTTCCAGCAGAACCTATTTTTACACTTAATGAATCTAATAATTTTTGAGTTTGGCCTAATAAGGGAATATCTTCTTTTGAAAGAGTTAATGCCCTAAGCTTAACCAAGTTTTCCTCTATTAAAGCCATTAAATTTGAAGCTTCTGGATCATCAATTCCACTTCTTATCCATACTGCACTTAATTGATTAAAATCATTCATTAACCCTTCTCTTATGGTTTTTAATGATGAAAATAAATCAAAACTTTGGGTTATATTTCTTGCTTTTTTTAGTTTATCAAATGCATCCGCATATTTTCCTAAACTAAAATCTAATTGTGAATCTTCTAAAATGGAATTTATTAAACTTAGATTCCCTAATAAATTAGTAGATGTATTTGTTAAATTATTTTCATTTAATAAATCCACAGTTTCTTGTAAAGAATGCACTTCTTGTATTATATCTTCATATTCTTCTTGGTAACTACCTTGAGATAATTCTTGAGATGCACTTCTGTTCTCTAAAACATAATAAAAGTGATAGACATGCCTTGCTTTTAAAATATCTGGAAGTTCAATTTTTGATGTTGTATCTAATAAATACGTTTGTTTTGGAATTCCATTTATTTCAGTTAAAGTGGAGATTGTGTTTTCAGGTATGTCCTCAAATGAAAAAAGCATACTAACAGATATATCTGCATCAAAAGTGACTATTCTTCTAATTCTTTGATACTCCATTGTTGACTCTATAATTGTTTCTGAATGTGATACTTTTCTAAAAAATTTATCTTCAAGATGAAATTTAATCTCATAAACTTGTCTAGGAGATACTTTAGACAATTCTATTATCAGATTACCTCCATTTTTTGATATATAAGAAATATCTTGAGATTTTAAAACTATATCTGAATTATATACTTCATATATAAAAGGTATTTCAAAACTTAACATAGAGTCATATGATAAATCCGTTGGGTTTGTGAATTTTACTATAATATCTAAATCAACTGATTCATCTAATACGGGTGTTTTTCCCCATAATACTTGGAGAGTATATTCTTTTTCAAATCTATTTTTAAGAACCTCTGGGGATTTAGAATTTAATACATTTAATATTCTATTATAATCTGTTAATATATCTTTAATATTACCGAGTGCTTTTTCATACTTAACATTTCCATCTTGATTAAAACAATATTCCCATTTTTCAAAAATTAATTTTTCGTTTCTTAAAGAGCTATCATATAAATACATCTTATATAATTTATTTTTAATTTCATTTCTTTTAGCGGTTAATTCTGTTTCATACTTTTCATACGCAAGAGAATAAATATCCTTAATAAATCCCTCAATATCTAATTTAATTGAAGGAAAAATATCTGGTCCATACTCATAAGTAGTATAAAATCCATACCATGCTTTATACTCTAAAACATCAATTCCGTCTTTCTCAGCAGCTTTAATTATTTTATCAAATTCTGATAATACATTATCAAACCCTAAATAAACTTCTTTACCTTCACAAATATCAATACATTCCTTTGAATTCAAATATGCAGATAAATATATATCATATCTCTCTCCAATAGTTTGAGGGTTAGAATTCAATAACTCTTCAGCTTCTAATTTATATGCTAATGCAAAAGCACGTGAAGTTTGGGATGCAGTGGGTATTTTTGAATTGCACTCCAATATTTTTTGTCTTGCATTTGTTTCCATCCAAAAAGCTAAATCATCAAATTCAGATAATAATTGATCTGAAGAAATTTGTGTTATTAAATACATATCATTTGCTATAATTAATTTTTCAATCCCTTCTCCTAAATTGTTATCTCCATTTGTTTTATAACTTTTAACTCTATTATAATAATCATCTGCTTGAGAATTATAAACAATTAGATTATGAAAAATATTCTGTAATTCCCATTCTAAATAGTCCCCTGGATTTATATCCTCGGGAGTGTCAATTTCAGTAATAAGATATTCTGCAGGAATTGCAGTTATTAAATCTATTCTCTCATTAGTCAATGTTATTAAATATGAATCTGCTAATTCTTTATTTTGTTCAGTTTCCGCTTTCATTAATTCAAATTCTGTGATTATTATTTCTTGTGCAATTTTAATTCTGTTATGTAATATTAATCCTTTTAATACTAAACTATTCTCTTTTCCTGCTAATGAATTAATAGAGACTGGAAGTGTGTTTAAAAACTGAAAATTCGGACCTATGGGCATAGATAATATTTCTTCTCTAATCTCTAAAACTTCTTGATATGTTGTTGAATACTGATTTGATATACTATTTACATTTGGATTAAAACCCGTTACCTCTTGAAAACTCATAACTTCATAAATCTGGTCTATTTCAATATACGTTTGTCTTGCTCCACCATAATAATTCTCATAACCTGCACCTAAATTTTCAAGTACTATAAATTCCTTGTCAATATCTAAATATATATCATTAACTGCATTTACTGAATGTTTTAATACATTCATATAACTAGTTAAAACTCTTTGATATTTACCTAAAGACGACAAATAGTCTAAAACACATGTTGCTTCTATTCTATATGGATATGTAACTGTTTCATTTTCTTCTCTAACTCTACAACCTGAAGAGGATAATGTACCTCCTCTTCTACCACAGTCATGTATTATATTTATAATATAATTTGGCCCCCATTCAGAACATATCGGTCTTTTAAAATACTCTAAATTGGATTTTCCCACAATAAGTTCCTGTTCTGCATTAATTATTTCTTCTTTTGCGTCTGGAAAATCATTCAATAGAGATAAATCTGAAATTAAAAACACTTCATCTAATTTACTTGATGCTAAAGATTGGGCATAATCTGGTTTTGATAATTTTAAAGATAACAGATCTAATATATCTCTAGATATTAAATTGTTTGATGCCCAAGTTATATCTTCCCAAAAATAAGGTTCAAACCTATTATTAATAGTCCTAAAAGAATCAGCATTCAACATAGTTATAAATAGAGCAATAAACAGAATAACCAATAATTTATAACCTCCCATAACTATTTAATATATAGTAAAGTATAAAAATGTTATAGTTATAATTTTTTCATGGGTTTTAACGACTTTTTAGAAAAAGCTGAAGAAGTTAGAAGAACAGTTGAAAAATTCAAGAACCCCTTAGTAGTACATCATTATGACTGTGATGGAATTACTTCTGGTGCAATTACAATTAAGGCATTGCAAAATATGAATAAACCTTATAGAAATAAAGTATATAGGAAACTAGATGAAACTGCAATTGAAGAACTTAAAACTGAAAAAGAGATAATTTTTGTAGATTTAGGAGGGGGAACTGAATTAGTTAATGAATTAAAAGAAGAAATAGTCATTATAGACCACCATCAAACTAAAAATATTAACCATTTACAAATAAATCCTGAATTATTTGGTTATGATGGATGTTTAGGATTATCAGCTTCTGGTGCGGCTTATTTTACTTTTAAAACAAGTTCTGATTTAGCAATAGTTGGAGCATTAGGAGACGTTCAATATCCATTTAAGGAATTGAATTTAAAACTCTTAGATGAATCAATTCAAAGGAAAGAAATTGAAAAAACACAAGATATAACTCTATATGGTAGAGGAGCAAGACCCTTAATTCAGTTTTTATTATATTCTGATGACCCATACTTACCTGGGATTTCAAATAATGAAAATGGAACAAAATCTTTTTTGGAGAGTACTGGCTTAATATTAAAAAATGAAACTTCTGAAAAATGGAAAACATATTATGATTTAAACGCAGATGAAAAAAAGATTTTAATAACCTCTTTAATTTCTTATTTATGTGATAAAAATCTAGTTGACTATTCAAAAAAATTGATTGGAGAAGTGTATCTTTTAAAAAATAGACCTAAAAATTGTGAAATGTATGATGCAGTTGAATTTTCAACAATATTAAATGCATGTGGAAGAAATAATCGAACTGATATTGGATTGGGTGTTTGTTTAGAACACGATAAATATTATGAAGATGCAAAAAATCTTTTGTTGGTACATAGAAAAAATTTGAGAGAAGGAGTCCAATATGCTAAAAACCATATAGAAGATTTTGGAAAATTTTATTTTATAGATGCACGTGGAATAATTGATGAATCTATTATTGGTGTTGTCGCGGGTATGTTATTATCAAAAAGAGACAAACCGTTAATAGCTGCTTCATTAGATGAAAATGGAAATATAAAATTTTCATCGCGCCTTCTTGATAAAGAAAGTGAACTTAATTTAGGTAAAATTTTAAAAGAAGTTTCAATTCAAGTAGGTGGTATCGGAGGGGGACACAAATATGCAGCAGGCTGTACTATCCCTAATAATAAAATCAATGAGTTTTTACTTGAATTAAATAAGCATTTTTAACAATTTATAAATGTACCAAAAGCTTTTTATAGACAAAACACAATATTTTAATCATGGCAAAAATATATACAGACATATTAGAAAATCCAGATTTCAAAAAATTTAAATCAGATATTGTTAAAGGACATCCATTATTTGAAAAAGTCAGAGATAATCTTAGAATGACTTGCGCATTATTTAAAGTTGAATATGATCCAATTGAAATGAAAATAAAGGATAATATTATTTCTGGTTATGATGCAACTAAAAAAGAAATAGTTTCATTTATCCATGAAAAAGATAAAACTATTTTAATGGTTTATGATGCACCAAAAGGAAAACCCATAAAATTAGTAGATATAAAATATGCAGTTGTTTAATTAAATAAATATTTATCTTATTATTTGACTTCTATTTTGTGTATTATTTTAAGTTATTTTTCTCCATGAGCCATTTATATATTCCCATAAAGAATCTGTAGTAGAATCATAAACTACTGAATGTTTATTTGCAATTTCTGTCGGTCTATCAATTTCTACAAAAACTTTATTTCTTAACCAAGATATCTCTTCCTTAAATGGATTTCTTTCAATAATATAAATCCTATTACGTTCTTTTTTTATCTTTTTACACCAATCTTTAACTTTTTGTATTTCTTTTCGTTTATCCATAAAAAATATAAGAAGAACAAAAATAAAAACTTATTTGTATCTTAATAGCCCACGTCTTCTTTTCTTCCTTTCTTTTCTTATAATATATATCATAAATCCAAAAACTAGTAATACAGTTGCTGTTAATAATACCTTTGAATCCTGTTGAACTTCTATTTCTTCTTTTATTTCAGGAATTTCTCCAATTAACAAAGAACCAATTACTTCATATTTTTGAGAAGAATAAGTGTATCTACCTTCTTGCGAAGCTAAAAACCAAAATGATCCATTTTGATCTGTTGTATATGTACTTAAAGATACATCTGGATTTATTAAAGTTATTTCTTCATTTGGTACTGGATTTCCCTCTTCGTCTGTCACAAAGCAAAGCATTCTCTCTTCTGTTTGTTTACATTTTATACTTAATTTTATTTCTTCTTTTATTATAGGTTCTGGTTTTATTATAATTTCCTCTTCTACTTGTTCTTCTATTAATTCTTCTTCAACTTCTGAATCTATTAAATCCTCTTCTTGTAAAATAGGTTGTTTTACAGGTGCAGCTCCACCCCCACTAGATGGATATCTACGAGGAGGAACAAAAACACAACTAAATGTTTGATTTGCATATGTTTCATTGATATCAATATTGCAATCGCTTTCACGACCTGTTATTGCACAACAAATTTCATAATTTGAATCAATATAATATTGGATTAATATATTAGATGAATTACATATTGTATTAAATGGTCCAGTTATATGTTCTGTACAATAATCACATTCA
>Ga0334887_1001276_pt1 | contig 33508 bp, 33 predicted proteins | sample GraSluR1_MG_10_FD_207217 | JGI IMG/M metagenome (GOLD analysis project Ga0334887, IMG submission 207217) | Sludge microbial communities from methane-producing bioreactor in Wageningen University, Netherlands - Granular Sludge_18_07-R1 | ecosystem: Engineered > Bioreactor > Anaerobic >...
TTAATCCCGTGCCGCAGTGTTCAGAGCTGGCGAAGCACCCTGAAGTGCCTATATATTCGTTCCTAACGTAGCCCGATGGCCGCAAAACGATCCTGGCTGAAGCTGGTCAGCTTGAGACTGAAGTTCGTGAGCTTTTACAAGCCCACGACTTTAGTCGTGGGTCACTGACGACTCGCTTCCCCTACACCTCGTAGTTAGTCGCCACCCCAATGAGCTGGGCCGTTTTGCCGGAACTCATAGCTCCGTAATGAAAATAAAGCTTTGCCAAGTTGACCTCCTCCTTCACAGCAGATAAAGTAACAAAAAGAGTCCTAAGACCATTCGAGATATAAAAAGAATAAAAGAATAAAACAAAGTAAAGACCACCTTTTCGGAAAGAATAAAAAAGGGCGTGCAAAAAATGCATGCCCTTTCTATTTCCCTACGAAACCTGGGAGAGATTTTCGCCGTCCCAAATTCCATATCCCTCCGGAGAAGATACGAGAGCCGCAATCTTTCCGGAAACCTCCAAAGCCCATTGGTATGCCAGTTGCCACCCTTTCGGAGCTTTCGAAACCAGTTTTTCCGCAGGAAAATACCCTACCTCCAGGTACATCCGGCAAGGAGGAATCTTTCCTCCAGAGGAAACGTTTTCTACCCAGAGCGAAAAATTCTCCGGGATTTCCCGGACATCCCGAAAAAGAACGACATCTCTTCCGGAGGCCAAGTCTTCGATGCGTAACGAAAAACACAAAATATGCCTTTCTTTCCGCATCCTCTGAAGTATTCCCTGGAAAACAGGGAAGAACTCCGATGAATCCTTTTGATGGAATTTTCCTTTTTTCAAAGAAATCCGAGAAAAGGAGCCTCCCATGGATTGTTCCGAAAGGACCAGTTCGGAACCTTCTTCCGCAGCTTTCAACAATTTCAAGACATGAAAGAAAAACATGAAAACCCCTCCTTAAAAAATTTCCCCGAGTATAAGAAGAGGTGAGAAAAATCGCCGTTTTGGGGAAGAATCCACTTCCGGCAGGAGAGAAAAGTATAAAAAAGAAGGCTTGGGATTTTGTCCCAAACCTTTTTTCCCCTTCTACCCTGGGTAACTGTAGCCGGGAATTCCCCGAAGAGTTTTTACGTAAGCCATGATATTTACATAAAAAATCTCTTTTGCAAAAATCTCCAAAATTTCGGAATAAGAAGAAATATTGACTATCATCCCACGAAGCGAGTGAATGGCTTCTCTTTCTGCATGGTGAAAAAAAGTCAGGTCTTTGTCTCTCTCAGAAAAATCTACAAGTTCTTTAGCTTTTTCCCCTGAAAGCTTTTCTGAAAGAAAGGCATAATCAAACAGGACGTTATAGACGATATCCTCAAGCTCCCCTTCTTCCGTCTCCATTATGTCTGCAACTTTTTCCCCAAGTAACCGGATCTCCTTCGAAAACTCCTCCTTTGTCATGTAAAACCCTCCTTAACTGGATTTTCTCCTATTTTCCAAAGAGGAAAGAAAAATCAGCGTTTCGAGGAAGAATCCACGAAAAAAGGCTGGGATATTTTCCCAGCCTTGAAATTCATGAGACAGAAGATAAAAACTTTGCTGCCTCGAAATTTTCCCTACAGGGCTTTTTCAAGGATTTCCAAGGTTTCTCGTTTCTGCGCAAAGATCATAGCTGTTCTCCCTTTTTTATCCTGGAGGAAGGGGTTCCCACCAGCTTTAAGGATTTCCTGAACAGCTTCCGTGAAATTGAGGCAAACCGCTAGCATAAGCGGGGTAAGTCCACTGACGTCCGGGATATTCACATTGGCCCCATTAGAAATAAGCTCTTGTAACATTCTCAATTCACGATACCGTATTACCCACATTAAAGCCGTTTCCCCATACTCATTCTGAATGTCTATGTCAGCCCCAAACCCTAGAAGAATTTTGACGATCTCCAGATTGCCTCTCCTTGACGCTTCCATAAGGGCCGTGTCCCCTGCATCGTTTTGAATATTAACGTTTGCGCCAGCCAAAAGAAGTTCTAGAACGATCTTTGCGTATCCCTTCCTGGCGGCCTCCATGAGAGCTGTCCATCCTCCAAGACCTTGTGCATTTACGCCGGATCCGGAAGATATCGACTCGGCTAAACTTCTCCAGTCTCCGTACAATGCCGCCCTTATGATTTCTTTCTCTTGTCTCATAAAAAACCCTCCTTGATAGAATTTTGCCCTATCGTACGAAGGCTTCAGAAAAATAAGCGTTTCAGGGAAGAATCCACGAAAAAAGCGGCCCCGAAAGGCCGCGACACAAAAAGGAGGGTTTTACAGAGAAACGAGCGAAAGAATTTCTTTAGATATAAAGATACTAAAGAACATATCTATAGTCAAGACAATTTTTAATACAAAAATATGTCGAAAAAAGAAGCGGAAGAAAATCTCCCGCTTCGACACCCTATTCCAAACAGGCAAGAAACCAGGCACAAAGATCTTCCTGCTTGTCTTCTTCCCTGGAGCAAAGCCATTCCGTTTGCTCCATAACCCACTCCTGGTTCCCGGAAGCAGAACCAAGAAAGTCATCGCCTTGTTCTACAGCTACCTGGTAGCGATGCTCAGGACAGATTGAAAAATCTCTCTCCATAACTTTTTCAAGATACGTTATGGAATCGGTGTGAATCTCCATGACCGGGGATCCGCACAACAAAATTGTCAGCAAAAAAGAAAACATGAAAAACCCTCCTTAATAGAATTTTGCCCTATCGTACGGAGGGTTCAGAAAAATGAGCGTTTCAGGGAAGAATCCGCAAACCATTGAGAAAATGAGCCAACAAATTACCCTTGAAAAAGTTGACACGCTCATGTTGCAGATTTGAATTAGAGAGCAAGAGGTGGCGAAAGTTTGTGTTTTATCACACTCAAAAATAGCATTTGTGAAAAACGCACCACTAAGGAGGGGGTTAATTATGGCAACTCTCGAAGAACTTATTGCAAAAGAAACAGCCATGAAGATAAAAACAGAGCTTATGCCGGAAATCAAAGAGGAAATAATTCATCTTATTACAAAAAACCTGGAAAAAGCTGTCAATCAACTTAAATCCAACGGAACGCCAACGCTCCTTAACGCAAGCCAAGCTGCACATATGGTCGGGGTTGCCCGTGGTACCTGGTATGATCTAGTCAATGACGGTAATGCTCCGCAACCTGTCCCTCTTTCGGAAACATTAAAAAGGTGGCGTAGGGACGAAGTCGAAGATTATATCGAAAAACGAAGCCAAGCAAGAGCGACCGGAAATGCAGCCTCAAGCTAATTTGGTGAATGCAACTAAAAAGCACCTTCACCAAATTTGCAGATTGCAAAAAGCCCCAAGCAGCGCAAAAATACTCGCCTGCTTGGGGCTATGTTTGTTCATTCAAAAGGAATTTTCTTGGGGCTTCGGGAAACACTTTTACCCCTTCTGAGATTCCAACCAATTCCCCCACCAAACCATCAATTCTCTCCGTTTTTCAAGAAGCTCCGCATGATTATAGGCAGCCCGCACCGAATTTTTTTCCACATGAGCAAGCTGTTTTTCTATAACATCACTGGGCCACTGCTGTTCGTTAGCGATGGTCGAAAACATTGCTCGAAAACCGTGGCCGGTAAGTTCGTCCTGGGTGTAGCCCATGCGCCGTAGCGCCGCATTTACCGTCATGTCGCTTATCGGCTTGGCCTTGCTCCTCATGGAGGGAAAGATCAGTTCCCCTCCCCCGGTAAGGGGACGTAGATCCGCCAGCACCTCCATAGCCTGGCGTGATAAGGGCACCAAATGAGGTCTACGCTTCTTCATCTTCTCGGCGGGAATTTTCCAGAGGTCTCCATCGATCTCTCCCCACTCAGCCTTCCGCATTTCCCCGGGACGCACCGCCGTGTATATCTGAAACAGCATGGCGCAGCGTACTACCGGCGAACCGGAGAAAGCATATATCGACCTCATGAGACCGCCTATCTTTTCGGGATCCGTCAGCGTTGGAAAATGCTCGGGCTTACGTGGGATCAAAGCCCCTTTCAAATCGGCCGTTATATCGTGTTCAGCCTGCCCAGTAGCTATTCCATACCGCAATACCAGCCCCACTATCTGAGATACCCTGTGAGCCGTCTCCACGTGTCCTCTATCCTCTATTCTACGGAGGATGGTCAACAGTTCGGGAGCGCTTATTTCCGCCGGCTGTTTATCCCCCAGGTACGGCAAAATAAGCCTGTCAAGCCTTGATCTTATCGTCCTGGCATATCCATGAGTGCGCACTCGGGCAATCTGACGCTCGAACCACTCTTCGGCCAAGCCCTTGAACGTTCCTCGGGAAGGATCCCCCGTTTTCCCATGCACAACGTCAAGTCTGATTTCATCCCTCTTGAGCCTGGCCTCTTTAAGGGATATGTCGGGATAGCGTCCAAGGGTTTTCCTGACGGATCTCCCGTTAATGGTAAACCGCACTTTCCATGACTTGGTACCCGAGGGAAGTATTTCCAAATAAAGCCCCTCCGAATCCTGGACCATGTATCGATTCTCTTTCGCGCTTAAATTTCTAATGGAAACGTCATTCATCGCCTAATCACCTCCAGACGTTTCTCCTTCGAGGGAGTGGGGGAACAGATTTCTTTCTCCCAACGCCTATGGATTTCCACCACCAACAATTGGACCTCTACCGCTGAAGAGGCTATTCGCAATCAGGATCCTCCGGTTACACGTCTCAACTTTTGTCTCCAAATCCTTCGGAGACAATATGGAGACAAAAAATCACTCTGTTGCAGGCGAAATATACGACAAATACGACAGGGGGTCAACCCAGAAACGCAGTAGCCGCCGGGATCTGTGACAATCCCGACGGCTACTGATTATTTAATGGTGGAGGCGCGGAGAATCGAACTCCGGTCCAACAGGGGCCAGCCTTAAAGGCCCTACAGGCTTAGTCTCTGTTTTGATGTCGGAAGAAATCTCCCAGAGACAGGATAGATCTTCCCGAGCTTCCTAAAGCTTACTCTTGAGGAAAGAAGCCCTCCCCAAGCAGCATTCTCCGTTTTGACGTCATGCTCCCCCCCGGAGAAGAAGGAGAAGGTGACGTGGCTACGCTCTAAGCAGCCAGTGCGAAATTATCGTTGGCAATTATTGTTGTTGCCGTTTTTTATCGAGGATCGACGACCTCGGCCTGCTCCTTTAGACCCTCCATCCTGCTGTCGAAACCGATCGCCCCCAGCTTCGCAAGGTGTATGGTCTTGAATCTGTTTCCCGTTTCTCTTATGGTTATCGGCTATCGGTCGTCCCGACGTAAGGCCCGGGCCATTTCCCGATTTGCATCTCTTTTTGCCACGGTCTGCCGCTTGTCGCTCTGGGTCTTCCCCTGGGCAAGTGCAAGTTCTACCTTGGCGTATTTGCCGTCCTTGACGTAGACGCTCAGAGGGACGAGGGTAAGCCCCTTTTCCTGGATTTTACTGGTGAGCCGCCGTATCTCGTGGCGGTTCATAAGCATTTTTCGGGGCCGTACAGGATCGTGATTGTAATAGGATCCCTTTTCGTAGGGGGAGATATGTACGTTGAAGAGCCAGAGTTCCCCCTCTTGAATCTTGGCATATCCGTCCTTGAGGTTTAAATTCCCATCCCGGATGGATTTTATTTCAGTTCCCGTAAGAACCAACCCGGCCTCAAAGGTCTCGAGAACGTGGTAGTCGAACCGGGCTTTTCGGTTTTTTGCCACAATCTTATGTGCCATGTCTTTTCCGCACCTATTCTGAAAGTAGCTCCAGTATACGGCACCTCCGGCTTTTAGTCAACGTAGGTCAGCCAAGGAGAGCCTCTTTCCGGGAGAGATACCTACGACGCATATCAAGAAGCCCCCCGTGCTGATCACGAGAGGCTTTATTTGCTCTGGTCGGGGCGAGAGGATTTGAACCTCCGACCTCATGGTCCCGAACCATGCACGCTAACCAGACTGCGCTACGCCCCGAGCGGCGAAAATTGTAGCATTCCCTGAAGGATACGTCAATCGCAGTATTTCCGATTCAGGGCTTTCCAGATTGCGAAATTGTGAATTCAAGATCTTCTGTGCCATCCAAAAAGCGAAAAAACCTTACTCCCGGAGAGATCCCAGGGCTCCCCGGGCGGCGAGAATATATTTTGCCGTATCCAGAGGATTCACCCCCACCCGAGGACGAGAGACCTCTTTTTCCGGGGGGCACTCCCGGTATCCTCCGAAACGAGTGATCATACGGCCGGTTCCTCCTGAGAGAGAGCCGAGACGGATAGGATATTCCATGGAGGCCTCTGCGGGGACCAGCCCAGATACTTCGAAGAGCCCCTCTCGAATGGAAGGGTTTTCGAACTCCCCCCGCATCTGCACCAGATCCCCTAAAATACGGCTACCGAACTGTTCGGGCACGGTGATATCAAAGGCGAGAAGGGGCTCCAGAAGATGGGTACCGCTTGTATTAAGAGCATCCATGATTCCCATGGGGGTGGCGAGAACGAAGTCCGAAGGGCGGGAGTGGACTTCGTGATCTTCCCCATCCACCAGCGTGATGGCAAGATCCGTCACCTCCCACCCCAGAAGCCCCTGCTCTAGGGCTTTTGGTATGGTACGCTCTACCTCTCTCTGGTATTTGGCAGCGATTCTATCAGTGCTTACCCGGGAGGCAAAGCGCACCCCGGTACCCCGAGGAAGGGGCTCTACGAGAAAGCGCATCACCGCCCAGCAGGGTTTGGGAAGAGTATACTCCACATATCCCTCCCCAGAGGTTCGGGGGGTCTCCCGGTAGATGGTCTGGGGGTGACGAAAGCGGGGAATCAGGGCAAAGCGCTGCTGCAGAAAATCCTGCAGTATCTCCACCTGCATGGGGCCGAGAATCTGAATTTGGATCTCCCGGCTCTCCGGATGGATTCGCAGCCGCAGATGAGGATCTTCTTCCTCAAGAATCTGAAGGGCTTCCAGAAGAGCGGGATACTCCTCATCAATTCCGGGTTCCACCGTTACCGCATAGAGAGGCTCCACAAAAGCCGGTTTTTGTGATGTCCCAAAGAGGGAGGGCTCTCCCAGGAGATCCCCCGCCTGGGCCTGGCGCAGGCCGAAGAGTAGCCCCATCTCCCCCGCAGCCAGAGACTGAACCTCCCGATACTTCCCAACCCCAATCCCCCGAAGCATGGAGACCTTTTCCTGCACCTTCCGGGTGGTGTTGTAGAGTTCATCCCGGTTGGAGAGAGTTCCCGAGGCAAGGCGAACGAGAGCCCCTCTCCCCATGGTGGGATGATGCACAATAGAGCAAATTTTGGCGCTCAAAGGGTGATCCGGATTCCCCGAAAAGGAGGGAAGATAGCTGCAGATGGCATCTAAAAGCTCCTGCATTCCCCTCCCCTTGAGAGCAGAACCTCCCAGAAGGGGGTAGAGATTTCCCTGAAGAGCCTCCTCCCTCAAAGTGCGGCGGATCGTTTCGGGAGATAGGGAGCGTTCTTCCAGAAAGGCTTGGAGAATTTCTTCATCCACCTCTGCCAGAATTTCCACCATGCTTCCATACTCCGGATGCTCCGGCCCGCGATCCCAGAGATAGGAGGGGGCGCCTTCGATATTGCTGAGGGGATCTCCAAAGGTTTGCAGCGGCACCATGCGTGGGTGTAGAATCCTTTGGGCATCCTCTACTACCCGGGGGAAGTCCGCTCCGGCCCTATCCATTTTGTTCACGTAGAGCAGGGTGGGAATGTGGTACTCCTGAAGAGCCTTCCAGAGGGTTCGGGTATGAGCCTGCACTCCCTCCACGGCGGAGAGGATGAGAAGCGCTCCGTCGAGCACCGGAAGCATACGCTCCACCTCGGCGGCAAAATCCTGATGCCCCGGGGTATCTACAAGATAGATCCCCTGCCCCTGCCATTCAAAGTATACCGAAGCGGAGCGCACAGAGATCCCCCTTCGGCGCTCCACTTCGAGATCGTCTGTCTTAGCGGTTCCCTGATCCACGCTTCCCGGAGCGGAGATGGCACCCGCCAGGGCGAGAAGCTGCTCGGTAATGGTGGTCTTTCCCGCGTCCACGTGGGCAAAGATGCCGATTCCCCGGAAAGCATTTCTCTGCTGATCAATAACGATAACCTTCTCCTCCGTTTCAGTCGGTATACTTGAACTTAGTCCCTCCGAAAAGCTCATCCCCCGGAACAAAGCGCAGCCGAGGAAGGGCTTTCTCTCCCTGGGTTTTGCGAACCGCCGCATAGTCTGTGCTCATCGCTTCCAAGCAGGATGCCAGAAGCTGTGCCAGGGAGGTCTCATCTCCCCGGGTTTCGGGACGAGGCTCTAAAAGCACCTCCAGCATAGGATCGTTGTGGGCATCCTCCCCCTTGCGAATCTTGAACTGCCCGGTGCAACAGGCGGCAAACTCCTGCTGTTCCTCCACGATCTCCCGAATCTGCTCCACCAGAATATTGGCTCCGTAGAAGGTAATGCCCCCATCAATACGCCCCCAGACGAGAACGAAGGGAAGCTCCCGAACCTTGGCAAGATCCCCGCCCCGCTCTGCCAGGAGGGCGAGAGGATCCGCCCCGGCATCTTTCAGGCGCTGTATCATCTCCGTATAGGGCATGAGAGTAACCCGATCGCCGGTGCGGTAGCGCAGAAGAGGAACCGCCTGATATTTAGAGACCACAAGCTCCTCTTCGTGAAGCTCCACAAAGAATGCCGAGGGATCATACTGGCAGAGGGAAGGGATCTCCCCACGGCCGAGCACTTCTTTAGCAAGCCCTCTTTCGTAGAGAATCCTACGGATGGCGATACAGAGGGGGGTCTCCTTGCCGAGGCTGCCGAAATCTGTGGAGCCGTATCCCGAGGCGATGCTGTGAAGATCTCCTTCGTGGTATCCCATAAGCCGGTTCAGGCGGCTGCGGTACCCTTCGCTGTACCCCTCCCCCGCCAGGCGAAGCCCCATGCGGAAAGATTCCAGAGGAAGCTTTCGGGCCGCCGCCTTCTCAAGGATGATCCGAGCAAAGGGAGGATAGCTGTAGAGTACGGTGCCGCTGAACTTTCCCGCAAAGGATTCGAGCATATCCACCGCTTCGTCTAAATCCAACCCTGGGGTGACCAGGGTAAGCCCTCCCTTTTGGATGCCTAGGTTGCGTAACCCCCAGGAGGTAAGCTCTCCGCTGATCCACGATCCAAGAGCCAGGGAGACCACGGCAAAAACGGGGTTTTGAGAGATGCCAAAGGCTTCGTCCAGGTCGCTGTAGAGCCACTCTGCCACGTACCGCTCCTGCTCCGGAAGCTGGGGCCAGAAGAAGGGTTTGCCCTTGGTGCCAGAGCTACGGCAGAGCACGTGCTTTCCTCGAAGGGTACCGTCCAGACAGAGATCCTCCAGAGGGAAAGCCTTGATATACTCCCCCTTGGAGGTCAGGGGAAGCCGGGAAAAATCTTCCGGCGACAAAACTTCCGGTAGGGTGCCGCACCGTTCTTCCAGATAGGCCCTGTAGGCGGGGACACGCTGAACGACCATAGAATAAAACTCTGCCAGATCCATATACACCAACTCCCTTCGTGGGTTATTGCGGAGCTTATAGAGATTCAGCGAGACGCTTTCGATATCCCTCTCATCGACGATTATGACAGATATGAAGATTTCTTTCCATGAGCGGCTACAGAGGAAACCGTTCAATCTACCTTCCCCTTTTCCTCGTTGTTATGGCCCATTATCGCCCATCTTCTCCCGCTTTTCAAAAACCGGCCGAAACCGTACAATGAAGCCAATTCTGCGCCAACCTGTAGCAGCGTGATCAAGCCTGCGTACAAGAAGGAGGGATATACCATGCAGCCACAGCGACACTTCTTTTTCGGCACCTGGGAACATTACGATGATCTGCCCTCGGAGCGGGCCCGGCACTGGTTCAATCCGGGACGTTTCAAAGAACGTTCTGCATCCTTTCGGAGGGTTCCCCTGGAGAACATTCTCACCGCCCTGGAGCGGACCGGACTGCTTCTCACAGATCCCTCCAAGGACTACCGATCTCGCATTCTAGAATCCATGCCCGGCGTGACAGGGTACTCTCTCCAACTGGTGGAGCGTGCCACGGAGGCTTTGAAAACCCTTCTCTCCCGGGATTTTCTAAAGACCCGGCTCACCTGCCTGGGAGATCCCTACATACTTGATCACTGGGTAAAGCTCCCCCACCGAGGGGCCGCCCGGGCTCTCCCTCTGGGAAGCCTCTGCCACATTGCGGCGGGAAATATCTTTTTGGGCTCCATCGACTCCCTTCTTTTGGGGGTCATCACAAAAAACGTGAACGTTCTCAAGCTCTCCCGGCAGGATCCGATCTTTCCCTTTCTCTTTTTGGAGGCCCTCCGGGAGTGCGAAGAGAATGAAGAGATCTCTTCGCACCTGGCCTTCACCTACTGGGGACACGCCAACCGGGAGGTGACGGATCTGGTAAAACAGGCCTTCGACGGCATTCTTCTCTTTGGAGGAGAGGAGGCGGTGCGGGAGTACAAAAACGGCCTGGCTCCCCAGACGGAGCTTCTCCCCTTCGGCCCCAAAATAAGCTTCGGGGTGGTGGCTTCAGGCCTGGATGAATCCGCCCTTCGGGAGGCCGCTAAAGGGTTTGCTCTCGACATCTGCCTCTGGGAACAACGGGCCTGCACCAGCTGCCAGAATCTCTTTGTGGAGGGGGATGCGGAACAGTTCGGAGAGTTTCTCTACCAGGCTCTGGAGGAGCTTGCAGTTTCCCTACCTCCAGGAACTGTAGAGCTGGACGAGGCTGTGGAGATCCGCAAAGAGCGCGAGCTTGCCCGCTGGAGGGCCTTTCAGGGATCTGGCAAGCTTTGGGAAGGAAAGGCGGGAAGTCATACGGTGATTCTCGGCAAGGGAGCCGAGGTAACCCCCTCGCCGCTGAACCGTACCATCTACGTAAATGCGGTGGAAGATTTGGAGGATCTCACCCGGGGAAATCTTCGGGGGATGACCTGGTACCTCTCCACTGCAGGCATCGCAGCCCCCCCGCAAAGAACCCAGTCTCTGGTTGAGGCTCTGGGATCCCTGGGGGTGCTCCGGTTCTGCCTTCCCGGCACCATGGGGCTGGGCTTCGACGGCACCGCCCCCCACGACGGGGTGCAGATTCCTCTGCGGCTGGTGCGGCTGGTAAACCGGGAGGATCTCTCTCCGGAGCTTCTCGGACAGAGCCGGTTGGGGGAAACGGAACGGGAGGCTCTTCTTCTCTCCAGGCTCAACGCCCTCCTCGCCAAGGCCCTGAAGGCCCCCTTCTATCAGCGGCATTTGAAGGACATCTCTCTTCCTCTAAAGAGCCTCGAAGATTTTGCAGATCTCCCGGTACTGGGCAAGGAGGATCTCGTACAGTACGCTCCTCCCAAGAGCCTTGAGATGCTCACCAATCCCGAGGCCAGCCGCTATCTTTTTGCCTCGGGAGGCACCTCGGGAAAGCCCCGGTACGTGGCCTGGACCCCTGACGAGTTCGCCCTTTCAGAGAAGGTTACCGGAGAGGGATTTCGGTCTCTGGGATTTTCTTCAAAAGACCGGGTAGCAAATCTGCTCCGGGCGGGGGCCCTCTGGACGGGATTTCTCGCCTTTAACCGGGCCCTGGAGGAGACTGGGTGCTCTATTCTCTCCATGACCTGCAATCAGGAGCCCGAAGATACTCTACAGATGCTCCTGGAGCACCAACCCAACGTTATTATGGCCATGTCCAGCGCCCTTCTCGCCCTGGCAGAGGCGGCTATTCGCACCGGATGGAGCGGCCAGGTGGAGAAAATCTACTTCACCGGAGAACCCCTCTCAGAGGCGGGGAAACGGGTATTGCAAAAGGTTTTCCGCTGTTCTGTCATCGGCTCCCCCCTCTACGGGGCGGTGGAGATCGGCCCCATGGGCTACCCCTGTGCGGACATTGCGGATCCTACGGTCTTCCACGCTGCGGAAGACTGGTGCTATACGGAGATCGTGGAGGGTGAAATTCTGGGCACCACCCTTACCCGGGAGCTGCACCCCCTTATCCGCTTCCGCATCGGAGACCGGGCGGAGTGGCTGGAAGAGCCCTGCCCCTGCGGCCGTTCCTGGCCCCGTTTCCGCCTTCTGGGGCGTACAGATGACTATGTACGGGTACATTTCGGCAAGCTCTACGTGGAGGAGATCCACAAGGCTCTGGAGCCCTTCCCTGGCCTCTCCCCCATCTTTCAGATCCGGGTAGAGCCTCTGGGAACCCGAGCCCGCATCCACTTTCTTGTGGAGGTGCTGGAAGAGTCTCTGGCGGGGGATGAGCGCCTTGAGGATGCCCTGGTGGCCTCTATTCTGGAGACCGCCAAGGTCTATAAGGATCCCCGGAACCGGGAGCTGGAAGATCTGGAGGTCTCTCTCATACCGCCTCAATCTCTGGAACGGGTCTCAAGAACCGGAAAGATCCGGCGCATCGTGGATGGGAGGCTCCCCTCATGAAATCTCTGGGAAGATCGGTAACGCTCCACCTCCCCAACGAGATCTGGGTACTTCCTCCTCTTCAGGCCTTTGTGGCGGAAGCCGCCCATTTTCGGGGATTTTCGAAAAAAGATCTTCAGGAGATCGAAATCGTTCTGGAGGAGGCGGTGAGCAACGTGCTGCACCATGCCTACCAGGAGGGAGAGAAAGCTACCTTTCAGATTCTTCTGGAGAACACCCCTCTGGGGATCGCCCTCACCGTGAGGGACCAAGGGATTCCTTACACCCCCGAGGCCACCCCTTCCTACAATGCCCCCCGGAATCTCAACGAGGCAGATCTCCATGGATTGGGGCTCTTTCTCATGCGTCATCTCACGGAGGAACTCTCCTTCCACAATCTGGGCCCCCAGGGAAAGGAAGTCCGCTTCGCCAAGTATCTCCCCACCGCCTCGGTGGCGGAAGATCTTCTCCAAGAGGAAAAAACCCGCCCCATGGGAACCCCCGTGGAGATCTACCAGGGGCCTCTGGAGTACAGTATCCGCCCCCTCAACCCTCCGGAGGCGGTGGAGATATCAAGGTGCGCCTACGAAGCCTACCGCTACTCCTATCCCAACAGCCATATCTACTACCCCGAACGGGTGGTGGAGCTGAACAAAACAGGGGATATCGTCTCCCTTGTGGCAGCATCCCAGGAGGATCTTCTCGGACACTGCGCTCTTGAGATTCCTCAGGGTTCGGAGAATGCGGAGATCGGCATGGCCTTCGTAAAGCCCCGCTACCGTGGGCGAGGACTTCTTAAGGAGATAACCCTGCAGGTTGTCGAAGAGGCCCGCCGCCGGGAATATGCGGGGGTCTTCGTGCAATCCGTTACCACCCATGAGGCCTCCCAGAAAGGAGCCCTCTCTCTGGGATTTCGCCACAGCGCCCTGCTGCCGGGATTTTATGCCCCCGCCATGGAGTTCCGTAACATTGTAAGAGCCCGGGAAGAGCGGCTTACTCTGGCCCACCAATATTTACCCTTGAAAAAACCCGAGGAGCGGAAGATCTACCCCCCCAAAGGGCACGAGGATTTTTTACAAAAGGTCTACGCCTCTCTGGAAATTCCCCGGATTTTTGCAGATCCTTCTCCGGAGCTACTCTCCTCCTCCGAAAATACCGAGGATCCCGGAGAGGTGAGCGCCACCTACATGGAACACATTAACTCAACAGTAATCGACGTATCCCGCCCCGCCGGGGGAACCCCGAACCACCTGCATCACATGGTGCGGCAGTTCTGCCTCCGCCGGATAGATGCGGTACTGCTCAAGCTGAACCTGGAGGATCCCCTGGCCCCAAAGATCGCCGGGGATCTCGAAGAACGGGGCTTTCTCTTCTGCGGCGTCTTCCCCTCTTTCCGGGAGGATCGGCTGGCATTGATCTATCTGAACAACTGCACCGTAAGCTTTGAGGACATCCAGGTGGCAGGCCCCATGGGAGAAGCTCTGGTGGCCTATATCCAGAATCTCCACCAAGAACGAGAGGAGGAGGAAGCATGACATCCACATTTCGAGAAGAACTCTGCGCCTTGGAAAACCCCTTTGCCCCCCCGGAGGAGACGGAAAAACTCTTTCTTCAGGCCCTTCGGGAGAGTTTTGTGGAACAACGCCGCATCCACCCCTTTTTACTGGAGATGGACCAGGCACGGGAGGTGCACCCGGAGAAGATCGCCTCTCTGGAGGAAGCCTTTCGAATCCCCCCCCTCTATGTGGGAACCTTAAAGATTCACGATTTTCTCTCGGTACCTCAGGAGGATGTGGTGCTCACCCTCACCAGTTCCGGCACCTCGGGACAGAGGACCAAGCTTCATTTCGACGCCCCCAGCCTGAAGCGAATGGAGACCCTCTCTCAACATATCTTCTCCGCCCTGGGATACGGCTCTTCCAAGCCCGCCCACTACCTTCTCTTCAGCTACGACCGGGAAGAGGCCTCCGATGTGGGCACCAGCTGGAGCACCGAGCAGAAGATGGCCTGTGCCCCTGCAGCGAGCGTGCACTGGCTTCTCAAACGCGACAGCACCGGGAGCTTCTCCTTTAACCTCCCCGCCGCAGCCCAGCTCATCATAGATCTCGCCTCGGAGGGCCCCTTACGCTTTCTCGGCTTTCCTGCATTTGTGCACACCGCTCTGAAGGAGGCCAAGCGGCGGCACCCCTCGCTTCAGGTAGACCCCGAGAGCTTTGTTATCGCCGGAGGAGGGTGGAAAAATCACGCAGGAGAACCCATGACCCAGAGGGATTTTTCCCGGTTCGTGGAAGAGAGCTGCGGCCTTCCAGTTTGCAATCTGCGGGACATCTTCGGCATGGCGGAACACGGGGTTCCCTACGGAGCCTGCTCCCTGGGGCATCACCACGTTCCCGCCTGCGCACGCCTGGGAGTGGTGGATCCTCTTACGCTAGAGCCTCTGGGCCTGGGGCGGGAGGGGCTGCTGCTGCTGCTCTCCCCCTGGAACAGCGCCCAGCCGAACCAATCCATTCTCTCCACCGATGTGGCGGTGCTACAGGAAAACTGCCCCTGCGGCCTGCCGGGAACCTACATCGCCTCGGTTCGCCGGGGAGGCACCCAGAAGCATAAGGGGTGTGCCATAGCGGCCCAGGAGATTCTGGATCGCATGAGGAGCGCCTCGTGAACCCTCTCCTCCTGAAAAAGCTGGGGGATCATCCTCTTGTGCTCTTTCGGGACTTTCGTAGATTTTTCAGCGGCCGCTTTGCCTCTGCGGTAGGGGATAAATTCTTCTCCATCGCCCTGGCGTGGTGGGTGGTCAATTCGGGGCACGAAAAGAGCAGCCTCCATCTGGGCATCCTCATGGGAATCACCATGATCCCCATGGTGCTCTTCGGCCCCTTTATGGGAACCCTGGCAGATCGGTTCCATCGGAAAACGTGCATGGTCTCTGCGGATATCCTCCGGCTTCTCCTTCTTCTGGGGCTCTCGGGATTCCTTGCGGGGGGAAAGCTCTCCCTCCCCCTGCTCTACCTCTTTGTCTTTTTCATCTCCCTCTTCATGCCCCTCTTCGAAGCCGCCGCCAACAGCTCTCTTCAGGATCTCACGGATACAGAGCATGTGGCTTCTGCAGCAGCGGTGAACGCCACGGCCTTTCAGTTCTCCAGCGTTCTGGGGGCTGCTCTGGGAGGGGCGGCTCTTGCGGCGGTGGGAGCTTTGGGGGGATTTCTCTTCAATGCGGGAACCTTCTGCGTCTCCCTGGCCTTCATCCTCTCCATCCGGAAAGATCTCTCCCCTCCCCTTCGGGAGGCCTCCTCCCCAAGCTATATCCAGGAGATGCGGGGGGGATTTGCCTATCTTCGAGACAACCCCCCGGTGGGGCTTTTGCTGCTTCTCTTCGGAGCCTTTAACTTCTTCTTCTCTCCGGTGCTTTTGGCCATTCCTCTGGCGGTGCGCTTTCTTCTTCAGGAAGGCCCCCTCTGGGTGGGACTCTTCGAGGCATCTCTCGCCGCAGGGGCTCTTTTGGGGGCTCTCTACTTGAGCTTCCGAACCTTTCGTAACCCCTACCGCCGCATGGTGGGAGGGCTTCTCGCCACATCTTTCGGGATCATCCTCTTCGGCCTCCCCGCACAGAAGCAGATTATGCTGGGGGCCCTCTTTATTGCGGGGCTCGGTCTCGGCACAGTAAACGCCACCGCCCCCGCCCTCTTTCAGAAGGTGGTTCCTCCGGAGATGAAGGGGCGCTTCTTCGCCATTCTCACCGCCATATGCTACGCCATCATGCCCCTGGCCTTCCTGCTCTTCGGCTTTTTGAACAGCGTCATCTCCCTGCAGACCCTTCTGGTGTTAAACGGAGGAGGAGCCTTTCTTCTTGCCCTGGGTATTCTGAAAATACCCAAAATCCCTGAAGAAAAGCTCTCGGATTCACCTTGAGGAATGGTTTTTTACAGAAAAAGAGATAAAAAGCGCAGGAAGAAAAGGAGAAAAGAGAAAAGAGAAAAGAGAAAAGAGAAAAGAGAAAAGAGAAAAGAGAAAAGAGAAAAGAGAAAAGAGAAAAGAGAAAAGAGAAAAGAGAAAAGAGAAAAAGCAGCGAAAAGGTGTGTTTGTCAATCCAAAAGGGGCCCACCTTGGTACTCGAAAAGGGACTCACCCCCTCGGCAAGAGGGTACCCTCTTTCTGCTCTTTCGGAGAATCTGTAGGATCCTCTGGTGAAGAGAAAAACGTGGGAATGGGGCGTGAGGCGATCGAGTAACGCCGCGGTGAGTGAAACATCCTGGAAGACTTCCGTCCAGCGGCTGAATTCCAGGTTTGTGGTGACCAGGGCACTCCCTCTTTCATAGCGTTCTGAGAAGAACTGGAAAAGCACGGGGCCGCCGGGGACACACAAGCTCCGGCTCCTGCGCTCATTCAGGATCATAATATAAGTAGGAATGATCCACTAGATGCTGATGAGGAAAACTTTGAAAACCTGAACCCGGAGCATCCTGAAGTCATAGCAGCAGTGAAAAATGAGGGGAAGACTAAAAAAGACGATAACCTTCGCAAAACCATGATGCCGCAGGCTCCTTCGAGGCGCTGGGGGCCGAATTTTTCCCGGAGGCTCAGTATGCCGAAGCAGGAGCGGTAAGCCTGCTGCTCCACCACTGCGCGATTGAGAATAGCTTCGACCACCTGCCGGGTAGCGGTGCCGATTTTATCAGCCCAGCCCAGGAAGCGGTCCCGGTCCCAGTCGACAAAAAAGAGTTTGTCCGGAGGCATATGCTCCTCCATGGTGGCATAAGCAGCCTTATCCCAAAGTCTTTTATGTGACGCAAGCCGCTGATGGTGGTACCATATCTCCACCGCCTGTGCGTTGCTCGGACATCAACCTCTTCTCCCAGATATTCGAACGGCACGGAGTAGAACTTACGTTGTTCCGTAATAGGCGCCATCTCCTGATACGTCTTGTTCAGATTGGGGTCGTAGAAATTGGCACGCTTGACCCCGCTTTTTAAATTATCCGGTATAAGCGCCTTGGGAACCCCGCCAAGATACTGGAAGGCGTGGAGATGGCCGGCGATCCAGGAGGGCAGTTTTTCGTCACGGAAGGGTTCGGCGTAAATGATCTGGCTACACGGCAGAACGGCTACAAACAGCGATGCCTGGAACATTTTTCCGTTCTCTGCGTCGAAGAAGGCGATCTTGGTGCCAGCCCAGTCCACCTCAAGTGATAACGCGGGTTTATGCTCCAACCGGATGGTGGCCTTGTAAACCCTGGCGTGCAGGTGATAATACCGCCGGAATTGCGTCTCCATGTAGAAACGTTCGTTCCCCTGGCGACATTTATCAACCTTTGTTCCGGTACAAGCCGGGTACAAAAAGTATACCCGAAACAGGCGAAAAAGGCGAAAATGGCGAAGAGGTGAAAAGACAAAAAATAAGTGGCCATCGAGGTTTGGCGTTCCTCTCGATGACCACGTTGTACCCTATGGCGGAGGGCGAGGGATTCGAACCCCCGGAAGCTTGCGCTTCAATTGATTTCAAGTCAACCGCCTTCGACCGCTCGGCCAGCCCTCCTCGACAGCAGGGGTATTGTACTTGAGAAAAAATGTTGTTGCAAGGGTTTGGAGTGATTTTATGCCTTCTCCTTTTAGCGGGAATTTTTCATTAAAAAAACCTCTCAAAAACTCGTAGTCAGCCGCTCTTAGGGAACCCCTCACTTTCTCGAAAGGTACAGTGTTTGGTAATATAAAAGGGACCCACTTGGAGCCTCAATGATAACCGAAAAGGGGACCACCCCGTAGTTTTTCACCTTATACAGACCTCTATGACGAGGCAGCACTCTTGCCATAAGCGGCAAAAACACCAGCCTTACCGCTCTCCGGGGGGGAAACGGTCTTCGGGATCGTATTCTTCGGGGGGGTTTTGGTAGGGATGGCTTGCGGGGCTATGTGCGCCTATCAATATCTGATTTTCCGGGGAATTCTTTTCTGATCTGGCTGGTGTCTATCTGGTGTCTGGACACAAAAAAGGCCCCGGGGGAAAATCCCTCGGGGCCAGTCTTTGCAATGGTGGGTGGTATAGGGTTCGAACCTATGACCTCTTCCGCGTCAGGGAAGCGTTCTTCCGCTGAACTAACCACCCGCAGCGCAGAAAATTCTACAGGCCCACGATGATATTGTCAAGGAGGTTTTTGCCTTGGCAGATCCTTTCTCGGAGTTTTTTCTTTTCCTCCCCAACGCCCCTACCTCCATCCTCCTGGAAGTACAAAAATTCTCCCCTGAATCTTCCCCTTTCGGGTACAATTGAAGAGAGGAATAGTCCAAGGTCTTTGAGGCCCTGACAACACGAAAATGTTTCTATCCTACTCTCCGAGGTGACCCATGTCTCTAAAAACGTCTGCACGCCCATCTTTTGCAAAAATCCCAAAAAAGCGGTATCCCGGGTTCTTTCTTCTTACCCTCTTCCTGCTTTTTTCTCTTTTCCTTCCTTTTCCGAGCGAGGCAGTCAGCCGAGGGGCGGTGGTGGATCAGGTAGTCCGCTCTCTTGGTCTTCCCACCTGGAAGGGGGCAAGCCGCTTTTCCGATGTCGCCCCTTCGCACCCTTATGCCCAGGCCATTGAAACCGCTTCCGCTCTGGGAATTCTTCTTCCGGGAAGCCATTTTCATCCGGATATCGAAGCCACCCGGGCAGAGGCTCTGGGGTTTGCCTTCTGGGCCATGGGGTGGCGCAAGGAAGGGCAGATCGTGCAGGCCCTGGCAAAGGAGCATCTTTCCCCGCACCTTCCGGCTCATCTAGGAGCTTTTGTGCATATAGCGTCTCAGATAAATGTACCCCCTCCCCCTCTCTTTCTGAAAGATCCCATAGGAGATTGCTCCTCCCAGGATCTGGCATCTCTCGGAGAGTGGCTCAAAACGTGCCGCAGGAGTCGCCTTATATGGGAGGCCTCCTTTCCCGGATCTTCGGGAACCCTTCTGGTGCACCGGGAAAATGTTGGATACCCCCCCTCTTCCTGGGGGGTTCAGGTACTCGGCATGATCTCTAAAAAAGAAGCGGAAGAGCTTGCGACAACGCTGAAAAAACAGGGGATGGATGTCTCCATGGTCTCCGAGGGATTCGGATACACTCTCCGAATCGGGCCCTACAAACACTACTACCAGGCATGGCTCGCGCTGCTGCGGCTTCCTCTTCAATACAGCCCTACCATCGTTCCCTTTTCCGGAGGGGCGGGAGGAGCCCTTTTCTGGTGTGCTATCAAGGGATCTCCTCAAGCTCTGCGGCCGGAGATTCGCTTTGCCTCTCCCCTGGGAGAGCCCAAACTCCCCCTTTCACGGATAGCCGAATCAGCCCGCGCCGAGGGGGGTATCAACGGAGGATACTTTACGGGCTCCACACCCATCGGCACCCTCTACCATGGGGGACTCCCTCTTTCAGGTGCTTATAAGGATCGCTCCGCTCTCGGGTGGAATCTGAAGGGAGAGGTTTTTTTCGGAAGCGGTGCCTTTAAGAGCTACCTTCAGAGCCCCAGCGGACTTCTGCTCATTAATGAGATAAATTCTCCTTCGGACAAGGAGGGAATCGAACTCGTTACCCCCCATCTGGGGATCTGGAAGCGGGTAAGCCGGGGGGGGCTGATCTCCCAGTTCCGTCAGGGAATTCTCGCATGGCGCACCTACGGCAGCGGGATTCATCCCGTTCCCCCCGAAGGGTACCTTTGCATCGCCCGGGGAAAGGAGGAGCCTCTCATGAGAGAGATCGAACTCTCCTCTCCAGCGGAGATTGTGCTTCAATGGGAGGAGCCTGGGATGCAGAAGATGGACGGGGTAATTCAGGGGGGCCCCATGCTCTTTAAAGATGGCCAGCCCTGGGAGAGAAACGAAGGATTTGCTGCGAGCTTTACGGCGGTGAAACACCCTCGAACCCTTGTGGGGTTTGACGGAAGGGATCTCTGGTGGATCGTTATAGATGGGCGGAACTCCTGGCACAGCTTAGGAGTCTCCCTCACTGAGGCCCAACGTATCGCCTACGCTCTGGGGCTGAAGTCGGCTCTCAATCTCGATGGGGGGGGTTCTTCCACTCTCTGGTGGCAAGGGATAGTAGTGAACCTTCCTTCCGAGGGAAAGGAACGTTTTCTCCCCTATGGGGTTCTCTTCGGCGTCTCTGAATAGTACTCGGGGGAGAAGTGGAATTCCCCCTTCTCCCCCGAGTACTATTTGTTAGCTCCCGCATCCCCCTCCGGGCACCTTGGCGCTGGTCACCATGAGGATCTTGCTCCAGGGGAGAAATCCGTAGAGATCAATCTCAACACGATCTTCCTCAAAGAACATTTCGTCAGGGATCCAAAGAGTATATCCTTCCGCTTCATGGGATGTCATATCCGTAGTATTTTCTGGCTTGCCGGGCTCCACGAGCACAGCGTAGCGAACTGCTCAGCCCCCGCCGATCTGACGAAGCATCAGATGAAACTCTTTTTCTTCCTTTTCCATGTGACTTTTCGCTTTTTCAGAGATAGTAATTTTTTTAGTCATGTGTATCCCTCCTCGGATTCAGTACATGTCGGTATACTTTTGGCATGCTCTCTCTGTAGATCAATTATACCACGTGGGGGTATTTTTAGAAGTTCCCGGGGAAAAAATCCGTAAAATCACCGGGAAGGAGAGCGATAAAGATTTTTTCCGAAAGGTTCTCCCAGGGGGGGGGCATTAAGGGCAGAGCCATCCGAAAGGCGTGGAGGAGAGGGCGACGAACCCCTCGCTGCCGTACTCTTCTGTTTATCTCTTCGTCCCCGTATTTGTAGTCCCCCACCACGGGATGTCCCCGGTGAGCGAGGTGCACCCGAATCTGATGGGGCCGCCCAGTGCAGAGTTCCACCTCCAGAAGGCTGTACTTTCCGCAGGATGCAAGGGTACGGTAGCGAGTAAGGGCAGAAGCCCCCCGGGAATCGACATAGACACGGTTTTCCTTCTCGTCTTTCCACAAAGGATCCGTAATCTCGCCCTCTTTTCCGGGGTGCCCCACCACCACGGCACGGTATATTTTAGAGATTTTCTCTTCCTGCCAGAGAGCGTGAAGCTCCCTTAAAAGAGAACCCCTCAAGGCTACCAGGAGTATCCCCGAGGTGTTGCGATCCAACCGATGTACCGCAGCAGGGCGAAAATCCTGCCGGGGAGGAATCATCTTCCATATTCGGGTGATGAGGCTATCCCCTCCGGGCTTGTCGGGCTGGCTCAAAAGCCCCGTAGGCTTATCCGCCACAAGAAGGTGTTCATCCTGATAGAGCACGGGAACAACCTCGCCGGGAGAAGCTTTTATTGCCCCAGAGAACCTTGAGGGGGTATTTTCTCCGTTCTGCCTGTTCTCGCAACTCTGCATATCCGGTACCAGATCTGCCTCCTCCCAAGGAACCCGGAGGATATCCCCCTCTGAAGGATGGGCATCGGGTTTGGTACGCCTTCCGTTCAGCCGGACCTCCCCTTTTCGGATGGCCTTCATGATGGCCCCCAGAGGAACATGCTTGTAGAGGGTGCGGCAGATCCGATCCACCCGGCGTTCCGCATGATCCTCGGTAATAAGAATATCCCTCCCGCAGGAAGCGCGCTCCTCTCCTACCTCCATTTCCAGAAACGCCTTTCCAGAACCCGGTTCCATTCGGAAATTTCCTCATGCTCCGCCATGGTCTCCACCGCATCCAAACCGCAGAAGATCTGAAAATCCAGATTATCGGCGGCTGCCACGATGAGGGCTTCTACGGTGGCGGGCATGACGGGAGAGCCGAACTCCTTCTTGCCGTGATGGCTCAACAGGATATGCCCCAGATGCTGGGCTATCCGCTCTTCCAGGCTGTATTCTTCGGAGAGGCGCTGGAGTTCGACGAACCCTAGGGCGATATGATCGTGCACATTCCCCGCCACGGTCATCTCAGGCAGAGGGGTGAGGGTATAGGCTTGAAGCTTTCCTAGATCGTGCAGCAGTGCCCCCGCAAGCACTACATCCCTATCCAGGGAGACCCCCAGAGATATATAGGTCTCCGCAAGCGCCACCGCATTCTGGGTTACTCCCAGAGTATGCTCCAGCAACCCATGCACGTAGGCATGGTGATGGGATACTGCCGCGGGCCAATCCCGAAAACGCTGCCACCGCTCACCGGAAAAAAGGTACTCCAGAAATCCCCTGATGGGCTCTCCGCAGGAGGCAAGAAGGGCGGCAAAGCGCTTCTCCAGATCCTGCAGAGGTACCGGACAGGAGGGGACAAACTGAGAGAGGGGATACTCCTCTTCATCCAGCAGAAAGAGGGAGGAGAGGGTATACTGGTTCTGCCCCTTGTAGGACTGCACCTTTCCCATCACCCCGAGGGCCTTTCCCTTACAGCGAACGCCAAAATCCCCCTCCAGAGGACTTTGCTCTCTCCAGCGATTCTCCGGGGTCTGCTCCCCCAGATCCCGCAGAACATGCCATTTTGCATTGCTCCACACTTTGGCATCCAGGATTCCCGTGGCGTCCATCAGCCGCATCTCCCAGTAAGGCTTGGCATTTTTTCCCTGTTTCTGCACCACCTCCATAACCGCTGCTCTGGTTTTAAAGGAGTCTCCATCCGAAAGATTCTTAATTGCCTCGATGGCAATCATATCCATATACACCGCACCCCGTTTCGCTGCATACAACGCCTAAAGATTTTCCGCAAGGTTCACATTCACCGCCCAGAGAAAGTCTCCTCCCTCCATGAGGGTATCAAGAACATCTTTCGGAACTTCATGGTCAACCTGCATCATCCCTATGGCGAGACCACTACCATTTCTCCGCCCCAAAGCAAAGTTGGCGATATTAACCCCTCGCTCCCCCAAAAGGCTCCCTATTCGCCCGATAACTCCAGGCCTATCGTGGTTCTGAAAGAGAAGTATATGCCCTGCGGGGACACACTCCACCCAATAGCCATTGACGTTTACAATCCGCTGTTTTCCTTCTTCTGTCACGGTGCCCGCCAGGGTGATCTTTTCCTTCTCCCCCTGAAGCTCGCAGACCACCATGTTACGATAGGTTGAGGATTCCTCACGGCTCTCCTGAACCGCCATCTCCCGTTCATCCGCAAGCAGGGGGGCCGCCATGTAGCTTACATCCGCCCCATGATATACCTCAAGGGCACCCTTCAGAGCCGCTACGGTAAAAGGAGAGTAGTTGTAGGGAATTTCAAAATTACACCGATCTTCCTCGAAGAAAAGTTCACCCTTAAGGGTTATCCGCAACGCTCCAGGAGCGGAAGGGAGAAGCTGAGCCCCCATGTTACCGAGCTTTCGGGAGAGGGAGAGAAAAGCCCGTTTGCTTTTGGAGAGCTGAAACTCCATGAAGGGGAGGTTTACCGCATGCTCGTAGGGCTCCCCCTTAAGCGCCGCCGCAAGATTTTTAGCGGCAATTTTCGCCACCGCAGACTGCCCCTCCCTAGTATTCGCTCCAATATGAGGGGTGAGCACCACCTTTTCCCGAATATCCTCCGCCAGAAGAGGGTGTCCTTCTCCAAGGGGCTCCACACTGTAGACATCGAAGGCAGCCCCTTCGATACGGTCACTCCGGAGAGCCTCCGCAAGGGCCTCTTCATCCACCAGGCTCCCCCGGGCACAGTTTATCAGAAAACTCCCCTTTTTCATGGCCCGGATGCTCGTTTCATCCATCATACCCCGGGTCTCCTTGGTGAGAGGCACGTGAAGGGTTACCACATCCGCCAGGGAGAGAGCACCGAGAAAATCCTCACAGAGAGTTACCCCAAAACCCTCCGCCTTTTTTGGAGAGACATAGGGGTCGTAGGCGTAAAGCTCCATGCCAAAGGCTCGAGCTCTCTTAGCCACGGTGCCCCCGATGCGCCCAAGCCCAATAATAAGAAGCTTTTTCCCTTCCAGCTGGGTTCCCATGAAGCGCTTACGCTCCCACTTTCCCTGGAATACAGAGTCACAGGCCCGGGGAACGTGCCGGAGCAGCCCCAGAATATTCGCCATGGTAAGCTCCGCCGCCGCCAGAGTATTTCCCGTGGGAGCATTGATGACCACAATCCCCCGGCGGCTCGCTTCGAGAAGGTCGATATTATCCACCCCGACCCCGGCACGGCAGAGCACCCGAAGTTTCTTCGCCGCATCCAACAGGGTTTTATCCACCCCTGTACCGCTCCGGGTAAGCATCCCCTCGTACTCTCCCACAATACTCAAAAGCTCCTCCCGGGAAAGACCAAGCTTTTCCTCCAACACAAGGGCTCCATCCTCTTTCAAAATCGCGAGCCCCTCCTCGTGGATGGGCTCCGTTACAAGAATACGATGCATAGCTCTTCCTCCTTTTTCTCTCTGCCTGGCAAAAATTCACACACGTTTGCACAAGTTTGCAAAAAACTTTCCCCAAAAACGATCAGGGGACCGGAAGAATGCTTCCGGTCCCCTGGTGGTTATACGAAATCCCCTACAAACTCATAACCCTTACGGTCCGGCAGCAACAGCGTATTCGTTCCACTTCCAGGAGGAAGAGGAAGAGCCGGTACCAGCCCCGAAACCGTTGTGATGAAGAGTATCTCGTCTCATATGCTGTATTCCTTCTTCAGAGAGATGAAATTTTACGGTTCTATATACCATGATTCGGAGAGGAGGTCAAGGAAAAGAAGGCTCGGGAACTACAAAGCCGCTCCCAGCGATAAGAATTCCCCTTTGGGAGAAAGATTTCCACAGATCAACAGTAGCTCTGCCTCGCCTCGGCAAAGCGCAGAGACCACTCTCCACAGAACCGCAGGATTCCCTCTCGGGTCTCTGCGGTCTCCTCAAGAAAGCGCTGGTATTCGTAGAGAAAAATCCCCTCCCCAGCCTCGGGAAAGCGTCTCTTCTCGGTGCGGAGATCCCCTCTCTCCTCCTCCGGCTCCTCCTGCCAGGCTTCTCTTCCAAGAAGTATCCTGGCAAAGGAGAGATCTTCGGGGCCCGAAAGGGGAGATCCCTCTTCGGCGAGTTTCCTGCGTCTCTCTTTTTCCTGGTAATCGCGGGGAAAGACTTTGTCATACCCCGGCCACATCATGGCTTGTGCATTCATTTCACAAACCCTCCCTCGTGGATATTCCAAAATTTCCTCTATGAGAAAAAGAAGGGTCTTACTCTGATACTCTACAGTTCTGAATGATATAATGACGCAACGAGCCATATTTTGCAAGGAGGGATTTTTGTGTCAGGAACATGGAATAGTCTCTACTCTCAGGTAGGAAACGCTCTCAAGCCTTCCCCCATAAGGGAGCTTCTCAAGCTTACGAAAAAACCCGGCATGATCTCTTTCGCCGGGGGGATGCCCGATCCCCAGGTCTTTCCGGTGAAGGAGTTTCTCCAGGCCACATCCATTCTCGAAAAAGAGGGAAAATCAGTTCTTCAGTACGGAGCCACCGACGGCTACGAACCCCTAAAGGAATTTCTCGCCCAGTGGATGGCCCCCCGTATGGGACGGGTGACAAAACCCGAAGAGATGCTCATCACCACGGGGTCTCAGCAGGTGATGGATCTTTTTGCGGCGGTGATGCTTGATCCGGGGGATGCAGTGCTTCTCGAAGCCCCCTCCTACCCTGGAGCGCTTCATGCCCTTCGGAACCGCAACGCCACCTTCATCTCCGTCCCCTGCGACGACGATGGGATGATGGTAAGCCAGATGCCGGAGATCATCGAGAAGGCCCGCAAAGAGGGGAAGAAGATTAAATTTATCTACACTATCGTAAACTTCCAGAATCCTTCGGGGAGCACCCTCACCAAGGAGCGGCGGATCCAGCTTCTGGAGGTGGCAAAGAAGTACGGCATTCCGATCTTCGAGGATGACCCCTACGGACATCTCCGGTTCGAGGGAGAACACGAGCCCACCATTTTCTCTCTGGATAAGGACGGTATCGTTCTCTATGCCTGCTCCTTCTCCAAGATTCTGGCCCCTGGCACCCGGGTGGCCTGGGTGGTGGCTCCCGAGGATGTTATCAAGAAGATGGTGATGATTAAGCAGGGGAGCGATCTCTGCACCAGCGTGGTCTCCCAGGCCCTTGTCTATGAATACTGCCGCCTTGGGCTGCTGGACTCCTTCCTGCCGAAAATTCTGGATCACTACAAAAAGAAACGGGACGGCATGAAGGATGCCTTCCAGACTTACCTCCCAGAAGATGCAGAGTACCAGATTCCCCAGGGAGGATTCTTCTACTGGCTCCGCCTCCCCGGCATGGATACCAAAGAGGTTTTCTACAAGGCAGTGGATCGTGGGGTGGCTTTCGTTATCGGAGAGTCCTTCTTCCCCAACGGAGGGGGGAGCGAGTATCTCCGTACGTGCTATACTTTTGCGGAGAGTGCCGACTTTGTGGAGGGTTCAAAACGTCTGGCTCTGGCCATACAAGACGTTCGCAAATAAGGCGCGAATCCTCGGCATAGGGCGTTTTTACGGCTCCTTGGCATACTCTCTTATGGAGAAATCCATACAAGGGGCTATGTTGGGGAGCCCTCATCGTAAGCATTCATTATCCAAATCCAGGAGGAAGATCATATGAGCCTTTGGGAACAGTGTTTCAGCCAAGCATCCTTATCGTTACAGCCCTCCCCCATTCGGGAGATCCTTCACGTTATCCGGCAACCCGGCATGATCTCCTTCGCCGGGGGGATGCCGGATCCCGCTATCTTCCCGGTGGAGGAGTTTTATGCATGTTCCGAGATTCTGAAGCGAGAAGGGCGGGACGTACTCCAGTACGGTACCACCGAAGGATACCCTCCCCTCAAGGAGTTTCTTGCCTCCTGGCTTGCCCCTCGGCTGGGAAGAACCCCGAAGATGGAAGAGATACTCATTACCACCGGCTCCACCCAGGTGGTGGATCTTCTCAACTGGGCTACCGTGGATAAGGGCGATGCGGTAATCGTGGAAAACCCCACCTTTCTGGGATCCACCCTCAACATGCACAACCACGGAGCGCACTTTCTCCCGGTGGAATGCGACGAAAAGGGAATGCTGGTGGAGGAGCTTCCGGGGCTCATTGAGAAGGCCCGGAAGGAGGGGCGGAAGGTCCGGTATATCTACTGCATCGTGAACTTCCACAACCCCCTGGGGTGCACCCTCTCCCTGGAGCGACGCAAGAGGCTTATGGAGATTTCCGAAGAGTACAAGGTGCCCATTCTCGAAGATGACCCCTACGGATACGTTCGTTTCGACGGCGAGCATCTTCCCTCCCTCTTCTCCATGGACACAAGTGAAGGAATCCTCTACGCCGGAAGCTTCTCCAAAATTCTGGCTCCGGGGACCCGCATCGCCTGGTGCGTTGGGCCCGCAGACGTTATCCGCAAGATGACGGTCTTTAAGCAGGGCACGGATGTCTGCTCCAGCGTGGTGACCCAGGCATTGGTGTATGAATACTGCCGGCGGGGATATCTGGATTCCTTCCTCCCTAAGATCATCGATCACTACAGGAAAAAACGGAATGCCATGGAAGATGCCTTCCAGAAATATCTTCCCCGGGAAAAGGTCTCCTACGCCACCCCCGAGGGAGGCTTCTTCTACTGGCTCTCCACTCCCGAGATCGCCACAGATGCACTCTTTGACAAGGCCATCGAAAAGAAGGTGGCCTTCGTGAAGGGACGTCCTTTCTACGCCCTGGGAGATGGGGGGGATCATTCCTTCAGAATGTGCTACACTTTTGCTTCTCCCGAACAGATCGAAGAGGGGTGCTCCCGTCTCGGCAAGGCCATGAGAGAGCTTCTGTAAAGCCCTATTGGCTCCTCTCTTGATCCAGATCTGCTTCGGGTATCCTTACATCCGGAGCTGGTACATCTTATGAACGATACCATTGCAGCCATGGCAACTCCTTCCGGGGAAGGGGGCATTTCCATTATTCGTATTTCGGGGAGTGCCGCCTTCCCTCTTTTGTACAAACATCTTCACCCCTGTAAGGAGGGAGACAAGCTTGATCTCCCTCCTCGAACCATGGTGCTGGCAAACTTTGTCACCCTTGGGGGGGAGATGGCAGATCAGGTTCTGGGGGTGCGCTTTCCCGCCCCCAGAAGCTATACCGGAGAGGACGTAGCGGAGATCCACGCCCACGGAGGATACAGCGCAGCCCAGGTGATTCTCGAAAATCTTCGCCTCTCCGGGGCCCGCATGGCTGATCCCGGAGAGTTTACCCGACGAGCCTTCCTGAACGGAAAAATCACCCTCCCCCAGGCGGAGGCTATTCTCGGAGTTATCACCGCCCGAACTCCCCGAGGAATGTACGCCGCTTCTAGGAGCGTGCAGGGGGAGACGGAGCGGCAACTTGAGCCTCTGCTGCGAGATCAGCTCTCTCTTCTTGCAGAGATCCAGGTGCTTCTCGATTTTCCCGAGGAGGAGTATTCCGGAGAGACCAACGAAAAAATTGCCCGGAGAGTACAAACACTCCGGGCAGAAGCTGTAAGGCTTCGGGAACGTTTTTTTTCGGGCTTTCTCCTTAATCAGGGCATCCACGTAGTGCTGGCGGGAAAACCCAACGCAGGAAAATCTTCCCTTTTCAATGCCCTTCTAGGACGGGATCGGGCCATCGTAACCTCCATTCCGGGGACTACCCGGGATGTGGTAACCGACGCCTTTACCCATAGGGGGATAACCTGCTTTCTCCATGATGTGGCGGGGCTACGTCATACTGAGGATGTCATCGAAAAGCTCGGCATTCGTCTTGCTCGGGAGAAGATACTGGCCTGCAATATTATTCTCGCTCTCTTCGACGGAAGCGAGAGTACACCGGAAGATCCCTATCTTCTGGAGCTTCTGGAATCCCTCTCAGGAACCATCTGTATCCCCGTGATCTCCAAATCGGATTTACGAACCTCCGGGTTGGAAGATCTCCCCGAGAATGTGCGTAACCACCGTCTCTGGAGCTGTCCGCCTCTACTGGTAAGCTCTCTTCAGGGAGATGGAGTTGAGGAAATCAAAAACTGCATCGTAAATACTGTGGCCCAGGAGCATCTTCTTTCCCGATCTGTGTATGCTACTGAGAGACAGCTTGAGGAGATGGATCTCTGTATAGAGCATCTGGAGGATGCGGCAAAGGCCCTTCAGGCCTCGGAGGAGTTGGATGTGGCAGCATCCTCCCTCTCTCTGGGGCTTCTTTCACTGCAACGGATTCTGGGGAAAGAGTGGGATGATCTTCTTCTAGAAGAGATTTTCAGCACGTTCTGCGTGGGGAAATAAAACAGTTTTCACATCCGCCCCCACTCCATTCTAAAGATGACGGACCTTCTCACCTTGATGGAAAACTGAACGCTTTTCAAACTAAAGAATTCTATAAAAACATCAGAACCCACTATCTAGCACTGCAAGATAAAATTTTAAATTAATGAAAATTATGATGCTCTCTCAAATGAGGGCACTTAGCAATTTAGAATCAAACTTTTCAGGAAGAAAGGGGAATAACATGAATACAGATTTCCGAGATGCACATGAACGCCATTGGGAAGACGCCGAGTTACTGTTCGAAAAAAATCAATGGGCCAATGCTGATCATCTCTACGGGATAGCGGCAGAGTGCGGTCTCAAGAGTCTGATGCTTAGCTTCGGCATGCCATTCGACAGCGGTAAAGATAGGCCACAAGAGCCAGATGATCGCACGCATATCGATACAATTCAGACACGTTATGAAACATACCGTTGCCAACATCCTGCCGGGAAATATATACTGACAAATCCTTCCATCTTTGATGATTGGAAGGCATCACAACGCTATGCGAACCGGAGCAATTTTGATTGCATACGAGCTACAACTCATCGGAAAGGCGCCATAGATGTATGCAATATTGTAAGGCAAGCTCAATTGGACGGACTGTTGGCATGATAACCTTCGACGAAATCCTACCGAAAGTATCCCAAATCCTTGAAGGGTACAAAACAGAGCTGAAAGATCTCGACTGGCTTTTGATCAACCGCGACCTCAACGGGCGCGTCCGCTTGATAGCCCCTTTGGCAGCGAAGCCTAAAGCGGAAAGAATGCTCAATGATGTCGCCATAGAAATGAAAAAATACCTAGACTCACGAGCGTATTCCGTTGAAAACGCCGTACTTTACGAAGAGAGCTGTGACACCGCATGCAAAGGCGCATCTTTTTTCCCCCTCGAGGATTTTGACAACATAAGAGTCGTCGATCGCCTGCCTACTGCAGGTGACTGGACTTCCATTGAGCCCGAAACCCTCGATGCACCTATTGTTGTCTTTTTCTCCATCAAAGGTGGCGTTGGTCGTTCCACCGCACTTGCCGTAACAGCACTCTCGCTGGCTCAAAGTGGCAAGAAAGTGCTTGTGCTTGATCTTGACCTTGAATCTCCCGGACTTTCCTCGGCGCTTCTCCCAGAAGATCGTCGTCCAGAATACGGTATTGTGGATTGGCTAGTAGAGGATCTTGTCGAAAACAGTGACACCGTTCTCGACAAAATGACCGCGAAAAGCGATCTCTCCCGTGATGGAGAAATCTTCGTCGTACCTGCACATGGCCGCGAACCCGGTGAATATGTGCTCAAGCTCGGTCGGGCATGGATGCCTGTGATTAAAGAAAACGGAGAGTATAGGACATGGTCGCAGAGACTACGGTGTCTAATCGACAAACTAAAGGAACGTCAACATCCCGACATTCTCCTAGTTGATGCACGCGCCGGGATTGATGATCTTGCCTCGACCTGCGTCACAGACCTGGGGGCCAAACAAGTGTTGCTCTTCGCTCTTGACGGTGATCAAACATGGTCAGGATACCGCATCCTCTTCCAGCACTGGCGAAAGGTCTCTGTGGCAGAGAAAATACGCGAACGTCTGCAACTAGTAGGAGCAATGACGCCCGAGACCGAAAGGGATGAATATCTCAGTAGGATACGAGAGGCAAGCTACGACCTCTTCTCGTCAGAGTTGTACGACGAAATTCCCCCCGGCGAGACAATCGACGAACATTGGAACTTCGAAGAATCGGACGAAACCGCCCCGCACACTCCGTGGCCAATTCGTTGGAACCGTGGTTTTGCTACGCTACGCTCTCTTCAGGGACGCCTCATAGAGATCGACAAGGATGAAATAAAACTTATTTTCGGCCCACTGATCCGCGGACTCCGGTCTCTTGTAGAAGAGAGGGACCCCAATGAATGATGTCGCAAAACTGCGGGAAGCCATACTAACCTCGCGAATCGAGTCAAGCAACTTCGGAGAAGAACCTCTTCCCGGAACACTTTATATTCCACCGTCACATATCAAGGCCCTGCGTCTGGACGCACATCTCGTCGTAGGTGGGCGAGGCGTGGGAAAATCCTTCTGGACGGCCGCACTGCATTCAGAGGACCTGCGTACGATCATTGGAAGCACAGTGCCAGAGTTGGAAAATGCCAAAATCTATACGGGCTTTTCCAGTCTTGCCAACACTGATACTTATCCGAACGAGGATGTCTTCAAACTACTTCTTGAGCAGGGCAATGACCCCTATGATATCTGGCGTGCGGTAATGTTGCGCCTGTTAGCTCCTGAGAAAAATATCATCCCTCAAGACGAGTGGCAGGAGACGGTATCTTGGTTCAAGAGCAATCCAGAGTCCGTGGACAAACTCCTTCGCTCGCAGGACAATTTGATGCGAAAAGGAGGAACCCAAAGTCTTATTCTCTTTGATGCCCTTGACCGCACTAGTGATGATTGGCGTAGCATGGATAAAATAGTTCGGGGGCTACTACGAGCTGCACTTTGGCTCAAATCGTACACATGTTTTCACGCTAAAATTTTCCTGCGTACAGACCAGTTTGAACGCACTGTAACTAATTTCCCCGATGCTTCAAAATTACTGGCAACGCGTGCGGAACTTTCCTGGGCACGCTATGACCTGCATGGCTTGCTCTGGCAGCGCCTGATCAACGCCGAAGACAAGCACGGAGAAAGGCTACGCCAAATCTACAACTCTGTTGTTGGGAAAGCCCCAAACCACCTCGAAGAGATTTGGTTTCTCCACGAAGAGGCAAAGAGGGAAACCCCCACTCAAAAGAAGCTTTTCGAGAAACTTGCAGGTCTCTGGATGGGACGCGATCCACGAAGAGGAGTTCCCTATACATGGTCTGTAGGCCATCTTGCAGATGGTCACGGACAAACCTCACCTCGTTCATTTCTTGCCGCCATTCGACAGGCCGCTTCAGACTCTAAGGAGCGCTATCCTGAACACAATCAAGCTTTACATTATGAAAGCATAAAGCGCGGTGTTCGCAAAGCCTCGGAAATACGAGTAAACGAAATCTCCGAAGACTATCCTTGGGTAAAGGATGTTTTATCTCTTCTAAAAGGTCTTACAGTTCCTTGTGATTACAGCTCGGTTCTGATGCGTTGGGAGGATAAATTCCCTGAGGGACCTGGAGGTATTTCTTTTGATCGTCTACCCCCACAGCATGTAGAAAGAGGTTGGGAAGGCATTCGAGAAGACTTGGAACGGCTTGGATTAATCGAAAAAAAGAGAGATGGGAGAATAGACATGCCGGACTTGTACCGTGTTGGTTTTGGCCTTGGGCGCAAAGGCGGCGTTAAGCCAAAGGAGTAAGAACACCTTGTCCCAAACTTCGCAAACATTCTAAAGACAACGGTGCTAAAAGGATACACGCAAAAAACAGTGCGCAGAGGCAGAAAAAAACCCAAGCTCCGGAGTTCTCTTGCAACAAGAGGACTCCGGAGCTTGGGTATCATTTCGAAAGAAAAAAGAAAAGGTTTCTGGCAGTGACCTACTCTCCCACGGGTACCCCCCGCAGTACCATCGGCGCTGGAGGGCTTAACTACCGGGTTCGGCATGGAACCGGGTGTGTCCCCTCCGCAATGACCACCAAAAACCTTTTTCTTCTCTTTACCCTGCACGGGTAAACTACCGAAACATGAATGAAACAGTATGAGGTTAAGGCTTCGGTGTATTAGTATCGGTCAGCTCAACCCCTCACAGGGCTTACACTCCCGACCTATCTATCCGGTAGTCTTCCGGACACCTTATTCCTGTTACAGATGGGGTATCTCATCTTGAAGGCGGCTTCCCGCTTAGATGCCTTCAGCGGTTATCCGTTCCGCACATGGCTACCCAGCTTATGCATCTGGCGACACAACTGGTACACTAGTGGTGCGTCCACTCCGGTCCTCTCGTACTAGGAGCAGCTCTCCTCAAATACCCTACGCCCATGGTGGATAGGGACCGAACTGTCTCACGACGTTCTA
>Ga0334887_1001280_pt1 | contig 33479 bp, 25 predicted proteins | sample GraSluR1_MG_10_FD_207217 | JGI IMG/M metagenome (GOLD analysis project Ga0334887, IMG submission 207217) | Sludge microbial communities from methane-producing bioreactor in Wageningen University, Netherlands - Granular Sludge_18_07-R1 | ecosystem: Engineered > Bioreactor > Anaerobic >...
CGCTCGTCAGGGGTGAATTGCCGTATCTGTCGGCTCATGGACCATCCTCCCTGGAGGCCCGCAGCGCCGGGCTCGGTGTCCGGCGTTAAGCGGCCTGTTCTGGATGGTCATCGTAAGATAACGGCATCTACTCCGGCTATCAGCGCAACCGCATCCTGTCGCACTACGCCTACTTCGACATGGTCTCAGGCATGCGCAACCGCCGCTACTTCGCCGAGTGCGTGGCCGACGACCTGGCCCGGCGCGACAAGGCCCCGCGAGCGGTGGTGGTGGCCAACCTGGCCAACTTCAAGATGCTGAACTCGTCCTACGGGTGTCAGTACGGCGAGAGGCTGGTGCAGTTGCTCCTGGCCCACCTCTCCAGTCTGTGCGTCGGGAAATGCCGGCTCTTCCACCTCTCGGTCGATCGTTTCGTGTTCTATGTCCGGGACTATGCCAGTCGGGAGGAACTCGTGGCTCTGGGCGAGAGGGTGCTGGGCCTGCTCAAGGACGAACTTTCCGCCCAGCCGGTGGGGGGCAACGTCGGCATCGTCGAGATTCACGGCTCGGAGTACCGCGACCCCGACGAGGTCCTGCGCAACGCCTTCATCGCCATTGACCAGGCCTCCCGGCAGGGGCGATTCGGCTACTGCTTCTTCGACCGCTCCATGGAGGAGGCGGTGTCCAGGGAGGACCAGATCGAGCGGGAACTGCGCCACGCCCTGGCCGATCCCGATCAGTCCCAGGTCTACCTGGTCTACCAGCCCAAGATCGACCTCCAGGAGGATCGGATCGTCGGTTTCGAAGCCCTGGCCCGCCTGAACTCCGAGGTCTTCGGCCCGGTCTCGCCGATGGAGTTCGTCGAGGTGGCCGAGAAGAAGATGCTGATCGTCCCCCTGAGCAACCTGATCCTGCGGATGGCGGGCCGCTTCGCCCGCACCCTCGAAGACCGGGGGCTGGACGGGGTCAAGGTGGCGGTCAACATCTCGGGCCTGCAACTGCTTCGCGACGACTTCACCGAGACGGTCCTGCGGCTGGTCGGGGAGTCGGGGGCCCCGGCCTCGCGCATCGAGCTGGAGATCACCGAGTCGGTCTTCCTCAACGACTACGACCTGGTCAACGGTCGCCTGCGGCGTCTGCGCGAGAACGGCATCGACATCATGCTCGACGACTTCGGCGTGGGCTACTCGTCGCTGTCCCGGGTCCGGGACCTGTGCATCGACGCGGTGAAGATCGACAAGTCCTTCGTCGACCGGATCCTCTGTGAGGAGAAGGAGAAGATCGTCATCCCTGACATCGTGTCGATGTCGCACCGCCTGGGCTACAAGGTGGTGGCCGAGGGCGTCGAGACCGCCGAACAGAAGGAATACCTCTCGCATGCCGGTTGCGACGTGATGCAGGGCTATCTGTACAGCAAGCCCCTCTCCGAGGAAGAGGCCTTGAAGCGCCTCCAGGCGGGAGGCATCCTGCACGCCAAGGCCGCCGCCTCGTCCTGAACCCGGCCCGGTTCGGGGCTGGGGGAACCTCTCGAACCACGAGCCTGGGGGCGGGCTTCGCAAGGCGGTTCTTCCTGCAGGAGCACGCATCATGCTCTCGAATTCCAGCATGGTCTGTTCTTGTCGAGCCGGTTGGAACTGCCTGAATCCGCCGCCTGGCGTGAGAGGCGAATGCCACGGGATGTGGCGGATTCAGAAGCGGGGCTCTGTTTCTCCAGGAGAACGGTGGAGGTGGCCGATGAATTTCTTGCAGTCGATGGGGCTCGGGGGAGTCAGTGGTCTGTCCGGGATGTCCGGGATGATGCTTGGAGGAGGCCTGGTCGGAGGGCTGGCACTTCTGCTCGGCAGCAAGATGGCGGGGGGAGGCGCTCAGTCCGCGGGCGGCTTCCAGTCGGTCTCCAACCTGATGAGCCAGTTCTTCACTCAGCAGTCTTCGGGCCTGTCCTCCAACATGGAAGACATGATCAGCCAGTTCGGGAATCGCCCCCGCTTCCAGCGCGACGAGACCCAGTCGCCGCACGAGCAGATGCAGGCACTGAAGGCCTTCGCCATGAAGAACGGCTCCAAGGATGGAACCCCGGTCGCCGACTGGACCAGCACCCAGGAAGAGATCGACGCGGGCGAGTTCCTGACCGACCTCAACGAGAAGCAGCAGATGGAGACCATCGAGGAGATCCGCAGGGCTCCCGTGGAAGAGAGGCAGCTCCTGCAGGTGGAAGACGACAAGCTGCAGGAGCTGATCAAGAAGCGCGCTGAGGAAGGTCGTCCCATGACCGGCAGGGAGAAGGTGGAATACCAGCACAACTTCATGGAACGCCTCTACGCCGAGGGCAAGATCAACGACCGGCTTGGACAGTCCAACCGCCGTTCGATCGAGACCCAGCACTATCTGGAGCAGACCAGCGCGAACATGTTCCTGAAGTCGGGCCTGCCGGTGCCGACGGACACGCCGCAATGGGCGGTGGAGAACTCTCCCTACAACCGCCACAAGCAGCAAGCCGTCTGAAGCCTTGATTCCACGCCAACCCCACCTGCTGGAGATGCTGGCCCGTCTGGAGGCCCTGGTCGGGGCTCTGGAGGAGGGCCAACCGGTGCGCCACCTCCTGGAAGACCGCATCGAGCGGGCGATCGCGATCTGCGCCATGCCCGTGGCTGAAGACCTGACGGCCGTTCAGGTGGCCCTGCAGGATCTTCTCTGCGATCCCTCCTCCCGATACCTTCCCAGGCTCCAAGCTGCTGTCCAGGAGGCCCTGGTTTCGGCCCCTGGGGATGGACCCACCCCGTCGGCCCGGGCCAACGAGCTGATGGGGATGGCCCTGGCCGCCCTGGACGACCCGGAGGTCCAGTTCGGCATCGCCGCCAACGCGTTCTCGGAAGAGCTCGCAGCCCTGGCCACCATGGTGGCCGTCAGCGCGGGTTCGCCGGGAGTCTCCTTCCAGGTGCGCGAGGAGGCTCAGCGGGTGCTCGAACGGGTCGATACGGTCCGGGAGGCCCTGGTCTGGATCGAGGAGGCGGTGGAGGGCGGCCTGCGGGACGAGGCGCTCCAGGGCGTGGACGCCCTGGTCCGCGCCATCCGGCTGATGGCTTCGTCCAAGCGGGCCCTGGACAAGATGGTCGAGCAGGAAGCGACCGTCCCCTGTATTCGCTGCGGCCACCACAACACGTCCGGGAGGGGAACCTGCGAAGCATGTCGGGCCACCCTCCCCTCCGTGGAGCGAATCGACCAGAGCACCCTGGACATCCGCCTGGGCGACCAGGGCCCTGCTCCTGAAACCCAGATGACCGAGAACCTGGCGCGCCTTCTCGAGGCCTGCGAGCGTTTCAACTTCAAGACCATGACCCGGGAAGCTTTCCTGGCCGAGGTGGCCTGGATGGAGGGGCTGTTGGAGCAGGCTGGCCGCATGGGCCTGCAGGAAGGCGCCCTGGAGGGTCTTGAAGAGTTCAAGGCCGGCCTGCTGTCCCTGCGCAGGGCCGGTGAGACGGGCGATTCCGCCCTGATCTACGAGGGCCGCAAGCTGGTCTGGGAAGGCTCTGGCAGGATGCAGGCGGCGGTCGGCTAGTCCTAGGGGCCCGGTCGGAAACCTCCCCGTCCCCCGAAAGACACCCTCACAGCTCTGTTGCCCCCAGGGGTCTTGCTGGTGGGGGCATTCGAGATCCAGGAGGCCTTCTTGGCGCGGCCCCGTCCAGGTTCAGGGCTTGGGGAACTCCACGGCCCGCTCGCCGATGAAGAAACAGCGGTCGGGAAGGGGGGGCAGGTCGGCCCCCGTGGCCCGGCTCAGGGCCAGACGCATCGCGTTGACCAGGGTGATCCCGCGCAGGGCCTCGTCGTCCACTCCAGGAGCGTGCAGCGCGACCAGGTTGGCCAGACGTTCGCGGGCCACCTCCGGAGTCGGTTCCTTCCAGAAGCGGTCCGGATCCTCCATGAACAGGGATTGGGGGCCGTGATCCGAGACGATCAGCACCACCGGCGGAGGGCCCGGTCGGGCCAGGATGGCTCGGGCCACCGCCTCGATCCGGACGGCGGCGTACTGCGTCTGCTCCGGATAGAAGGCCCGGTAGACCGGCAGGGGAGCCTCACCCACCGCCCGCGGCCAGCCCAGTTCGGCCATCTCTGAACGGGTGATCGCCCGGCCGTCGGCATGGAAGACGTAGGGTGGATGAGGGCACAGGATGTGAGCCAGGGTGAAGGTGGGATGAGGGGGGCGGGAGTCCGCCAGGTCCGAGAACATGAACCGGATCCTGCGGGCGTGGGCCCGATCCCCTTCGGCTCGAGGGCTCCCCAGGGTTTCCAGGAGGTAGGGGATGGGGGTTCCCCGGACCAGGCTCTCGACGAATTCCCCCTCCAGAGCCCCTGAGGTGACCTCCTCATCCACGCCCACCAGGCCGTCAGTCCCCGCCATCGCCGAGGTGTAGGCGCGGATCCGGTAGCCCTGGCTGCGCAGGAAGGGGATCAATCGGTTCTGGCGGATCCTCTGGATCCAGCGCAGATAGTGGTCCTCGGTCACCTCCTGTCCATCCTGCAGCTCCTGATGGTAGTCCAGGTTCAGCATGGAAGAGACGGACGGCTGGGTCCGGGAGTAGTTGGCGGCACTGCCTTCCGCCACGGCGAAGCCCATCTCGCGCAGCGCCTGAAGCGAAGGGCGCAGGTCCAGGCCGAATTGCTCGTGGAGGATATCCTGGCGCCCGAACTCGTCCAGGATCAGGACGTAGAGGTCTGGTCGCTCCTGCACGGTCCGTGTGACGGGGATGTCGGCCTCGGGGAGAGGCGGAGGCACCGGTCGGGTGGTGTGTCCCCAGAGAGCCTGCATGGTGACCAGGCCGACCAGCAGGCCCGAGACCAGGTTCAGGTTGGTCGTCCAGGAGGCGGCCCAGGACGGGGGGCGGCTCTTGAGGTAGAACCCCAGGGCGGCCAGGGCCAGGACCAGTCCTGGGGCCACAACCCGTAGGCGGAGTGGGTGGAACCCGGCGATCTCGAGGTCTCCCAGGAAGCTGGTGACGGCGCCGAACGAGAAGAAGACCACGACCAGGGCCGAGAGAAAGATCCCGCTGCGCTGGCCGTCCCGGTCCAACAACCGACCCAGGGCCATCAACACTCCGACCCCGGCCAGCACCAGCAGGGCCGGCCCCACCGCGTGGATCCCGCGGGCTTCTCCGATGTTTCCGGCATAGAGATACAGCACCGGGTACAAGGCGAAGAGGAAGGGATGCAGCAGGGGAGGGCGTCGGACCCGGGGCACCTGGGGCTGGCCTCAGGCCGGCCGGGGGCGGGCGTAGTACAGGATCCTGCGGCCCGGACAGACCTCTTCGCGGCGCAGGACCTCGAAGCGCGCCTCCAGGGCCGCCTCGAAGGGGGCCAGATCGTAGTCGGAGTACAGGTCCTCGCGGTGGATCAGGAGGGCTTCGACCATGGGATCCTGTCGGGTGACGAACTCCAGGACCAGGTCCGCTCCCATGCTGGCCACCCAGTCCAGGAACTCTGGAACGCGGATGTTGGCCGTGATGCAGATGTGGTGCAGGACCGCCAGGCCCAGGATCAGCTCGGGGCGTCCCCGGTCGGGCAGGTTCTTGCGCTCGGTGCCGCGCCAACCCAGGGCTGGAGGGGGATCCGCCACGTTGATCACCAGGGGAAGGATCTTGCGGCTCTCCTCCTGGCTCAGCGAGTTGTAGAGCCTCTCGATGGTCAGGCCGTCGGCGTCGGCGGCCACCACGTAGTCGGCGTGCTCCGCCGCGATCCGCGAGTAGATTCCCACGTTGCAACCCAGGTCCCAGACCAGCCGGCGGGCTCGATCCGAGGCGGCGGCCCGGACGAAGGCCGCCTTGCGGGCCTGTTCCCCCTCATCGTAGCTCTGGCCGGTCCCATAGTCCGACCAGGCTGTGCGGCCACGCCGCCACTCCAGCTTCTCGACCAGCTTGCGCAGGCGCCGGGAGTTGGCTTTCAGGAGCTCTTCGTGGAAGCCGGCCTCGGCGATCTCCTGACGCAGGTCGGTGCCGGTCTGGGCCGGGGGCCGGGCCTGCAGGCTGGCATGCAGGTGGACGTGCATCAGGACGCCGGGCTTCAGGAGGTCGCGGGAGGACATCATGGCCTTGCACTGGTCGGCCGGGATGCCGTCCAGGCTGCCCCGCAGCCAGGGACGGAAGTCCACGTCGCGGTAGGCCTGCAGCATCAGCGGAAAGAGGAAGAGCTGGCAGAACTGCGAGTAGCCCATCCACACCCCCGAGCGGGCTTCGCCGAAGGAGGGGGTGTCGATGAAGACCGGCCGGGTTCCCTGCCACTGGACGTTGTAGGGCGTGGCGTCGCGAAGCGTCAGCTTCTCTTCCAGGGCCTCGCACAGCAGGTCCAGGGTCAACCGGGCCGCGTCCTTCAGCATCGAGAAGCACCACTCGTAAGGATACGAGATGAACGGGATGCGCTGGTGGTGCAGCAGGACTTCACAACCCTCGGGAGGTGTGAAGCCCGCTTCGTCCAGGCTCACCTCTCGGGTCCGGACCAGGCTGCCGTCGGCCGTACGGCGGGCGAAGAGCAGGCTGTCGCGCAGACGTGTCCACCCGGGCACGGCGGGAGAGCGCAGGGCGCGGTAGATCTCGCCGTCGTGGTGGAGGACCGAGCTGGAGCGGTCCCGGCAGGATCCCGCTTCGATCTGGCAGGTATTCATCGGATACTCCCGGTTCTTCAGGGATTCTTGGTGATGGTCGGCATTCCGTCGCCGGAAGGGTTCGGAGGCCTTCCCTCGCGGGGAGGCGCGACAAGGCTCTTCAGGCGGCGTTGAGCCAGACCCCAGACCCGCCCCAGGCGCGCGGCCAGCTCCAGGCCGTAGTCCAGGCCCTGGAAGCGCCTGCGGGGTTTGAAGAGCGCCCCCGCCAGTCCTCGGACTTCGCCGAAGAAGTCCTGGTCCTTCCAACGCCGCGAGCCCGTCGGCAGCGTTGCATCCAGCAGGGTCTCGGTCCGGCTCTGGTCGAACTGCCGGCGCAGCAGGATCCCCCGGCGCACCCGGTCGGCCCCGATCAGGTGATAGTTGACGGCCTGTCGGCAGAATCGCAGGGGGACCCCGGCCTGGTGCAGGCGGCCGCTCCACTCCATGTCCTCCGAGTAACCCAGTCGGCGGCCCTGGGGGCCCAGATCCTCGCGGAAGGGGCCGATCCGCTCGATCTGCGCGCGGGGGACGAAGCTGTTGCCGCCGGCCAGCCCTCGGAGTCCGGCCCGGTCGGGAAGGTCGGGGGTGGCTCCGAAGAGCAGGGCGCAGCGGGGCGTGAACCAGGCCGGCAGCGGGAGGGTGCTGCGGATTTCGATGTGCCCCTGGAGGGCCTGGGCGGGGTCCTCCTCCAGGCGCTCCAGGGCGCCGGTCAGCCAGCGGGGGTGGAACTCCATGTCGTCGTCGCTGAAGGCCACCAGGTCCGCGTCCAGATCGCGCAAGCCCCGGTTCAGGGCGCAGCTTTTCCCGGCCCGGGGCTCACAGACCACCTCCACCGGCAGGTCGGTCCGGGGCCATCCCCGCTTTTCCAGCCAGCCGGCCAGCGGCACGCGCGAGCCGTTGTCGACCAGGCGGATCTTTACCCGGAATCCGGCGGGAATCGCCAGGGACTCCAGGCTTCTCAGGGTCCGTTCCAGCGACTCGGGGCGGTCGCGGGTGCAGATCAGGATGGTGGCGCTGGAAAAGGCAGGGGGCACCCCGGCGCGGTTCCACCGGAAGTTCCCTTCTCCTGCGTGTCCCCTCCTCCGAGGAAGCCCCCGCGGATGACGGCGCCCCCGCAACAGCCTGGAAATGACTTGCCCGGCGGAATGCGCTAGACTCGGGGCCTGGAGGTCTGTCACGTCATGATCCACCCGCTCGGCCCCGCATCCGGCTCCACCCCGCCCACGCCACCCGTCCGACCCGAGGTCGAGGCCCTGATCTCCGAGAAGACCCACGGAGCCCAGCGGGCCCGCCTGGCCGCAGTGCTTTCCAGCTATCCCGACGCCGTGCTCAAAAAGGCGGATGAGTTTGGCCTGAAGGTGGGGGTGGCCTTTCATCCCAACCAGTTGGTGGTCGGTTTCGGCGAGCGCGCCAAGGGATTGTATCTGCCCGCCGAGCGGCGCATCGTCCTGGACCCCCAGATCCTGATGTCTCCGGACGGCGAGAGCCTGGTCCACCACGAGATGGCCCACGCCCTGGACGCCATGCGCGGACCCCGGCGCCACCCCGTGCGCAACCTGCCTGGCACCCTGATGGGCACGGCGCCCACGGCGGACAGCGTGCTGGATTCCCGCCTGGGTCGGCTGTACGCCGGTTACCAGGCCCGCAATCGGGTCGAGGACGCCGTGGAGTTCCGGGATCGCCTGGTCGCCCGCTTCCCCGAAGGCCTGCCCGAGTCCCACACCGAGGGAGACATCACCTATCGCCGCACGGGCTCGACCGAGCGCATCCGCTTCGCCCAGAAGCCGGGGATCCAGCCGCACCAGGTCCCCCGCCTTCTCGCTGCAGGGGCCCTGCTGGCCCTGGCGGCGGCCACGACAGCTCCTCTGCTGGGAGTGGCAGGCCTGGCCCTGGGGGTCGTGACCGCCTTGCACGGGGTCGGCCGGCAGACCGTGGCCGACCAGGAAGGCACCAGCCAGGCCCTCGTGCGCCGAGGCCTGCGCGCCACCGAGGTGACCTTGCCCCAGGATTTCGGCACCCCTCAGGACACCAGTTGGAGCGACTACGCCCACGAGTCCGATCTGGTGCAGGAATACCTGGCCGAGGGGATGGCCGCCCTGCGGGAGAGTTCGCCCCAGCGGCGGGAGGCCCTGGAGCGTCACGACCCGGGGTTGGCCCGCTACCTGCAGAAGAGGCTGGACCAGGAGCCCGACTGAGGCTCCGCGCGTCGGACCTTCCGCTCCCTGCCCTTGAGGTGCCATGTCCGCGCTGAGCGACCCCGCCTTCTTCTTCACGGTCCTGGCGATTCCCGACTTTCCGGTCTGGGCCGTGCGGGCCATGCATCCCGAGCTGCGGGAGCGCGAGCTGGCCGTTCTCTCTTCTGGCCGGGTGGTGGCCTGTTCTGCCGGGCTGGCCAGGATGGGCGTGGCCCCGGGGCAGGCGGCAGGAAGGGTCCACTCGCTGGCCCCGGAGGCGGTCCTGCGCGTCCTGTCGGGGGTCGAGCAGCGGCTGGCCTGGGACGAGCTTCTGGCGGATCTCAACCGTCAGACGCCCTGGATCCAGCCAGAGTCGCCGGGGCGGGCCTGCATGCGCTTCGCCGGGGAGCAGGAGGCCATCCAGACAGCCACCCGCCTGCGGATCCCCCTGGGCCAGGCGGGGGACCGCTCGACGGCGCTGCTGGCCGCCCTCTCGGCCGAGGAGGGGCAGCGCATCCGGGTCCCCCGAGGGGCCGAGCACGAGTTCCGGATGGCCCTTCCCGTCGAGACCCTGGCCGCGGCGGGCGTGGGAAGGGGCACCCTGGAGCGCCTGGTCTGGTTGGGTTTTGAGCGGGTGGGCTCCCTGGCCCGGCTGACCCGGGAGCAGTTGTGCGCGCAGTTCGAAGAAGGCCCCCTGCTGGAGACCCTGGTCCGCTGTCAGGATCGCGCCCCGGTCCTGCTGTACGAGCCCCCGAGCGTGGTCGCCGTGGCCCACGAGTTCGAGGAACCCCTCCTGGAACCCACCGGGTGCGAGCCGGTCCTGAACCATCTGTTGGAGCAGGCGGTTGCCGGTCTTCAGGGCCGTCGAATCTCGCGGGTGAGCTTGCGACTTCACTCTGCCGGGCAGGTGCATCCGGCCCGCCGCCTGCTGGCTGCGCCGGTGGCCGAGGCCGCCCGGCTCCGGGTCGCCGCCTGGCAGGCCTTCAAGCAGGCCTGGCCCGGGCCAGGTTTCGCCCTGGGCCGTCTGGAGTTGGAGCTGGGGGGGCTGTCGGCCCCCCGCCGGGTCCAGGGGCAGCTCTGGCCCACCCGTCCCGACCCCGAAGCCGCCCTGCGCAACCTGGAGTCCCGCTTCCCCGGGCGCATGCTGCGGGTGGTCCGCCTGGCTCCCTGGTCGATCCTGCCGGAGGAGGCCGCCGTGCTGGAGCCCCTTGGCCACACCCTCCCGGAGAAGGAGGAGCCGGCATGAAGCTCTTGCTGGAGCCGATCCAGGTGCGCTCGGACCAGGGAGTGCCCCGCCGTCTGGAATGGCGCGGGCGCACCTGGCCTGTGGAGGAGATCCTGGACCACTGGACCTGGAGGGGGCGCTGGTGGACCGACGCCGACTTGACGGGCCAGACCCGCCACTACTTCCGGCTCCTCTCGCGCGGCGCCACCCTCGAGATCTACGCCTCGGGCGAGGACTGGGTGCTCAGTCGGGTCTGGGACTGAGCCCGTCACCCCCAGGGAGGAAGCCGATCCCCCGGGGAGAACCGCAGGCCCCTTCGGGACAGCCAAGGAGGAATGAGATGAAGGACTATCTGGTGCGGGCCCTGGCCCAGGACGGTGCCATCCGCTGCGTGGCGGCCGTGACCACCGGGATGGTGGCTGAGGCTCAGAGGCGCCATCAAGCCCTGCCCACGGCGGCTTCGGCCCTGGGCCGGGCGCTGACGGGCGTGGCGCTTCTGGGTTCCAGCCTGAAGTATGACGACACCCTGGCCCTCCGCATCGATGGAGGCGGCCCCCTGGGAGGCCTGCTGGTGGAAGCCACCGGAAGAGGCCACCTTCGCGGCTACGTCAAGAACCCGCTGGTCGACCTGGAGGCGGGGGCGGAAGGGCACTTCGGGGTGGCCGAGGCGGTGGGGAAGGACGGATTCGTCCACGTGACCTCCGACCTGGGGCTGAAGGAACCCTACACCGGCGTGGCCCCCATCAAGACCGGCGAGATCGGCGAGGACCTGGCCAACTACCTGTGGACCTCAGAGCAGATCCCCTCCGCCGTGGCCCTTGGCGTCTATATCGGCAAGGGGGGTGGGGTGCGTGCCTCTGGTGGGTACATGCTCCAGACCCTGGGGGGCGTCCCGGAGGACGAGCGGGAGCGCATCGAGCGCAATCTTCGGGCCATCGGAGGCGTCTCGGCCGAGATCGACGCCGGCACCACGCCCGAGCAGCTCCTGGAGCGGGCCCTGAAGGGATTTGACTACCAGGTTCTCGAGCCCCAGGGCTTGGAGTTCCACTGCCGCTGCTCGCGCGAACGGGCCCTGTACACGATGGCCGGGGTGCGCCCTGAGGAGCTCGACGAGATGATCCGCGTGGATGGCGGGGCCGAACTGACCTGCCACTTCTGCAACCAGCGCTACCACTTCGAGGCCGGCGAGCTGATCGCCCTGCGCCATGAGCTGGAGACCCGGGGGAACCAGGAACCCGAGGCCTAGGCGTTCAATTCCTTGTCTCCCCCTTTGAGCCTCGCGAGGCTGACGAGGGAGTCCTGGAACCGAACGGAGAGACGCGATGTTCCGACGCTTGTTGAGCTGGGCTGCCGTGCCCATCCTGGCCTTGGGCCTGACCTGCACCCTGGCCTGGCCTGCCCTGGCCCAGGAGCGCCGTGAGCTGGGCAACCTGGTGATCGAGGGGGTTCCTCCGATCCCCGAGGAGCTGGCCGACCGCATGCTCCAGTATCTGAACACCAGGGCGGCCATGGCCTGGGACTGGGACCCCTCCGACTCGGGCCTCTTCCTCTTCACCCGCCTGGGCGAGACCACCCAGGTCCATCGGGTGGCCTCTCCGGGCGGCTATCGCGAGCAGATGACCTTCTTCTCCGAGCCCGTCTCAGGCGCCACGATGAACCCCGACCCCGCCCGACGCAGCTTCCTGTTCACCAAGGACCTGGGGGGCAACGAGGCCTACCAGATCTACCACTTCGATCTCTCGACCGGGCGCTTCCGGATGCTGACCGACGGCAAGTCGCGTCACGGCTCGGTGGTCTGGAGCCACAAGGGAGACCGCTTCGCCTACCACGGCACCCAGCGCAATGGGACCGACTGGGACCTGTACGTGGCCGACCCGAAGAGCCCGGGGCCGGGCCGGAGGGTCCTGGCCGAAGGTGGGAGCTGGTCGGTCCTGGACTGGTCGCCCGATGATCGGGCGCTGCTGGTCAAGAAGACGATCTCGATCAACCAGTCTTCCCTGCACATCCTGGACCTCAAGACCGGCAAGCTGCGGAACCTGCGGCCTTCCTCCCAGGAGATCGCTTACGGGTCGGCCTGCTTTGCAGGGGACGGGAAGGGGGTCTGGTTCACCTCCGACGAGGGCTCCGAGTTCCACCAGTTGCGCCATCTGGACCTGGCCTCCGGAAGGATGGAGACCTTGACCGGGGGGATCCCCTGGGACGTGGAAAGCCTGGAGATTTCCCGGGACGGCCGGACGTTGGCCTTCACGACCAACGAGGATGGATTGGCGCGGCTCTACACCCTGGATGCCCGCACCCGGAAGGGGGGAGCTCGTCGCCTGGAAGGCCTGCCTTCGGGACTCATCAGTGGCTTCCGGTTTGATGCCGCAGGGAGGCGCCTGGCCGTCAGCGTGAACGGTTCCGGGACGCCGGGCGACGTCTTCGTCGTTGACCTTGAGGAGGGCGCCCCGGTCCGCTGGACCTTCAGCGAGGTGGGCGGATTGGACCCCTCGGCCTTCGTCGAGCCCACCCTGGTGCGCTATCCGACCTTCGACCAGGTGGATGGCCAGCCTCGACAGATTCCGGCCTTCTTCTACCGCCCCAAAGGGGAAGGGCCCTTCCCCGTCCTGATCAACATCCACGGGGGGCCTGAGTCCCAGACCCGGCCCTACTTCAGCTCCTTCACCCAGTACCTGGTCAACGAGATGGGGATCGCGGTGCTGGCTCCCAATGTGCGGGGTTCGTCGGGTTACGGCAAGACCTGGCTGCAACTGGACAACGGCTTCCTGCGCGAGGACTCGGTGAAGGACATCGGGGCCCTGCTGGACTGGATTGCCCGCCAGAAGGACCTGGACGCCGGGCGCGTGGCCGTGATGGGGGGCTCGTACGGCGGCTACATGACCTTGGCCTCGATGACCCGCTACAACGATCGCCTGCGGGCTGGCGTGGACGTCGTGGGCATCAGCAACTTCGTGACCTTCCTGCAGAACACCCAGGACTATCGCCGGGATCGGCGTCGGGTGGAGTACGGCGACGAGCGCGAACCGAAGATGCGCGCCTTCATGGAGTCGATCGCCCCGACCCGCAACGCCCACAAGATCACCCGGCCCCTCTTCGTGGTGCAGGGCCAGAACGACCCGCGGGTGCCCGTGACCGAGGCCGAGCAGATGGTGGAGGTGGTCCGCCGCAACGGTGGTGCCGTCTGGTACCTGATGGCCAGGGACGAGGGCCACGGCTTCGCCAAGAAGGCCAACCGGGACTTCTACCTGCAGTCGGTGGCGTTGTTCCTGCAGAAGTTCCTGGTGGAGCGCTGATCAGCAGGAGCCTTCGGACTGGAGGAGGACCCGGCCTGGCGCGACGCTGCCCAGGCCCGGTCGGGTTGCCAGGAGTCGCTCTCGCAACTGCAGGGGTGGTCGCTCCGCGTGTTGTCCGGGTCGCTCGTCACGCTCCACCCCTCTGGTTCACGAGCTCGGGAAGTTGCCGGACGAAGTCCCGGATCTCGTCCCGGACCCGGCGATCGACCTCCAGGGCCTCCTCTGGGGAGGCCGCCTGGCGGGCCCGGGCCCATCCTTCAGCCATCTGGCTGCGGCACGAGTTGCCGGTGCACAGAAACAGGATTCGCCGGAGGGCATGGGCGTCGGGTTCACGGTTCCTCCTCCCGGTCCCGCCGATCATGCCGACCGGCGTCGTTGCACGCGGCCTGCCAGGGCAGCCTGGCGTGCTGCCTCCGCCTCTTCCACAGACCCGAATCTCTGAATCCCTCTGGGGAGGGGCTCTCCCAGTGCGGCCGCAACGCTCCAGGCGTGTGCCAGTCGTCGAAGGAGATCATCCGAACCGGGCGCACCCTCTGGTGGACCCATCGATTCAATGGTGCGGAACTTCTGGACTGGCACCGTCACTCGTCTCCCAATTCCGGGAACATCTGCAACAGGGCTTCGGCGTCAACGCGGTCTTGGGGGCGCACGGTGTCCCGCTTCATCAGGTAGAGCGTCCGCGGAGTCGCGACCAGGACCCGCGTGTCCCCACTCTGCTTGGTCTCCGCTTCCAGATCCTCGAAACGGAACGCCTCTCCCAGACGGGCCAGGAGGTCGACGACGAAGACCTCTCCTGGCGGTCCATACCGGATGACAGGGTACTCTCCAGCCAGATCCTCTTGAAGAATCTCAGAGATGTCGGGGTCGCGCCAGATATTCCAGAGCGCTGTCTTGAGGCGATCGATGTTGTCAGGGGAGGGGCGGACAAACAGATCGACGTCCTCGGTGGCCCGGACCAGGCCATGGAAGCCGAGGGCCAACCCACCCACCAGGACGTAATCGACACCCTGCTGTCCCAACTCGTGCAGCAACGCGACGACCTTCTCAAACGAGCCGGCTTCCATCGACAGGACCTTCCGTGGGGTGCCAGAGTCTCCTTCCGGGAGCCCCTGGCGAAGGGAGCGGGCTGCGCTGCCGTGAGCGGGGCGGCGGGCCAGGAACAAGCACTGCCCGGGTGGATCATATCGAACGATCTGGCGGGGGATCATATCGTCCGATCGCTGACAGCCAGGGACCCAGTCGCGCGCAGCACGTGCTCAAGCTCAAGGCGATGCCCGGTAGAACCCCCAGCGTTCCTGAGGGGTCAGGATCCCGCAGAAGGGGTCGCTCTGGCGAAGGCGGCGACCCTCCTCGGAGGGGTCGAGCAGGACCTCCCGGATCTCCGTCCAGGACCCTCCGAGCGTGGGCCAGGCCGCAACGGTCCGGGTCCTGCAGGAAGGCGAACCAGGCCCCCACGACCAGGAGCACCGCCAGGGAGGACAGCACCAGAAGGGCGACCAGAAGCTCTCGCATGGATCGGGTTTCTCCGATTGGAGAGCATCTCCTCACAAGGCAGACTCGGGCCCTCTGGGAAGGGCCCGGGGACGAGGCTTCGAAGTCCCCTGGCCGGCGGAGGTGGCCCATGAAGTTCGGTGCGTTCGTTCCCCAGGGCTGGCGGTTGGATCTGACCCGGGTCGAGCCGGGACATTCCCAGTACCTGGCCATGCGCGACGTGGCCCTGCGCCTGGAGAAGGCCGGCTACGACGGCTTGTGGCTGTACGACCACTTCCACACCATCCCCGAGGCCCGACTCGAGCCCACCTTCGAGTGCTGGACGACGTGCGCGGCCCTGGCTGAGGCCACCTCCACGATTCGCATCGGCCAGATGGTCGGCTGCAACATCTACCGGAACCCCGCGGTGCTGGCCAAGATGGCCACGACCCTGGACGTGATCTCCAACGGGCGCCTGGACTTCGGGTTGGGGGCGGGCTGGTACGAGCACGAGACGGTGGCCTACGGCTTTGAGTTCGAGCGCCCGGCCCTGCGGATCCGCAAGCTGGAGGAGGCCCTGAGCGTCATCCGGGGGATGTGGACCGAGGACCACTTCCAGTTCGAGGGGCGCTTCTACAAGATCGGCAAGGGGCGGGCCCGGGACTTCCGGGGCCAGGAGGTCGAGCTGGCTGGGGCCATCAACCACCCGAAACCCGTCCAGAAGCCCCATCCCCCCATCTGGGTGGGGGGCGGGGGAGAGCAGTTGACCCTGCGGGTGGTGGCCCGGCATGCCGACTGGTCCAACTACGGAGGGCCCCTGGAGGTCATCCTGCACAAGAACCAGGTGCTGGATGAGCACTGCCGGGACCTGGGTCGGGATCCCGCCAGCCTGCGCCGCAGCGCCAGCATCAACGTGATGTTCGGCTCGCGCCAGGAGGTCCACGCCCTGATGAGGGATCAGGGGCGATCCGAGCAGGACGTCGAGGGTTGGCTCCGGACGGCCTTCATCGGTGAAGCCGGCCCCATGGTCGAAAAACTGCTCCGCTTCCGCGACCAGGGACGGATCGAATACGTTCACGTCTACTTCCCGGACGCGGTGGAAGGCCATTCCCTGGAACGCTTTGCTGCGGAGGTCATGCCCCACCTTTGAGCCTGCATTTTGTCGCCACCTGTGCCCTGGGCCTGGAGGCCGTCGTGTCCAGGGAGCTCGCCAACCTGGGGATTGCGGACGCCCGAGCCGAGAACGGGCAGGTCCACTTCCAAGGAGGCCCCGAGGAGCTGTGTCGCGCCAACATGTGGCTGCGCGCCGCTGATCGGGTGTGGTTGAGGCTGGGCGAGTTCCCTGCGGCCACCTTTGAAGAGCTTTTCCAGGGGACCAAGGCCCTGCCTTGGGCCGAGGTCCTCCCTCGGGAGGCCCGCTTCCCCGTGGACGCCCACGTCCACGCCTCGCTCCTGACCAGCCTGCCGGCGGTGCAGCGCACGGTCAAGAAGGCGGTGGTGGAGTGCCTGCAGAAGCGCTATCAGACCGCGTGGTTGGAGGAGACGGGTCCCACCTTTCCGATCCGGGCCTTCCTGGTTCGCGACCGCTGCGCCCTGATGCTGGACACCAGCGGCTCGGGGTTGCATCGGCGCGGCTACCACACCATGAACGCCCCGGCTCCCCTGCGCGAGACCCTGGCCGCCGCGTTGGTCCTTCTGTCCTACTGGCGGGCGGATCGCCCCCTGGTGGACCCGTTCTGCGGCTCGGGGACCATCCCCATCGAGGCGGCCATGATCGCCTTGAGGCGCGCTCCCGGGTTGCAGAGGGCCTTTGCCGCCGAGAGCTGGCCGCTGGTCGGGCGCAAGGCCTGGCAGGAAGCTCGTCGTGAGGCGGACGAGGCCTTCGACCGCGAGACCACCTTGCAGATCCTGGGATCGGACGTCGACCCGGAGGTGCTGGCCCTGGCCCGGATCCATCTGCGCCAGTCTGGCCTGGAGGGGCGGGGCATCGATTTCCAGCGTCAGGACATCGCAGATTTTCACGAAGACCGCGAGTACGGGGTCCTGGTGACCAATCCGCCCTACGGCGAGAGGATGTTGGAGCGTCGACAGGCGGAAGATCTGTACGCCACCCTGGGTCGGGTGGTCGCCGATCTCCCCACCTGGTCGGTGTACGTCCTCTCATCCCATCCGGATTTCGCTCGTCACTTCCGCCGATCGATCAGCCGACGGCGCAAGCTGTACAATGGGATGATCCCCTGTACGCTCCACCAGGTGCTGGGACCGCCGCCCCCCAGGGAGACCTGAATCCGCCACCGACCGTGGCATTCGGCTGCCAGACCATTGAGGCCCGCCCACACCTGGATGTGGGTGGGAAGGGCCCGTCTGCGCCGTCAGGCGCACCTCTGCGGTGCCCACGTCGTTTCCATCGACGCTTCGCTCCTCAGAACGCACGCCTTCCTTGAATCCTGACCCGCCTCGACGCCCTCGGTTCTCACGCCAGGCGGCGGATTCGGGGGAGAAATGGGGCGTTGACGGGAATCATCAGAACAGGTAGCTTGTGAAGCTCAGGTCTTCGGCGCAAGATTTCTTGCCTGACAAAGCAAGAAATCTCACGAATACCCCGAAGCCTGGAAGCACGCGAATCTCGGAGGGGGACATGTTGAGTTCTGGAAACCCGGTCTACGAGGAGTCAATCCTCCATTCCCTGCGGCGGATCAGCCGTGCCGTCGACCTGTACAGCCGCCATCTGGCCGCACGCTGCAACCTGACCACCCCGCAATTGATCTGCCTGCGCCACATCGCCAGCGGTCCCTCTTCGCCAGGGATGATCGCCTCGGCCGTGGCGTTGAGCCCTCCCACGGTCACGGGAATCCTGGACCGCCTGGAGGCCCGAGGCCTGGTGGTCCGTTCCCGGCATCCCCAGGACGGTCGGCGCCTGGTGGTGGAGTTGACCGACCAGGGGCGCAAGCTCCTGGCGGAGGCCCCCAGGCCGCTTCAGGAGCGCTTCGCGCAGAGCCTGGCGCGCCTGAGCCAGGAGGAACAGCAGGCCATGGACGAGACCCTCAAGAAGATGGTCGCCATGATGGAGGCAGAGGCCGAATCCTGAGGCCTCACCTCTCGATCCGGTCGGGGCTGGATTGGTGGCAGGCTGTCGGTGGGGCCTTGCCTTCCAAGATCCCCCTCACCACCAGGCTGGCCGCCATCAACCCGAAGGCCCCGGTCACGAAGCAGGCCGTGCCGTAGATGACGCGGACCCGTTCCTCCTCCTCCTCCAGATCCGGGGGAGGGGCGGTGTCTTGAAAGTTTTCATCCCCTGGGGCGCGAGGGATCACCGGCTCCTCCTCCGAGAAGACCGCCGGGATGCCAAAAGCCTTCTTGGGGTGGAAGCCATACTTCACCCGCAAGATCTTCCGCACGGCCAGGGCCAGGGGGTCGACGCGGGTGCGGGCCAGATCGGCCACGCGCAGGCGGGTGGGATCCATCCGACCGGCCGCGCCTGTGCTGGTCACCACGGGGATCCCGCTCTGCCGACAGGTGGCCAGCAGGTGGCACTTGGCGGTGATCTGGTCGATGGCGTCCAGGACGAAGTCGGGACGCCCGGTCAGCAGTTCAGCGCTGGTCTGGGCGCTGTAGGCCCTCTCCAGGCCCTCCACCCGGGCCCGGGGGTTCACTTGGGCCAGCCTCTCGGCCATGACCTGGCATTTGGGCCGCCCCAGGGTGCTCTGCAGCGCCGGCAACTGGCGGTTGGTGTTGCTGGAGCAGACCCGGTCGAAGTCGACCAGGCTCAGCCGACCCACGCCGCAGCGGGCCAGGGCCTCGGCAGCCCACGAGCCCACCCCGCCCAGGCCGAGGACCATCACGTGGGAGCGCTGGAGGGTCTCGGTGCCCTTCTCGCCGACCAGCAGGGTCAGGCGTTGGAAGCAATCGTGAGTGGGATCGGGGGATTCGACGGGCACCTTCTTCGTTGCTCCGGGTGGGGTGATGTCGACCGGCTGGTCGGGTCGAGGTCGCAGGCCTGCGCCTCTTCGCGCTCGTGAAGTCAACCTCCCGGCTCCCCGAGATTCCTGAACCCGGAAAGGCCCCACGCGTGATCCCCGACGCCGCGCCTCCGGTGCGACGGAGGTTGACAGGACCCGGTCTGGCCCGTAGTTTCAAAAAGGCCCGATCCCGGGAATCACCGGAGCAGGGTCTTGGGAAGCGGATTTCGGGCCAGCGCTTGACCAGGTGGAGGTCGACACAGTGTTTCTTGATTTTCACAAGCCTGCGACTGCGGCGGAAGCGGTCGAATTGAGGCGCCGATACCCGACCAGCCTGTACCTGGCCGGCGGGGCCGAGGTGAACTCCCGGGGCGGTCACGCCCGCTGTGCTCCCGGGGTGGAGGTGGACCGGGCCATCCAGATCGCCCACCTGCCCCTGGGCGGGGTCCACGCCACCGGGGACGGAGTCCTCCTGGGTGCCGGCACGGTGATCCAGGACCTGATCGAGAACCCCGAGGTTCCCCCCTTGCTGGCCCGGGCAGCCACCCAGTTCGCCAACCGCAACATCCGCAATGTGGCGACCCTGGGGGGAAACCTGGCCATCAACCGTTCGTGCTCCAACCTGATCCCCTCGCTTCTGGCCCTGGAGGCGGAGATCACCTTGCTGGGTTCCGAGGGCGAGAAGGTGCTCCCCCTCGAGCAGTATGTGGCCGGGCACGACCCCGCTTCGCTCATCCTGTCGGTGAAGGTTCCCCGGCAGCGCCTGGAGGCCCCCTGGGCCACCCGCAAACACAGCCGCACCGTCAACGACCTCTCGATCGTCTCGGTGGCGGCGGTGCACGAGGGCAGCCGGGAGTCCCTGCGAAAGGTCGCGGTCGCCCTGGGAGGCGTGGCCCCGACGGCCGTGCGCCTGCACGAGTTGGAGGAGAGGCTGGAGGGCCAGGCCCTGCCGGATCGCGACACCCTCGAGGGGTGGGTCAGGGACATGATCCAGCCCATCGACGATGTGCGCGGCGGCGCCGCCTACAAGCGACAGGTGGGTGCGGCCCTGGTCGGCTGGGCCCTTCACCACGCGGCCGCGGGCCGGGGAGACAAGGCATGAAGATCTCGTTTGAACTCAACGGCTTGAAGAGGGAACTCACAGTCGATCCCGGCGAGCACGCCGATGCCCTGCTGCGGCGAATCGGCGTGATCTCCATCCGCAACGGCTGCAACGGCGAGGGGATGTGCGGGGCCTGTTCGGTCCTGGTGGACGGGCGCACGGTCAACTCCTGCCTGCTGGTGGCGGCCCAGTTGGATGGCCGTCGGATCCAGACGGTGGAGCATTTCTCGAAGCACCGGACGCTCAGCGTGATCCAGTCCGCCCTGGTGGACACCGGAGTGGTGCAGTGCGGCTACTGCACGCCCGCCATGGTGGTGGCCATCGAGAGCCTCTTCCAGCGCTCGGCCCACCCCACCCGGGACGAGGTCACCGACGCCCTCTCGGGCATCTTCTGTCGCTGCACGGGCTATGAGCAGTTCTTCCAGGCCGTGGATCTGGCTGCCCAGAGGCTGGCCGACCCGGACTTCGTGTGCCCCCCGGTGGCTCCATCCTTCTGCGAGGAGATGCGCGTGGTGGGCAAGCCGGCCCGCAAGGTGGACGGCTCGAAGCTGGCCCGCGGCGAGAAGGCCTTCGTCGAGGACATGGTCGAGCCCGGGGCCTGCGTCCTGAAGATGGTGCGCTCGCCCCATGCCCACGCCTATATCACCTCGATCGACACCGCCGAGGCCGAGAAGGTGCCCGGGGTGGTCTACATCCTGACCCACCAGAACTGCCCCGACATCTACTACAACCAGGCCGGTCAAGGCTTCCCCGAGCCTTCGCCCTACGACCGCAAGATGCTCGGACAGAAGGTCCGCCACGTCGGCGACCGGGTGGCGGCCATCGTGGCCGAGACCTGGGACGCCGCAGTGGAGGCCGAGAAGCTGCTGCGGGTGGAATACGAGGTCCTGCCCCATGTCCTGACGGCGGATGAGGCCTCGGCCCCCGGGGCCCCGATCCTGCACAACAGTGTCCAGGAATATGTGGTGGGCGCGCCGGAGGGCCTGGAAGAACAGAACCGCCAGGCCGATCCTCGGGACGGCCGCATCCTCTACCAGTTCCCCATCCACGCCGATCCCCGGCGCAACCTGGCGGCCAGCGTGCACGGAGGCATCGGGGATCTGGAGAAGGGTTTCGCCGAGGCGGACGTGATCCTGGAGCGCGAGTATGAGAGCGCCCAGGTCCAGTGCACCCCCGTGGAGCCCCACGTGGTCTACACCCGGATGGACGGCGATCGCCTGGTGATCCACGCCTCGACCCAGGTGCCCTGGCACCTGCGGCGGATCGTGGCGCGCCTGATCCAGACCGACGAGAACAACATCCGGGTGATCAAGGAGCGCGTCGGTGGAGGCTTCGGCGCCAAGCAGGACATCGTCCTGGAGGAGGTGGTGGCCTACCTGACCTGGATCACGGGGCGTTCGATCTTCCAGCGCTTCACGCGCGAGGAAGAGTTCATCGCCTCGCGCACGCGGCATGTGATCAAGATTCGGGTCAAGCTGGGCGCCAGGAAGGACGGCACCCTGACGGCCGTGTACATGGGGGTCAAGGCGAATACGGGGCCCTATGGGGCGCATTGCCTGACGGTGCCCATGAACGCCTGCTCGAAGGCCCTGCCCTTGTTCCTGTGCCCCAACATGGGCTTCGACGTGCACACCTACTACACCAACATCGCGCCGACGGGCGCCTATCAGGGCTATGGGGCCCCCAAGGGCTCCTACGCCCTGCAACTGGCCGTCGCCGAGCTGGCCCAGGAGCTGGGCATGGACCACCTGGATCTGGTCGAGAAGAACCGGGTCCGCGAAGGGGCGATGCTGGAGATCCTGCGCTGCCTGGGCGAGGGGCGTGAAGGGCAGCCCGAGAAGGTCATGAGCTGCGGCCTGGGCCCGGCCCTGGAGCGTGGGCGCGAGCTGAGCCGGTGGGGCCAGCGCGTCCAGAGCGAGGACCCGGACTGGAAGATCGGCAAGGGCTTCGCCATCATCCAGCAGGGTTCCGGTCTTCCCGGCCTGGACTCGGCCAACGCCGAGATGCGCATGCTCTCGGACGGCACCTTCATCATGCTCTCCGGAGGCACCGACCTGGGCACCGGCCTGGACACCGTGTCGGTCAAGTTTGCCGCCGAAGTCCTGGCGGTGGACATGACCAGGATCTCGATCCTGGCCGGGGACACCGACGTGACCCCGTTCGACGTGGGGGCCTACGCCTCCAGCGGGACCTACTTCTCGGGAGGCGCCGCCCGCAACGCCGCCCTGAACATGCGTCAGCGCATCCTGGAGGTGGCGGCCGGGCTGACCGGCGAGAAGGTCGAGGACCTCAAGCTGGTCTACCCGGGCCAGGTCCAGGGCAAGGAAAAGACGATCACCTATCGGGAGATCGCCCACTTCGCCGAGACCGGCACCGGATGCGGGCAGTTGATGGCCTTCGGGCACTTCATCGCCGACAAGGCCTCGTTCCCCTACGGGGCCCACTTCTGTCAGGTGGCGGTCAACCAGCGCACCGGCGAAGTGAAGATCCAGAAGTACTTCGCCCTGGAGGACTGCGGCACGCCGGTCAACCCCGAGCTGGCCCTGGGCCAGATGTACGGCGGGGTGCTCAAGACCATCGGGCACTCGATGTACGAGCAGATGATCTACGGGCCGGACGGGCGCTGCCTGAACCCGAACTTCATCGACTACAAGGTCCCGATGATCCAGGATCTGCCCGACGAGTTCGTGGCCGAGCTGATCCAGACCGACGACCCCTACGGCCCCTTCGGCGCCAAGTCGATCTCCGAGATCACCTGCAACGGAGCGGCCCCCTGCCTGGCCGAGGCCATCCACGACGCGGTGGGGGTGTGGATCCGCACCTGGCCCTTCACCCCCGAGAAGATCCTGGCGGCCCTGGGCAAGCTGTAGTTCTCGAAAGACCGATGCCCCCGGACGGGACCCACCCGCCCGGGGGCATCGGCATTTCCGAGGGGTGGGTGGACGGCGAGGGGCGGCGGCCCTCATCGCGTCAGCCGGTGTCCATTCCATGGGACAAAATGGATACTTCTGGGGGCATGTGGAGAATACCGATGCCCCCTGGCTGAAAGCAGAAAGCCCGCGAAAACGCGGGCTTTCCCTGGTGGGCGAGGACGGGCTCGAACCGCCGACCCCCTGCTTGTAAGGCAGGTGCTCTGACCAACTGAGCTACTCGCCCGTCCGGGCCGCCCGGCGCGCCGGCATCGGGCGGTCATGAAGAAGGGCTGCTCATCGCTGAGCAGCCCTGCTGGTAGCCCCGACGGGATTCGAACCCGCGATCTTCGGCTTGAAAGGCCGACGTCCTCACCGCTAGACTACAGGGCCGTGTTTCTTGTCTGCTGCCCCCCAGGGGCGGCGCCTGGTGGGCCCACCTGGATTTGAACCAGGGACCAATCGGTTATGAGCCGACTGCTCTGACCGCTGAGCTATAGGCCCCCGCTGGCCAACCGATTATAGGGGTTCGTCCGGCGCGGGTCAACATGTCTTTCGAGCCTGTCTGCAACCCGCCTGAAGGGCCCCGGAGGACTGAGCCGCGGCCGAAGGGCCGGGTCTCAGTCCGCCGGTGGCCGGGGACGGCTACATCCCCAGGATGTTGTAGCCCGTGTCGACGTGCAGGGTCTCGCCGGTGATCCCGCTGGCGGCCTCGGAAAGCAGGAAGGTGGCCGCGCGTCCGACCTCGGCCGGCTCGACGTTTCGGCGCAGGGGCGTGCGCTCGGCGTAGGTGCCCAGCATCTTGCCGAAACCGCGGATGCCCTTGGCCGACAGGGTCTTGATGGCTCCGGCCGAGATCGCGTTGACGCGGATCCCTTCGGGCCCCAGGTCGGCCGCCAGATAGCGCACCGAGGCCTCCAGGGCGGCCTTGGCGACGCCCATGACGTTGTAGTTCTTGACCACCTTCTCGGCGCCGTAGTAGCTCAGGGTCAGGATGCTGCCGCCCTCCTTCATGAGGGGGGCAGCGGCCCGGGCCAGGGCCACCAGGGAGAAGGCGCTGGTGTCCAGGGCGATCCGGAATCCCTCGCGGGAGGTGTCGACGTAGCGGCCTTCCAGCTCCTCCTTGCGGGCGAAGGCGATGGAGTGGACCAGGAAGTCCACCTTGCCCCAGGTCCGCTCGACTTCTTGGAAGACCTGGGCGATCTGCTCATCCGAGGCCACGTCGCAGGGCAGGATCAGCGAGGCCTGCAGGCTCTTGGCCAGGGGGCGCATCCTCTTCTCGGTCGCCACGTTGAGGTAGGTGAACCCCAGCTCGGCGCCCTGGGCACGGGCTTCCTGGGCGATGGCCCAGGCGATCGAATAGTCGTTGGCCAGGCCGAAGACCAGGCCCTTCTTGTTCTGTAGGAGCATAGAAACCTCCGTCCGGACGAGCGGACTTCGCAGGCTCGGGATCGAGTCCTCCGTTCCGTTCGCCTGGACAGACGAAGAAGCCCGCCTGGCGTGGCGGGCTCCTAGATGTCTCCGGTTTCGGTCTCCTCGGGTTCCTGCATCAGGAATCCGCCCCCCAGGGAGAGGGCCTCCAGGCACTCCTCCACTGCCGGCAGGCAGGTCCGCTGCAGAGGAAGCAGGACCGTCTCGCCCGAGGGGCCCTCGGTCTCCAGCAGGAAATTCCCCCGCCCGTCCGGGCAGAGCCCCCGAATCCGGGCCGCGGCCACGGCGTGGCGGGGCGAGAGCTTCAGGAAGACCCCGCGGCGCTGGGCGCGCACCAGGGTGGAGTCGAGGTCGGAACTGTCCAGATCCGGGAAGCAACCACGGACGGTGAACCAGTCCACCTGGTCTCCGCGCTGTTCGAGGTACAGGACCTCTTCGACATCCACGCGGGACCAGCGTTCGGGTCCTGTGCGCAGGAGGAAGGGCTTGAGGTGCACCAGCCCCCGCAGCTCCAGGCCCCCGACGGTGTCCTCCAGGCTGCCGAACCAGATCCTCCGGGTGGGGCGCCGGTCCGTCTCGGTCCAGTTGATCAAGGTCTCATCCTCCGATCGCGCGCCTCTACTGCGTGAGAATGTCAATTCCTCCCGCCGGGAACAAGATTTCGAAAAAACATGAGGAGAGCTTGACCCACGGGGGTTCCTGGAATCAGCCCGGACCGCGTGTTGACAGTCTCTTGCAGGTCTGGACAGGGTTGCCCTGCCGGGCGTGGAAGCGGCCTGAATCATGAGCAATCCCTCCGATCCCTACCTGCAATATCTCGAGGAACATCGCCAGGATTTCCTGGATGGCCTGTGTGCTCTGGTCCGTCGCCGCACCGTCTCGACGGATCCGGCCTTCGCCGGGGACCTGGTCGATTGCGCCGGCTGGCTGGCGGGCGTCGGGCGGGATCTGGGGCTGGAGGCCCGGATTGAACAGACCCCGGGCCACCCCTGCGTGCTGCTGCGCGGCCCCGAGATTCCTGGGGCCCCCAAGGTGCTCATCTACGGACATTACGATGTCCAGCCGGCCGAGGACGAGACCCTCTGGACCCACCCCCCCTTCGAACCCCACGTCGAAGGGGAGCGCCTGTACGGGCGGGGAGCCAGCGACAACAAGGGCCAGATCTGGGCCTGGCTTTGCGCCTTGAGGACCCTGCAGGCGGTTCGGGGCGGGCTTCCCGTGAACCTCAGCGTGCTGATCGAGGGAGAGGAGGAGATCGGCAGCCCTCACCTGCCCGAGCTGCTGACCCGGCTGCGCGCGGAGATTGCCCCGGACGTCGTGATCGTCTCGGATACCAGCACGGCCGTGAAGTTCCGGCCGACCCTGCACTATTCCCTGCGGGGTCTGGTGGTCTTCGAGGTCCGGGTGCGCACGGCGCGGATGGACGTCCACTCGGGCGTCCACGGCGGGGTCCTGCCCAACGCCGTGTGCGAACTGGCGGCGATCCTGGCGCGAGTCCACGACTCGGAGGGGCGCGTGGTGGTGCCGGGATTCTATGAGCGCGTGCGACCGATCCAGGCCTGGGAGAAGGAGGCCCTGCAGAGGATTCCCTTCGACGAGGTGGAGTACGCAGGCTGGATGGGCGCCACGATGTGCGGCGAGACCGGCTTTTCGACCAACGAGCGGCGCTGGTTCCGCCCGACCTTGGAGTGCAACGGCTTCTTTGGCGGTTATACCGGGGCGGGCAGCAAGACCATCGTGCCCTGCTCAGCCACGGCCAAGTTCAGCGCGCGCCTGGTGGCGGACCAGGAACCCCAGGAGGTCATGGCCTGCCTGAAGACCTGGTTCGAGGCGCAGGCCTCCCCCGGGGTCCAACTGGAGTTCATCCCCGGCGACTCGGGGCGGCCCTATCTCCTGGAGCGAGAGGGGGCCCAGGAGAAGCTCTTCGAGGCGGCCCGCCGGGCCGTGCTGCAGGGGTTCGGAGAGGAACCCCTCTTCTGTCGGCACGGAGGAGCCATCCCGATCACCGCGGAGTTCCAGAGGATCCTGGGCGCCCCGACCTTGCTGCTGGGGCTGGGGAGCCCCGACGACGCCATCCACGCCCCCAACGAGAAGTTCGAGCTGGTCAACTTCTACCGGGGAATCCGGATGGCGGCCGGATTGCTGGACGCCCTGGCCGAAGCCGACAGGTCATAGCAGCGGATCGTCCCGTCGGCGAAGCCCAGCGTCACCTGGTCACCCCAGACCTCGGGGCCGGCCGTGGGTGGGCCCGGGAGCTCCCAGGCCGAAAGGGGCTCGCCGCTGGAACGGTCCAGGACCAGCAGTCGGGAGGTCTGGAGCCCCACCAGCAGGGTGTCGCGCCAGCAGGCCGGGGGGGTCTCGGCCTTCTCGTCCAAGGGGCGCTCCCAGATCACGTGGCCGTCCTCCGGGCCCAACGCCACGACGCGGTCGCGCAGGGCCAGGTAGACCCGGGTCCCCTCCGGAGCCAGGACAGGTCCGGCGAGGGCGCGGCCCTGGGAGGACATCTGATAGACTCCAGGTGGCCCCAGCGTGGTGGTCCAGGAGGGAACCAACCGGACCGGTCGGGGTTCAAAGCCGCGCAGGGTCCCGTCCATGGTGGCCACCAGGATCCGGTTGCTCGTCGCCAGCAGGGGAGCTCGGACCTCCAGGCTGGCTTGACCCAGACCACGCTCGGGCGGGGCCTCCAGGACGATCCGCGTGGCCCGGTCCAGGGCCTGGAGGGGCACCCGCCACAGGTTGCCACGGGTGGTCCCGATATACATGATTCCGTCCAGGGCCACCGGCGTGGCCCAGAATCCGTCGGGATGGAAGCGGCCCGGCTGCAGGTCGGCTTGTCGCAGGATCGTCCCCGAAGAGCTCAGGACCGAGACCTGCCCGTCCAGCGAGATGGTGGCGAGCTCCTCGGTCAGCAGGACCGGGGCGGCGCGGTTCAGCGGGGGGGAGACCCCCGGCAGACGGGGCGAGCCCTCCGGGAAGCGAGGGCCCAGTCGCCACAGGAACTCGCCCGTCTCGACGCGCAGGCTCAGCAGGGACTGGTCGTGGGGTGAGAGGAACAGGCGATTGCCCCGCAGCGCGGGGGCGCTCCACAGGCCGGCCCGCAGGCTCCGCCGCCAGAGCCTGGTGCCGCGCAGGGCATCGTGGGCCTGGAGGGTGGATCCGTGATCCGAGCCCACCAGCGTCACCCCGCCCTCGCTGGTCACCAGCCAGTGGATCGGCCAGGGAAACTGCGCCTGCCACTGCAGGACGGGGGAGGAGAGGTCGGCCCGGGCACCCGGGCCCGGAAACATCAGGAGGATCAGCAGGAATGCGAACGGCAGTCGGTGCACCTGGAGGGCCTTCGCCTCTTCCTGGCGCCGGTCCTGGAGAGCTTCGGCCCGACCAGAGGACCTGAATCCGCCGCCAGATGCCACGGCAGGTGGCGGATTCAGGAGAAGGGCGGGACTTGCCCGTCCTTCGGGGGTGTCCTAGAATGGGAGGCCTTGAGCCGGGGAGGCTCCGGCAGGACCCCCCTGCTGGCCGACGAAAAGGCACCGGATTTTGCAGGCTTGAAGAATTTTCCCGCGGCGTGCTGCTCTTGGAGGGCTGAATGAGGAAGGCACTGTCCTTGATGCTGGTGGTGACGATGCTGCTGGGGAGTCTGGCGATTCCCCAGCCGGCGTGGTCGCAGGAAGTGTCCGATCCCGCCTTGACCCGGGAGGAGGCGCCTCTGGCTGCTTCGGAATCCCTCGAGGCCTCCGCAGGCGCCCAGGATGAGGCCTCCCAGCCGGGCACCTCTTCGGACGCACCCACTGGCCAGAGCGAGACGGCCCCCGTGGCCGAGACCACGCCGGCTGCCGAGACCACGCCGGCTGCTCCGACCGAGACCACGCCGGCTGCCGAGACGACGCCGGCTGCATCGACCGAGGCCACGCCGGCTGCCGAGACCACGCCGGCTGCTCCGGCCGAGGCCACGCCGGCTGCCGAGACCACGCCGGCTCGCCAGCCCTCGGCGACCACCTCCCCCTATCTGTTCGCCGGCACCCTGGAGTCCTTCGAAGAGGGCCGACTGCGCGTGCGCGGCCAGGGGCCCGACGGCGAGGACCTGACCCTGGAGTTCGCCACCGACGAACACAGCCAGGTGGTGGATGGCCTGAAGGCCACCGACCGCGTCTCGGTTCTGTACGAAGTGGTCGAGGGCGGCTACGTCGTGGTCTCGGTCCGCTTCGCCGAGGGCGAACTGCCTGCCAACCGATTCCCCGCTCCGGGCGGCGCTCCGGCCACGGCGACGACTCCGGCCACCTCGGCCCCCGCGCCGGCCGCCCCCGCAGAAGAGCAGCTCCCGCGGGTGGTCAGCATCGAGATCGAAGGCAACCAGAAGGTGCCCGCCGAGGAAGTTCTGCAGGTGGTCTCGACGCGGATCGGCGATCCGCTGCTCGAGCCGCGGATCCGCCGCGACATGCAGGCCATCTTCGATATCGGCTACTTCACCGACGTGCGGCTGGACACGCGCTACGCCCCGGGCGGCGTGCGCCTGGTCTTCCGGGTCCTGGAGAACCCGGTGGTCTCCAGCCTGGAGATCACCGGCAACCAGGTCGTTCCGACCGAGAAGATCGTCGAGCTGATGGACACCGAGGTCGGACAGATCCTCAATACCCGGGTGCTGCATGCGGATCTGCAGAACATCAACAAGTACTATAACGAGGACCTCGGCTACCTCCTGACGCCGACCCACATCGCCGAGCTGGACTTCACCGAGGGCCGGCTGCTCATCCGCCTCACCGACGGAATGGCCGTCAAGGGGATCGAGATCAAGGGCGTCTCGGTCTTCCCGGAAGAGAAGGTCCGCGAGCTGGTCAAGACGGCCCCGGGCGATCTCTTCAACCGCAACGTCCTGCGCGAGGACTCCGAGCGGATCTCCGCCCTGTATGAGAAGAACGACTACATCCTGGACACCATCCGTCCCAGCCTGGACGCCGAGACCGGCATGGTGACGCTGAACGTGGTGGAAGCCGAGCTGGAAGAAGTCCGCGTCGAGGGCAACACCCGCACCAAGACCGAGACCGTCACCCGCAACGTCCGGACCCGTCCGGGCGAGGTGCTGCAGCGCAAGAAGCTGCAGCGTGACCTCGAGCGCCTGAACAACCTGGGCTACTTCAAGAAGGTGGAGCCCGAGATCGAGCCCGGCTCGGAGCCCGGCAAGGTGGTCCTGGTCCTGAAGGTGGAAGAGCAGAAGACCGGCCTGGCCACCATCGGTGTCGGTTATGCCGGAGGAGGCTCGGGAGCCGTGCGGGCCGGAGTCACCGGAACCCTGTCCTACTCGGACCGCAACCTCTTCGGAGAGGGCAAGTCCGCCTCGATCAACCTCCAGCAGGGCGCCGACCTGGGCACCTACGGCATCTCCTACTACGACCCGGCCATCAACAAGGCCCAGGATTCCATCGGAGTCTCGCTGTACTACAGCAAGGTCGACAACCTTCAGCAGGCCGTCCTGGGAGCCCCCTCGGGCACCTTCTCGCTGTATGAGCAGAAGGTCTACGGCGGCACCCTCACCTACGGGCACCCCTTCACCGACGACTTCCGGGGCTTCATCAACCTGCGCCGCGAGACCATCGACCTGTCGATGGACTCCGACTCGCAGTACATGCCCGTCGGGATGGGCAAGGGGGACCTGAACAGCGTCGGAGTGGCCAGCCTGTACGACACCCGCGACGACGTCTTCAATCCCCATGACGGGGCCTTCGGCAACGCCTCACTGGCTTTTGCAGGCGGAGCCCTGGGCGGTGACTACGACTACACCAAGCTGCTCTTGGAAGGGCGCTACTACCTGCCCCTTTCGGAACGCTCGACGCTGGCCATGCGGGCCATGTACGGAGCGGTCGGCAACAAGGCCCCGGCTTCGGAATACTTCTACGCGGGCGGCACCGACACCATGCGGGCCTATCGCGACAACTCCTACTTCGGGACCCACCTGATCCTGCTCAATGCCGAGTACCGCTTCCCGATCGCCAACATCAAGATGCTCAGCGGTGCGGTCTTCGCCGACGCCGGCAACGCATGGTTCCCGGGGTATACCACCAACAAGCTGTACACGGACGCCGGCATCGGCCTGCGCATCGTCTTCCCCACCTTGGGCCTGGGCGTGATCCGGATCGACTACGCCTTCGGGCAGGACGGTTCGCGCTCCAGCATCGGCATCGGTCAGTCCTTCTGACCCGGAAGGCTACGGCAGGCCTGCCGCGCCGGAGTCGAAGAAGTTAACCCGTCGGATACAACTGGTTCGCTACATCAAGACAGAATGAACGCTGACTCCTGAGCCTCGGCCTGCGCCGCGGCCGGGCGGGTTTGGGGCCAGGGCCGGTCCGGGAAGGACCCGGGCTGCCGCGAAGCGCAAGGCTCTGGTCCTGGCAGCGTTCCAGGCGCCGACTCACGGCGTCTGAACCACGAGGAGGTTCGTTTTCACATGTCCGAGAACGAGATTGGTCCCAACGAGGGCGGCGGCAAGAGCAAGCTGCCCCTGATCCTCGGCGGCGTGGTCCTGCTGGTGGCCCTCGCGGTCGGAACCTGGGCCGTGATGGACCCGGGGCTTTTCGGCTCGCCGGCCAAGAAGGTCGGTGCCATTGACCGCGAGGTCATCTTCACCCTGGACGAGTTCAAGAACGCCGAGAAGCAGATCGAAGAGTTCGGCAACCAGAAGAAGACCGAGTTCGAAGCAGCCGTCAAAGCGCAACAAGGGAAAGCGGGCGCGGATGCCGAGCTCTCCAACCTGTACCGCAAGCTTCAGTTGGAGGTCCAGCAGAAGCGCAACCAGATCCTCAACCCCCTGCAGACCAAGGCCGAGGCCGCGGTGGCCACGGTGGCGCGCAGCAAGGGTCTGACCGTCGTGCTGGACAAGCGGATCGTCGTCTATGGGGTGCCCGACATCACCGACGACGTCAAGAAGATGTTCCAGCAGCAGGGCGAGCTGAACCTGCCTGCGGCCCAGGACACCTCCAACTCGCCGGTGGCCTATTTCGACCAGGACGTGGTCCGCAGCCTGAAGGTCTTCCAGGAAGCCGACCTGCGTCTCTTCCAGCATCGCAACGACCTCATGCGCGACTACGAGGGGCAGGCCGGAAACCTCTCGCCCGCCGAGCGCGAAGCTTTGCAGAACAAGCTGACGGCTCAACTGGAGGCCTATCGCGAGCAGATCATGGCCCCGCTCTACCAGAAGGTCACAGCCTCGGTCAACGAGGTCTCCAAGGCTCAGGGCGTCTCGCTGGTTCTGGACAAGCAGAACGTCATGTATGGCGGGCGCAACATCACCGACTCGGTGGTCGAGACCTTCCTCCAGAAGGTTGGACAGCCCGCGGAGGGCACTCCTCCGGCTCCTGGCGCCAGTCCCGCGGCGGCACCGTCGCCCGCTGGCGGGGGGAATTAGGCCTCGGCCCCGGCCAAGGGAGGTTTATTGATGAGCATCTCTCCGAGGACCCGGGTGGCTGGATGGGGGGCCGCTGCGCTTCTGACCGCGACCCTGCTGCTGACCTCCGTGGTCTTCCTGCGCGGGCTTGACCCCGAAGTGGCCCGGGCGGGTGAGGCCTCCAAGGCGGAGGACCTGCACCTGGGGGTGGTCGATTTCGACAGCCTGCTCCGAGCCCATCGGGACCACGAGAGGCTCCAGCAGCTCGACCAGCAGATCGAGGTCCTGCAGCAGGAGCTGACCTTCCTGCCCCTGAGCGACCAGCGGCGCGTCGTCGACCAGAGCCAGAAGCGCATGCAGGCGGCGGTCGAGAAGGCCCGCAAGGAACTCGAGACCGAGTATGGTCGGATCAACCGCGAGATGAGGGGCCTGAGCGAGGCCATGCAAGGGCAGCTCGTCCGCGAGGGTCAGCAGCTCCAGGCCCACTATCAAGGGGTGCTCGAGCAGCGAACCCGTCATCTTCGGCCCCGGGATGTCGAGCTCCGCGGAGACAGCAAGGCGCGGATGCAGGCGTTCCTGGACGATCTGTCGGCGGTCCGCACCCAGCGGGTGATGGCCCGACGGCTGGAGCTGGAAAAGCAGGTCCAGCAGCGCCTGGAGGGCGAGCGAGCTCGGGTCGAGTCCGAGCTGGCGGCCTACGAAGACCAGATCATGCGCCAGAACCAGGAGAAGAAACTGAACCTCCAACTGCAACTGCAGACGGTCACCGACGCCGAACAGGAGGCCGAGATCCAACAGCAGATCGCGGCCATGGGAGACCAGGAGCAGTCGTTGAAGGATGCCCGCCGCGCCGAGCTCTTTGCGGGGCTGGACGAGGTCCGCAACCGGGAGCAGGCGGGGATGGAGGCCAGCCTGGACTCGTTCGAGGCCACGCTGAACGCCGAGGTGCAGCAGAAGGCGGCGGCCGAGCGCAATCGCCTGGCCGGTCTGCCCACCCAGGCTCCGGCCGCGGCGCCGGACGTGCAGCGTCAGATCGACGAGGTTCGGGCCACCATCACCGCGGAGATGGAGGCCCGCAAAGCCGAGATGCAGGCAGCCATGCAGGCTCGCTCGGCCGAGGCCCGCAAGCGCCTGGAGCGCAAGCAGGCCGAGGTCGAGAAGCGCCTGGCGGATCTGCAGGCTCAGCTCAAGGAACTGGTCGAGAAGTCGGCCGACGAGGTCTCGGAAGACACCCAGCGCAAGATGGACGACGTCAAGTCCAGGCTGGAGGCCCTGCAGACCGAACGCAAGACTCTGTACGACAAGATGCTGGCCGAACTCTCCGAGACCGTCGGGGAGGTCGCCCGGAAACAAAACGTGCCGTCCGTGATCGGAAGGTTCATCGTGAACCTCGATTGCACCGACTTGACCGACCTGGCCATGGTCGCGGTCAAGCAGGCGGATCGGTAGGAGGATATCGGGATGATCACCCTTGGGAGTTTCCCCAGGTGGGTGGCGGCAAGCCTGCTCGCAGGAGTCCTGTGCACAGGCTGCCAGCCCCAATCGCCGGTCTTGAAGACCGGGACCGTCGACACGACCGTGCTGCTTCAGGCAGACGACGAGTATCAGGACTTCGCGCAGGAGTACTTCGCCGAGCGGGTGGCCTCGGCCGAGAAGGTTCGCGAGATCGTGGCGTCCCAGGGAGGCGAGGTCCGAGACCAGGCCACCCTCGAGAAGCTACGAGCCATCGAGTCCGAGCTCCTCAAGAAGTGGCAGGATCGCACGCGCGAGTTCACCCAATCCCGGATGGATCGCATCTCGGCGGCCGCACAGGTGGTGGCCCGCAAGAAGGGTCTGCACCTGGTGCTGATCGATGCCAAGGATTACGCCACCGTCGAGTTCGGCGCGGTGGACGTCACCGGCGACATCCTGGCCGAGATGCCCGGGTTCGCCGG
>Ga0334887_1001293_pt1 | contig 33285 bp, 28 predicted proteins | sample GraSluR1_MG_10_FD_207217 | JGI IMG/M metagenome (GOLD analysis project Ga0334887, IMG submission 207217) | Sludge microbial communities from methane-producing bioreactor in Wageningen University, Netherlands - Granular Sludge_18_07-R1 | ecosystem: Engineered > Bioreactor > Anaerobic >...
CACCCGATAATTCTCCCGGAAAATGTTGCATACGATCACCTAAGTCTACCTGACGCAGCAACTCCATGGCGCGCTCTTGGACTTCTTTTTGGGGTTTGAGCTTAGTCACATATTTTGCCGGTTGCATTACATTCTCCAAAGCGGTTTTGTCTTCAAGTAAGTTATAGTCCTGGAAGATGAAGCCGATTTTTTCAGCCCGAAATGCAGATAGCTTTTTGTCATTCGTACTAGATAAGTAGCCCAAGCTTTCGGTTCCGGCCAGCATTTCATTTTCAAAACGATAGCTACCTTCCTCAGGTTGTAGCAACGTCCCCAACAAATAAAGGAAGGTTGACTTACCGCTACCAGAGGGTCCCCACAAAGTAATCCATTCGCCACGGCGAACTTCTAGATTTGCCTGATCGAGTGCACGAATTTCTACCTCGCGCTTATGATAAATCTTACTCATATCTTTGACTGTCAGTAATGGACGATATCCTTCCATGGTTTTCTACTCCTTTCCCTTACCGTTTCAACTCGGCTATAGCTTGTTCAAGTATATTTAACATGACGACATTGTCTTCTTTATTGCCCAGGGTCAAACGGCAAATCCATTCGTTGATCATGATTCCTTGTTCATCGAACAAGAAGAAACTATTCAACCTCACATCTCGATCATCTGCTTCTACCAACATGGGGTGAATAGTAGGACCTAGATTGAATCTCCGCACCATTTCATAGGATTGATCTTCGTAAATCAGTAAATCTGGATACTTCTGTCGCAAACTCTCTGTTTCTTTCAAATATACATTTATTTGAATCTCATAGAAATTACGATAATACCACTCGATTTTTGTCTCCGCGTCCTCACGGTGCGCCAGTTCTTGTTGTATGATTGGGTACCTTGTATGCGCATCGGTAGTTGGTAGAACAACCACCACTTGTATCTGATCTTCTAAAGTATCGAGCAAAGTATATAATTGCAAGTTGGAGTTTCCAATTGTCCAAAGAATCAACAAGGTGGGTTTGGTTATTTTCAGTACTTCTTTTTCTTGTGTTTCCGACCGAACTAAGCAAAGCTCATGCAAAGGCTTACCGATTTGCACCGGTATTAGTGTTTCTTCTGCCGTGACTAAATAGGAATAAACATCTTCATACTGCCCAACTGCATAATAGAAATACTGCCTTTGAATCACCCCGTCTTCCAACAACCAAATCATAGGGTGAAAGTTTTTTATAATGTTCAGATAATCTTGCTTAAATCCCAGTTTCATTAAATCACTCAGCTGCATTTTGACCAGTGCGCAATTGGCAGGTAAATCCATCACCTCATAGAAAGGCAAACCGCGATTTACAGCCAATCCGGCAATCAATAGCGTAACGGGAGCAACCTCGGCAAGCTGCAATAATTCTTCCATAAACAATTCTTCGTATAAGGTATCGCTGCCCGATGTCAAGATAACGAAGCCATCCTGTATTCCTGAAACGGGAAACATATCTCCTGGCTGCGTTTGAATGTATTCACGTTGTTTTGTTACTTCTTCTTCTGAAAAAGGTTTTAACACACTCCATAGCTTGGGAGCGTCTTGAGAAATAACAGGTTCTTTTTTTTGCGGTTGACATCCGCTGAGTAAAACAAGGAGAAACACTAAAAACATAACGCTTATTTTCACCAAGAACGACCGTTTCATAGGTTCTGACCTCCCTTCCTTACAGCAATTCTCCAGGTTCTTTACGCGAGAACAAAACTGCCGGTAGCCAAGCCGTCAAGATTGCGCTCAGCAAACACAGCAAGAGAGGCCCGAATATTAGTAATGCGACATTGGGCGTAAGCCTTAAGTTCTGACCCGATAGATACTGCTGTAAAAACGATATTCCCGTTGCCAATAGCCCAGCTGCAACAAAAGGATAACCGGTTCTTTTCATAAGTTGAATGACAATTTGTTGAGCGGTAGCACCGATGGTTCTTTGTATACCTGTGTATTTCGAAATTTCTCGCGTCTTGACAATGGTAAAAGCAAACAGACCAAAACATGTTTGCAGAATCAGCAGAGCAATCAGGAACCACGAGGTATACATGTAGCTGCGCTGCATATCGAGAGTGCGCTGCAAATCATAAGACGGTTCAATTACTTTAATATCCGGTGTTTCCCGCAGCTTCTCGCTGAGTTGTTGATATAATTCTTTTATTCTGGTATAGTCGCTGTTTCTTATGATGATTTGCGGCGCAACTTTGTTCTGCCAAAAGGTGTCTTTATTTTTTTCATCGGTTGTATAAATACTGAGCAACGGGAAGCTCAACCCTGGCCGCTCCATATAGTCACCCAAATCAATGATTCCGACGATTTTTTTAGTTTCTTTCGGACCGTAGCTATAGAATTCTACCTCTTTTCCTACAGCATTTTCCACTGAAGTAAATAGGACTTCTGCCAATTCTCTTCCCACCGCTATTTCTTCATATCGCTGCGGCCAACTGCCTAGGCTGACGTCTAACCCTTGGGTTTCGGTATACTTTCCGGCAGTAACGATAAGGTTAGTTGTATACTGTACTCCATTCACTAGAAAGGAGTATCTTGAATAGGAGCCTTGCCAAGCAATACTTTCTTCTTCCACTCCCATTTCAACTAGTTTGCCGATATAAGCGCTCGGTAGATGTGCTTCATTGACTTGATGTACACTTTGAATTTGTATCAAGTCAAATTGAGAGGTTATCAGCTTTGTCTCCAGACGGTCTGTTTCCATGATGGTGGACCAGGTACTTTGCTGTATGGCAAGAACGAGCAAGAAAAAGGTCAGTACACTGAGTTCCCGCCGAAAATCAATTTTCCCCCATTGGAATCGTGATTTCCCTTTTAAGGCGTCGATAGGACTCTGCCCTAAGACAAAGAAGGAACAGATTACACTACTGAAAGGGGCAAAGCACAAGGTGATGATTAGAAACGGAACGAGCGAACTGATTTGAAAGACATACCGGATGTCCAGAAAATGGTAGCAAATATTTAGCACCAACCACAACCCGGGTAGGGATATGGAAGCCGCTCCTAACGAAAGGTTCAAGTAGTTCTTAGCATACTCCAATTCGATTTGGTCGGTGCCCGAACCCATAGAACGGCGTATCGCAATGGCTTTACGCTCTTGATATAAATGCAACATGAGCAAAGACGTGATCAGGAGCATGGAAATGCCCACCATTTTCATAAACAAATTAATAAGAGGAGCTAATTCCGCATACTCCATACCGATTTTGAGCGGGGGGGTCAAATCGACCGGGATAGAATAGACCTCTGCCTGAAAGCGATCTTCGAAGGTATCGAGGACTTTTCGCAAGGTTAATGAAATGTTTTCTTTCTGATCGATTTTAATCAAGAGGTAGTTGGAAGGTTCCGGGTTAAAAAAAGAATTGGCTTCTTCTTCAAGCTTGCTGCCTTCCAGGTATAAACCGGAATCACTGGTGTTTCCTAGGTCAGCATTAAGTTCTTCCTGAGTTGCCGCCTTTCTCTCAAGAGGATAATGGAGTTCAGCCGTCATACGGCTCAAGAAAGCTGTATCATCCCCGTAATCAAGATATACCCTGCGGTCGGTATCACTCGGATAAATCTGAGAACCTGTCCATTGTAAGGATGTTAAGATTTTCTGTGGGTAAAGATACTCCAGCGAAGTTAAAAAACTAGGTTTCCAATCGAAAAGATCAATTGGAGCTCCCTCGAAATAAAAACCTGCCGCATCATAGATGTTCTTCATGGGTAACCCGAATTCCCATTTGTGACTTTCGTTCGCATACGCTCCCAACACCGCCCAATTATGATCCAATTCGTCGGGTAAGCGATCTGCTTCCGGGGCCAATTGCATGATTCTGAAATAGCTTGGTTCCACAAACAATGTCTGAACAGCGTCATGGAAATAGGACATCGTACCAAGCAGCGTTTCTGTAGGGCGATTCTCTTCATAATGCGTAAAAATGACGCGATTTTTCGCGACCAAGGATACTTCTTCCACATGTTCAATTTCTTTGATCTGTTTACTGTCTGCTGTTGTAAAGTACTCGGATGTAGAAAGTGCTGTATCGTAATCCCAGCCAATAGCATAGATTAAAGTCTGATCTTTTTTCTTTTCTTCATCGAGTTGAACTTCAATTCCACTGCTTAAGCTGGCTGCAGCCATGACGCAGATCTCGAATAAGAGTATGCTTGTAAACAGAATCACAGAAATCGTCCTAGTCATTGGTTCCATGGAACGAAAACGCTGGTACAAATTCCTTATGGTTTGGTTTAGTTTACTCATCTTACACCTCAATTTAAGACACATTAAAAACATTAATTGGATTTATTGTTTGCCGAAATATTGCTCAACAAGCAAAAGTGGATCTTGGTAATCTCCTGTTTCTGAAAACGCACTATTTACCAGCATTAAGAAAAAGCGACTAACAATTTCGTTGTTTTCATTCACGATGATCATACTCGGGTATTGATATAGATTTAGCTTTACGCCTAACTCGTTATAGTCGTCGGTATATACTGCACAACTCTCATTGAGTATATTCAGCAATCCTGTAACTCTCTCCTTTTGCATTAGCTGACCAGTCTTAATGCTTTCATATGATTCCTCAGATATTTCAAACTCGCCATAATAAGCATCCATCTCTTGAAAAGCTTCTAGCATATAAGCCCCATTATTATTAATCACAATAGTTGGTTTTATTGGCCATTCCTGCTTCAGTATCCAAGACGCAGCATCCATGCAAATTGAACATTCCGGTGAAAGTGTAATTAGGATTTTCTTTCCTTTTTCATTATAAGTAAGCGGTTCACCATTTTCTCTTTTAAGGTACAATTCCGGGAAAGAACCTCCTAGACCTGCTATTTTTACCGTTGAAAGATAATCACTCAATAAAAGGAAGTCTTTGATTTTTTTCCAATCCTGCACACGGAAATTACTGTATTTGTTAACTACGGTTCTGTTTCTAACGCTGTAAAGGACAGGAAGACGACCTAAGGTATACTCTGCTATATCCGTTTCTTTTAACAGAATTATTTCACTGCCTTTGGGCAGTGCTTGTGATAGCTGATCATCTCGAGTTTCACCTTCTTTGATGACTGCAATATAGGTAATCGGTTGTGCGTAGTCTATATTCACAAGATTTAAAACTAAATTGTTAACCAATCCCTCATATCCATCACAAATGAAAACCATATTGTATGTTGTTTCTATTGGGAAAAAATCATCTATATCTAAACCAAGATACACTTTTGTAAAGTACATTTCACTGTCATTCTTACTCGTCATTAGCTTATATTCTATTTCGTCATCTTTTTCTCTATTCATCAATTCGCTGTTATTGCTGCAGGAAGTTAGAACAAAAAGCAATACTATTGAAAACAGCAACAGGAATGTTTTATCGTTTCGGTGAACTAACAAGCTACCCTCTCCTTATACGATATTGTTGTAGAAATCTGCAACTCATGCGGATATTAAGCTATATGGTGCTACTTAGTCACAACTAATGGCAAAGCTTTCAAATAGCCGCATGGCACGGGGTAATATGCACATCTTCTTGAAATCTCGACCTGATTGATGTAATATATTTCCAAATCGGGATTATATGGATCTGAAGCCCCGCACATACCGCAAAAAACACAGTAGCATGTAGTTTCACCAGGTACTACTAATTGTGCTGCCATACAATCCATTCCACAAGGATTAGCATTTGCAAATGCAAGAGAACTAAGCATAATACTGAAAACAATAGTAAACGAGAGCATCCTAGTCAATTTCGACATATGAATTCCCCTTTCCATTTTTTATGTTACATGCATCCGCATGAGTTGCACAGGCATCATAACTTTATAAATACAAGATAATTGAAAGTTTCTTTATTATTAGTGTAAATTACGGACACTAAACACCACGTGCACGGGCAAATAACGCCAGTCCATCGGAGTTTTAACACCAGTCAATCGTTAAAACATCACCAGTGAAACGGAAGTAAACACCAACATAATGGCTTGACAATAAAGAAACCTAGTGGCATCATAAAAGTGCGTTTACTCATATGCAGGATAAGGCAACGCTGAGGAGCGACCTGAGCGGTATATGAGGTTTTGCGGGAGAGTGATGCCATAAAAGGTGTCGCTCTTTTCTTTTGCGTTTAAGCGAAAGATAACAAGATTCATGAAATCACTCTCCTGGTAAAACTAAAGCGAAAAACCTTGGGGGTGCGGGGGCAAAGCCCCCGGTGATACTAAGAACTAGATCTCATCCAAACTTTTTAATTCGTGACGTTCGCGCATGGATTTCTTGCCTTGAATCATAATCTCAACAGCATTGTGAACAATACGATCCATAATGGCATCTGAGATAGGGCTGCTACTTTCAGAGTTAGCATTCATTCGCTCATACCAATCATTGGTATCGTACTGGGTGCAGAAAATTGTAGAGCCACCAGAGCAGCGAGTTTCAATGATTTCAAGTAGATTGTAGGACTCTTGTAGGGTGAGACTGCGAATAAGCCATTCATCCAAAATCAACAAGTCAACTTTTTTGTTACTCTTAATGACTTTCTTAAATTCTCCTGCGATTTGTGCCAAGCTTAGTTCTTCCAATAGTTCAGGTAAGCGGATATAACGCACTGTTTTAAACTTTCTACATGCTGCATTACCCAATGCACAAGCCAGATATGTTTTACCATTTCCAGAAGCACCTTTGAGAATAATGTGGTGTCCTCCCTCCATGTATTTACAAGTGGAGAAGCGAATAATTTGTCCCTTATCTAAACGACGATCCTCGTGGTATTCAATCCCTTCAATGGTTGCACCTGGAATGGCGAAATGTGCGTTGCGAATGAAGCGCAACAATTTATTTCGTTGTCTTTGATTCCATTCCGAATCGACAAGTAGTGAAAGCCTTTCCTCAAAACCTAATTGGTTATAGGAGCGTGGATCCTGCATTTGTATTTCGAACTCAGAAGCCATGGCACTAAACCGAATTACTCGAAGTAACTCGACCGTAGATTGGTTGATCATTGTGGTTACCTCCTTTTCGGAAGTAATCAGCTCCATGGGTAATGCCCTGTTTGTTCGGAATTGTCTCTTGTGTAGTAACCTGAACTTTATCCTGTCCATTTTTCAAGATTGTCGTAAGGGTTCGAATGCTTGGTGTTTGTGTAAATGCCAAGAGACGTTCGCAAGCTTTCTCCAGTCGCTTCGCTCCATACCGTTCGGAGAGCTTAATCAAGCTGGCACATGCCTTGAAACCCTGCTCAACTTCTCTCCCCAAAGAAAGGAAATATTGCATAACCGCAGCTGTTTTTGGTCCTACTTCAAGACTCCAAGCTGTAAAACTTTCACTGTTGTAGGTTAAAAATTTCTTGTGTTCAGGTGTCATAGTTTGCTTTGGAGCTGTTATCTACTTCATATTAACTTCCACTTCTTCAATCTTGCCATCCTTGAGTTTAACAACCCGATCAGCAATTTCAGCGACCTCGGGGTTGTGTGAAGCTACGATCACCGTCATTCCTTCTCGATTGAGTTTCTGCATGAGATCGAGCACCATTTTGTGATTTGCACTGTCAAGATTGCCAGTGGGTTCATCAGCTAACAACAAAGAAGGCTGGTTCATCATTGCTCGGGCTATTGCTACCCGTTGCTCTTGTCCACCCGATAATTCTCCCGGAAAATGTTGCATACGATCACCTAAGTCTACCTGACGCAGCAACTCCATGGCGCGCTCTTGGACTTCTTTTTGGGGTTTGAGCTTAGTCACATATTTTGCCGGTTGCATCACGTTCTCCAAGGCAGTTTTGTCTTCCAACAAGTTGTAATCCTGAAAAATGAAACCGATGCGCTCAGCCCGAAAAGCAGATAGCTTTTTGTCGTTCGTGCTCGATAAGTAACCCAAGCTTTCGGTTCCGGCTAACATTTCATCTTCAAACCGGTAACTTCCCTCTTCGGGTTGTAGCAGCGTTCCTAACAAATAAAGGAAGGTCGACTTACCACTACCAGAAGGCCCCCATAGAGTAATCCATTCGCCGCGGAGAACTTCCAAATTTGCTTGATCGAGTGCTCGAATTTCTACCTCGCGCTTATGATAAATCTTACTCATATCTTTGACTGTCAGTAATGGATTATGTATTTCCATTATAGCTCCCCCCTTCAATCTAATTCACAAGAGTTTTTTCATTACTTTTTTCTTTTAATTTTCACTTCTACATTCTATTCCTAACTTCCTCTATTAAAAACAATTAAATTTCAAATAATTAAATTCAAAGGATGCCTTCCGCAAAGAAAAGGCATCCTTATTTATAATCCATTGGATTTCGAATTGTTGAGTAATGAGCCGTTTGCCAAACCAAGTATTGAAAGACTTTGTAGAATTTATAAGTCCCTCATTTCCACTTCTCGTGCCTGTACCAAAAGCTCTCGTGATCTCCCAGCAAAAGAGCCGTGCCATGAAAGACTTCTTTCCGGAACCCCTTCAGTTGACTGAACCATCCGGTGGGTAAAGGCGCTGCTTGGATTACTCTCTTCTGTAGCAATTCCTGCCACAAGACCGCTGCGAATTCACGATACAGCTCAATCATCTTTTCGGGAGTCATGGAATCACCTTTATGCTGTTGCAGCCAAGCATAAAGTAGTGGTTCCATTAGCTTTCCCCAATCTCGCCAAAGGTCAAACTGAGATTCTAATTTCTCCAGCGAAAGCATTGGTATATCCAACGGTACATTACAATCGGTGCTGCATCCGATATCGGTCAAAATAGGCAACGCCTCCGCATATGCCACAAATCGTCCGTCATCATCTAAACTTTCAATCAACTGCCGAAACGGATGAATCATCATTTTTTGAAACAAGTCGGGCTTATCTGAAAACCCCTTCGTTTGCACATGCAATAATGCTTTCGTTTGACTGCACGAAAAGACGATCATTTTCCAAGGTGCATCACTATGACCAATAGTTTCCGGGTCGGTATCCACCATCTGCAAGGGCAGCTCAACCCCCAATTGCCCCCACAAGTGAATCCACAAGGGATACAACGTCATATGAATACCGCAGAAGGCAACCGCCGCAGCAAATTCACGAGGTTTCAACTTCAACCTCTGCGCAATCTTTTGCATTGCTGGAACTGTTTGTGTTTGTTCCAAGAGGGAAATCACCGTTGTATTCATGGCTTCATCCCCTCCTCCGGTGGCGTTAATAGTATTAAAATGCGCGGCCGAATCACATTGGCTCGCAGTTGCGTTTCTGCATCTACCGAAACAAGAGCCCCTTGATGCTTCTGGAAGATTTGCCAAACCTGCTTATCCATGGCACCGCGCCAGCCATTCATGAGGATAATCGGAAACGGCATCGTCATGCGGCTTCCCAAAAACGTCAGGGGATCCTGCGGACAAAACTCGCGTAAAACAGTAGGAGAAAGGGACCCACATATCAAACCCAAAACCCGTTGTTGCATCATCCATTCCAAAGCTTCAGCAGCCACATCCCCGGCAGTCACAACAATTTTTCCCGAAAGTTCAGCCGGCAGGGCTTCCATGGTCAACCGCTTTACTCCACAATCGACCACCTGCAAGGTTCCACTACTTTCACCACCATAGCCAAAGGCCCCCTGCAACTCCTCGCCATACACCTGGATTTCACACACGCCCTCTTCCGGAAAAGCAGTAACCACCCCTTGAACGTGCGCTATCAACTCCGGACGGTGATACAACGGAGATAGAATCAAGCGGCCGTTTTTGATATCGACCTCCCGAATACGACCCAGGGCAGGTGCAGTCACAGGTGGTTTCACATCTACAAGAATGCGTCCCTGGTCAACAATATCGCCTTGCTTAACCCGAATGGCATCGCTGAACTTCAACTTATTCATGTTCAACGCCTCGGCAGTAATGCAAATCTCTTTTTCGGTGCTTTCAGGCAACGGATTGCGAATAAAAATACACCCCAAATGATTCGAAACCAATGCGACCACACCTGGTACTGGGCTTCGGCTGACCCGACGGGTAAAAAAATGCCGATTCTCAGCAAGAATATCGCCTTTTGCTACTTTATACCCTTCGGACACGCGCAATTTCTCTTGTAGGGTACTAGGTTCCGAGCAAATATCGTCACTGACAAACACCCTTGTCAATTGCCCAGAAAGATTCTTCATTTTCGCAATCACATCATTGCTTTTTACCCTTTGCCCTATGGTAACCAAGAAGTTTCCTTCACCGGTCATCTTTCGTCGAACAATTCGGTATTCCGGCATACTTTCACCTCCATAGGTCTTCCGCGTAAGTCGACGATAACCCCGCACTTGCCACCCCTTACATGCAACTTTTGAAATTTCAGGGGCCACTTGGTTTCGCCATGGGCAATCACTTCCAGGGCTGCCTGTTCGGTCTCAGAAAGATCCATAAAATTCAACCTACCCCAGTAAAACGTCTGTTCAAATCGATGACCGGTGGAAGTGGTTCCACGTAGAGTGAGCCCCGGTTGACCCTTCTTTCCAAAGCCTTTCGGAGCCAGCACCGTACCTAAGGGAATTAAACACTCTTTCTCCAATAGATCAATCGCACCTTGCTCATCGATCTTGGAAAACACGCCCAAATGAGGAAGCATAAAAACCGAATCGACCATTAATTCAACCACTCCTGTGGGCTGAAAGGCATCGATAAGCATCACAGCTGCATCTTTTCGGTTCGGAGCGTTCGACAAAACCCCTCCGGAGCCAATGATCAAATCAAAATCTTCAATCGTCAAAGATCGAACCGCTTCGGAAGCTTGGGCTAAGGTTTGCCCAAATCTTAATAAAGTGGGCTTTTGAATCTTCGCAATCTGCTGATGATCTTCAAAAGATAGCCTCAACGCCTCTCTGGCGACGGCTTGTTCTGTGAACAATTCCTCTTTTGTGGCAGGAAGACCAGTCGGATAAATAAGCTTAGTACCGATGAGAATCATCATATCTTCTTCGGTTAAAAGACCTTGCGGGAGCCAACGTGCAATATTCTCGGCTCCGGTTGTGGAAGCAACATGACCAATACTATAACTCATACCAAAATTAGCGCTAACGCTGCGCATATAATTTCCCTGTACAACCGAGAACACATCGGTGGTCGCCCCACCAATGTCAACACACAGTATATTCTTCTTTTCTCTTATGGCATAACGAGTGAGTATTTCACCTACGGCCGTTGGGGTTGGCATAATATCGGTTGTCGTTACTTCTTTCAGTATTGCATAGCCAGGTGCATGAGACATCACATGCTCAATAAACAACTCATGAATCGCTTCTCTCGTGGGACTCAAATTTTCATCCTGAAACGAAGGTCGAAGATTATCGACCACCTTAATGGCATAACGATCCCCCAACAAGTCATGAACTAAATCCACCGCCTTTGAGGTTCCGGCATAAATAATCGGTAGCGCATAGTGGTATCCAAATTTGGGTTTAGGCTGGGCAGAACGAATGAAATCGCACATCTCAATCAGAAACGAACCGGGTTCTGCCTGGTCTACTCCCCCCGATAAAAGAATCATGTCGGGACGCAAGGTCCGAAGCCGTTCCAGACGTTGATATAGACTTCTGCCATCGTCGGCAGCAAACACATCGAGCAAAATAGCGCCACCGCCCAATGCTGCTCGTTGTGCACTTTCGGCAGATATTTTCCCCACGTGACCACAAACAACCATCTGTAAGCCACCCCCTGCAGAACTGGTGGAAAGGTAGGGGATGTTTGTCTTCAGTTCTTGTCCCTCAACAGTAAAAAAATTGATATTGCTGCGGTCTCGTAACTTTGTAAAGGCGTTAATAACACCAATCATAACGTTTGCATACGGAGCTTCTACCGTAGTGGCTGCTTCTCCCTTTGCTACATAACGCCATCGATTTTCAACTTTTTCAAATAGAAGCGCTTTGGTTGTTGTACTGCCCACATCGGTCACAACGAATTGTGTTTGTTGAACCATACTGATCACCTCGATACTATTTTCATACTGTAGCAAAAGGGTGGAAGGCTTTTTATTCTGTTGGGTTTCTGAGTGTATTTGCTAAGCGACCTTTCGTCAGCATAATCGTTGTAATAGTACTCACAACCGTTGTTGCACCTATGGAAATGAAAAATGGAACCCAGCTGATTGTAATGCCCTTGGCTAATTGAAGTGATACAGCAGCCGCAATTGCGGTACCAAGAAAACTACCAATCAGGGCAATGATGATACATTCAACGATAAACATAGCTTGGATTTGAAGTTGACTGAACCCCACGATACGCAATAATGCCAATTCCTTACGGCGTGCCAAAGTCAACGCAATTGCATTTACCAAAACAATGAGAATCGCTACGAACATCATCACCGGCACATAGTAACTAGCCATTGTTTCAAAGCGGTCAAAGTCACCGATAAGTAGTCTCCCCAAATCATAAACAGTCCAGACTTGAAAGCGAAGATTCTCTTCTGCAAACCGGGCGATGAGTTCGTTTTTAATATCTTCCATTTTTTCTATTGGACACTCAAGACCAATCCAAGATACCGGTTCATCTCCACCAATTTGGCCCTGTAACGCACTTAAGTCAACCCAATCAATATAGTATAGAATCCTCTCCGCGTCATAAATACCCTCAACTTGGTATTGATGCCTTACTGCATCCGGAATAGACCATTCATATTCATCTCCAAATTGAATGACTTTAGGCACTTCTAAAGCGACGACTCTCCCAATAACTTGACCCGACCAACTTGCTTGTTGACCGGACACACGGTTTAGTTCAGTTCCCGGCATCAAAATTCCAGGAAAACTACTGGCAACTTCTTCGCCCGATTCATCAGAAAATAAATAGTCACCGAGCATTTCTTTAGGATCACTGCGCCCCCCGACATAGGCCCATATATTTTCCCTATAACGATATGGAGCAATCAACGTAAATTTTAGGTTTGCATTGGGTACTATTTCTCTCAGTTTATTTGAAATTAGGGAGGCCGAAAACGGTTTAATCATTAATGGATCAGCATAAACCATATCTGCCGAAGTCTTCAGTGTTGTTCTTGCATCGGCAATAATGATATTCTCGCCACCGATAAATTTCAGCGGTTGTAAAGCAGATTGTTGCAAAATACTTAATCCGCTAATCCCTAAACAGCTCACTAAAACCGCTAGGGTTAACCCTACAATGGCTAATGAATATTTACGAAAATTGCGCCGAAAGGATACTATAGTCATCCACAGCATCTTATCACCTCCATAACCCTACCAGGTGTCTTTCATTAGTTTTGGTATGGGAGTAGCTAAGAACTGTAGATTAATCAGAATAGTACTGAGGACACCAACCCCATAGTACACTCCCACGTCTTTAGCTAAGCTCAAGAATAGTAAACCTTGTGAGGTAGCTAGCCCAAGGTATTTCGATACAAAAGGTAAGAAAACCCCGGTTAAAACAAAACCTATTAGGAAAATCAGTGTAGTTTGTATGATAGCCGGAAAAATCAACCATGCTTTCTTTACACCCATTGCAAGCAAAACCCCGGTTTGATAAGACCCACTTCGCTGCCCAATGTAGAGTAAAACAGCCAAGGATGCTGCAGTAATTCCCAATATGAGGAAACGCAGACTCACAACTAATGAATCTGACATATTGAGATCTTGTTTCGTCTTAGCGTAATTATCTTCATACTTTTCAACGGAAAAACCGGGATCAATTTTTTTTAGCTCAGCCGATACATAATCCAATTCAATTTTCCCATCTAGTTGTACAGCAGTTAAGCTGGGCAAGGTTTGTGCAGACATCAATCTTCTAAGTCCTTCTTCACTTAGTAAAGGCTTTGTAATCACACCTCTTTTGCTACTTGAGATTCCACTAATCTTGAATTCCTGAACCTCGGCGTTTGCATATCTGGGCAATATTCGGATGACATCACCCAAAGACAAATGATATGCCATAGCATGTGCTGAGGGAATCACGATTTCACTCTCACTTAATGGCAAGTTACCGGAAGCTAACTCAATAATGAGTTTGGTTTCACGATGAGGGAGCAGTAAGAATTCCATTTCATAGGAATAGAAATATGCCGGCGCCATTACAATAGACTCTGTATAAAGCACTCCTTTAACTTCTTTTATTTGCTTCAATTCTTTCTCGTCGATATTTCCAGTTATAGCCAAATCAAAAGGCCAGTCTGAACGTTGCACTTCAATAACTGTTTCAGACATTTCCCGAATTGCTGTTCCAAGAAGAACATAGCTACTTAATGAACCGATTACAGCTAAAACCATGATTAAGAGTTGTAGACGATTACGAAACAAACTCCATTGGAGCAATTTAACCGATAACCCTAGCATGATGGTTCTCCTTCGGTTTTCAGCTTATTGATGAGTCTCCCATCTTTTAAATTTAAAACGCGATTAGCCAGTGGAACTAACTCCGAATTATGAGTCACCATAAGACAAGCCGAATTGTTTTCTAAAACCATTTCTTGTAGCAAGTTCATAATCTCCATACTGGTAACGGAATCTAAGTTTCCAGTTGGTTCATCTGCAAAAACGATTTTGGGCCTAGCTACTAAGGCGCGGGCAACCGTAACTCGTTGTTGTTCTCCTCCAGAAAGCTGTCCAGGACGATGATGTGCTCGATCTCCCAAACCAACCCGCTTGAGCATGGCAAGGGCTTTTTCTTTTGCTTGGGGTTGCCCGGTTATACGCAACGGAATCTGCACATTTTCCAATGCCGTGAGGTTGGGTAGGAGATTAAACGATTGAAAGATAAACCCGAAAGAGCGGCTACGCAAATGGGATAATTGATTGTCGTTTAGCTTATATATGGATACATCATCCACGAAAACTTCTCCCTGATTGGGGGTATCTAAACCGGATAAGGTGTGCAAAAGCGTTGTTTTGCCCGAACCCGACGGACCAAGGAGCATGACAAGCTCCCCTTGATAGATTTCAATATCGATTTGATCTAATGCTTTTACCTCTTGATTTCCCAAATGAAAGATCCGATGTAGATTGTGCCCTTGAACGGCAATGTGTTTTTCTTGCACTTGATGACCCCCTTCTCTATCTATTTTCCCCTAGCATTCGACATTCCTTCGTAAATTCCTTTTGATTTGTTTTCTATTCTTTGCAAACTTTTTTCGCAAAATCAACACATTACTCGAATTCGAAACGAAATAAATGACGTTTTTTCTTACCAATAAAACCTTCTTGCTTGTTACATCAGGAAGGTTCAGGAAATCTTTATTTTGTTAAATTTCTCAACTTCTTCGTAATTGTTTCATAAAATAGCCGCTCATCGTTACCACCGAGGCAATCGCACCAAACAAACTGATGACTTGCCACGCAGGTAATACATCTCCGGCAAATCCTGCCGCAACGGTTCCAACCGGGTTCAGTGCGGTCGATAACATCGTTCTGAAAGAATACACTCTTCCTCGCATTTCATCGGCAACCTCTCTTTGGTAAATAACCGAAGAGCACATGCCGCTGATCATCCCTCCTGTTAATCCCAAAGCGTACAGAAACATCGATAGCGGCAAATTCGTGCTCATCCCTAGGAACATTTGAGATAACGTCATAACCAAACAACTGCTGATCAATAACACGCCGACCCGGTCGACCTTCTTTACGAAGGTGATTAAGAATGAGACAATTAACCCCGCCACACTTGCGGCTGTGGCCATGGCGGCAAAATCGCCGACTCCCCCTAAGCGTTCGGTGACGTAAAACGGCAAGAGCAGGTTTTTGGCAGAACCCATAAAGTTAGCAAAGGAGAATAGGAACATTAATTGCATGATGACAGTGTGGTGTTTGATATACTTCAGAGCTTCCACAATATTCTTTAATGCATAAGGTTTTTCGGTTCGGTGATGATTCAAATATTCTTCCTTTGCTGAAACACCAAACAGTGAGATACAGGAGCACATATACAGAAAGCCCTTCAAAAAGAATACATAACTGTAGTTGAACTTTGCTAAAGTCAAAGCAGCCAGCGTAGGTCCAAGCAGAGTACCGCCCCTTAAAAACCCCTGTTTCATTGCATTGGCTTGTGTTAGCAACTCTTTCTCAACAAGATTGGGAATAATCGCTTCCGAAGCCGGTTGATAAAATGCATTGGTTGCGGAATTAATGAAATAGTAGCTTGCCAGTAGATAGACATTTGCTTTTCTGGTCAGCAGAAATATGCCCACGAGTATGGAGAACACAGCGTTGGCGAACTGTGACCATTGCATCACTTTTTTTCTGCTGAATTGGTCCAAAATATTTCCAGCAAACGGCAACAATAAATAAGTAGGCAAGTAACTTGCTAGGTAGGTTAATCCGGCTTTCGATGTAGACCCGGTTGTCTCTTTCAATAACCACATAACAGCCAATGATGCAACTGAGGTTCCTAAGGTTGAGAGTAGGTTCCCCGATAAGAAAACCAATAGACCTTGGTTTTTCCATATGTTGCCCTGTATTGATTCTTGAGTATCTGGTTTCATACGATACCCTACTTTCTATAATCTGGTTTGCAATAAAACTTGTTTAGTGGTCTGCCACGCAAATCGATAAATAACCCGCAAATCCCCAAGTTAACATTTTTGAACTGTTTCTTTTGTGACCATTTTGCTGTACCAAAAACGGTTATTTCTACATGGAATGTATCTAGGTCAGTAGGTCGGTAACAGATTAACTCTCCCCATAATCCAATGATTTCCTGCGTATGACCACTGTGATAAGAAAGCTTAATCGAGATTGCCTTTGTCCCTTCTTCTCCATATCCAGTGGGAGAAATTACAGAGCCAAGTGATAATAAACATTCGGTCGAGGCTGTTTTGACTGCCGCTTCGAAATTGAGCTTTGAAAAAATCCCCAAGTGGGGCAACATAAATTCAGTATCTACCATTAATTCTGTTAACCCTTCCGGCTCAAAGGCATCGATTAACATTTGAGCTGTTTGCTCTTTTTCAGGCGCATGGGACAAAGCTCCACCGGAGCCAATGATGGCATCATAACAATCGACTGTAATCTTTTGATCCTGTCCAAGCAATTCACTTTGAAATAATAGTTGTTTCTTGTTCGACTTTGCAATTTCACAATGGTCGATAAAAGCTAAGCGCAGGGCTTCTCGGCATACGCTCTGCTCAACGAGCAACTCTTCTTCTGTGATTGGGATTCTAGTCGGCACGATGAGCTTGTTTCCAATGATATCCATCATTTCTTTACGTTTTATGCGTCCGGTGGGAAGCCAACGTTGTAAATTGTCATACCCTGTTATTGATGTTACATGTCCAATACTATAACTCATACCATAATTAGCACTCACGGTTCGATGTAGCTTCCCTTCAAGGGTTGAGAAAACATCGGTTGTGGCTCCCCCAATGTCAATACACAGTAGATTTTTGTTGTTTCGTTTAGCATACGCAGTTAGAATCTCACCTACCGCAACCGGTGTTGGCAGCATTTCAGCAGATACGACCTCTTTCAACTTAACATACCCGGGTGCATGCTCCATAACATGTTCAATAAACAAATTATGAATCGCATTACGAGTTGGTTCTATGTTTTCTTCCTGAAAACTTGGTCGTAAATTATCAACTATTTTCACCGTAAACCGGTCCCCAAGGAGATCGTTCACCATGTCTACCGCTTTTGATGTACCGGCGTAAATCACTGGTAGAGAGTAACGATACCCGAATTTTGGTTTTGGTTGAGCAGATCGAATAAAATCACACATTTCAATAAGGAAAGATCCTGGTTCAGCTCCCTCTACACCACCCGATAACAGAATGATATCGGGTCTGAGTGTCTTGAGTTTTTCCAATCTTTGAAATAGTGTCCTGCCATCATCTGCAGAGAACACATCTAAAAGGACCGCACCGCCACCTAAAGCAGCTCTCTGAGCACTATCTGCAGAGATTCTACCCACATGACCACACACTACCATCTGTAAACCTCCACCTGCCGAACTTGTGGTTAGATATTTCGCATTTTGAATTGAAAAGTGATTCGCATCGCCTTTAAGCAGTGTTACGCCATGATTTTTTTCTATATTCTCAACCGAATTCCATACACCAATCATAACGTCATCATGTGGGCTCTCTACCGTTGTCGGAGATTCACCATGACCTGCAAGTCTCCATTCTCCCTCTACTTCTCGAAAGAGCAAGGCTTTGGTTGTTGTGCTACCAATATCCGTAATAAGTACGTACTCTATACCCAAGCTTGTCCCTCCCCTCCAATAGCCGAATTCGCTACTTGGTTCTCCCAAAACTTCTTGTGATCCCCGTAAATAATCAGGCATCCCGTAAAATACTCCTTGCTCGTTGCGTTTAAGAGTCGCGGTATATACCACTTTTTTGTACGCCTTGTGGCAATAATGTTTCTTTGAACGAGTTGTAGCCATAAGAACTGGCTGAACACTCGGAAAGATTCAACAGCTTCATTCTCTGTAAAGGCATGATCTTTAGAAATGGCATAGGACTGTATTCGTTTTTGGGGTTCAATCGTCGAACTAACCCACCCATTCCATTGTTTCTCAAGCGTTTCTAGATAAAGTATAGGAGTTGTTATGTTTCCCGTCTTAGTGATATCGTGTCCAAGATTCAGTAAAATTTCGTTGGCCTTGGCATAACCCACAACCTTTCCATCGTGGTTTAACGAACGCATCATTTGACGAAATGAAGGACGTAACAATTCCTTAAATACACGCCGATTCTCCAAAACTCCTGTAGTAGACATGATTACCAAAAGAACACTTTTATTGTATGGCACTGCATAACAAAGCCAAGGCATGGTATCATCATGAGCCCTTTCCACTGCGACAGAACGCATATTTTCCGAGACCGAAAAGGAACGAATCCATTCTTGCCACAAAAGGATTTGTATGCCCACAAATCCAACCGAAGCTGTAAAACATGTTTCTTGTTTTTCAAAACAGTTTTGCTTCATTGCTTGCAAAAGTGGAAACCATGCCTCAGAAACCTCGCTCGCTAATACCTGTAATTCTTTAGTGTTAATCAATTTGATCATCCTCCCCAAGAGGTATTAGTATTCTCGGTCGAACAACTCCCGCTCGTAATTGTGTAGCACCATCGATTGAGATTTCCTTTCCATGATACTTGGTTAATTGTGCGTAGGTATCTAGATCCATCATTTGTCCAAAGCCTTGCATCACCACAATAGTAAACGGAATTTCCATTCTGTGACCGTGAAGTACTAAAGGTTCTTCCCGACTAAATTGGTGCAATATGTCCAGATCGATTGCACCTAAAATGACTCCTTTTGCTTCATAACCAGCCAGTTTCTCGAGAGCGCTTCGTTCAATATCACCCCGATGAAGAACCACTTTACCCTTGACTTCCTCGGTGACTTGTTTACCGAATAAACTAGAATTCGTATCTGGATAAACCATTAACTCACCCACGCTCTCTTTGCCAAACCCTATGAGGCCTTGTAACTCAATTCCATAAGATTCGATTACGACTTCATCATCTGCAAGTACTTGCTTCACGACACCCGATAAATGCGCATTAAGCTCGGTGGATTGATACAATGGTACTAAAACAAAGTAGCCTTCCGTCAATGACACCTCTCGTATTCGTCCCACAGCAGGGGATACCAGAGGCGGTTTTGTGCTGTTGATTAGAACTCTACCTTTATCGACGATGGTTCCCTGTTTTACTGTGAATCCGGTAGCAAATGCTATTTTCGATATTCCTAATTCTTCTGCTGAATACCTTATGGGATCCTTTGGACCTGAAGGTAACGGTTCGCGAATAAAAGCTAACCCTAAGTATTTTGACACTAAAGACAAATACCCGGAAATGGGACTGGAAACATGTAATCGTGAATAAAACAAATCGTTTACAGCGATTACTTGATCTTTTTCCACCCAATCACCTAATGTTGGCAATATAACATTTTCGATTTCTTGATAATCAACACCAAGTGATTCGGCAACAGGAACACGATGCATTTGACCTGGTATGTAATTCATTTTACCGATGATCGTATCGTGCTTTACCCGGTCTCCGGGCTTCACTAGAATTTTGCCTGGAGCCACTAGTTTTCTCTTAACTGAAAGTAATTGCATGTAGAATCCTCCCTTAAAAGAAAAAGATACTACCTGTATCATATTTGATGCAGGTAGTATTGTAAATTATAAACTCTTTCACTGGAACTTAAACTTGTTTTGATTTCTGAAGCAGCTTAGTAAGTACATCACACCTGAATTCAGCAGAGAATTACTGCTGTCAGAATATTCAATTGTTATGAGATAGCCAAATAAGACCTCTTATAGCAAGTCTATGAATATAGTACGAAGTTTAACTCAATAGTCCGTGAACATTATTGACAAAGGCTTGATTTGGCAGAGTCTAATCGTTAAAAGATTGGCAAATCGTTAAATCATAGAATCCAGACTATAGTCGGAATAATCAATAAGCATCACTGCTCGTGACTCTCCACTTCGCTTTTCTAACAGCCCCGTACAGACATAGAACAGAAAATCCCAGCAAAATCAAGATATCTATCCAGAACGTAGAGAAGTCACCGTAACCCATAGTAACTCTCATTGCTCTAGCTGAATAGGTAGTTGGTATAAACCGGGAAGTGAATTGGAAGAAGAAAGGCAACTTTTCAATGGGTAAATATACGGGGGCAAACAAAACAATGAACGGACTTATTACTTGTGTAGCAAGGCTCACGCTTTGCGGTGTTTTCCCGCTGAAGCCAATAAAGGCTCCTACCCCTGCCAAACTAAAGGCGCTGACGAAATACGCAATGAGCAGATACGGGATACGTGCTAGTGCATCTGTTTCTAGGAATAAAGAACCCATGATGAAGACAATTAATGACGATGGTAGGGAGAATAGAATTCCTTCTAATGATAACGCGAAGATAAACCTTAATTTACTAATAGGAAGAGTGGAGTAAAACTCCATAGCGTTCCCTTCTCTTAATCCACCAATGGTTTGCCCTAAACTCAACATGGCCGATGTCACTGCACTGGCGGCAATGGAACCGCTGAATGCATAGATTCCGAGTTCGTTTCCTTGTATACCATTGTTATAGAATAGAAGGAAGAATAAATAGCTTAAAGGTGAAATGGAAAGCATGACCACATACCAAAACCACTGCAACCGAAGATTATAACATCGTCCTAAAAACAAAAAGTAGGTTTCATAAAGTGCTCTCTTGATTCGTTTCACTTGATTACTCATGGCTCACACTCTTTTCTCCAACAACGCTGCTATATGCTTCAGTTAATGTAGCTTTCGATATTCTGAAATCGTCAATTTTGTGGCCATCTTGTTGAAAGAGTTCATTTAGCATTGCAAACGCCTTCTCTTTGGGTAAGATAAACTTCCAGTGATTCGATTGAACATGGATTGCATCTGCAGGTAACTTGATCTCCTCTCCATGTTTTAAGATAAGGTCCACTGTTACATCATCGTGGTATAGTGCCTTTAGATCCCCGACCGTGCTACAAGCAATCAATCGTCCCTGTTTCATCACCGCTACCCGATCTACCAAATCCTCTGCTTCGTCAATATTATGTGTGACCAGTATGAAAGTGACACCGGTTTCTTTACATAGCTTACGCATATACGACCAAAGTTGACCTCGATGAAACGGATCTAAATCATTGCTTGGTTCATCTAAGATTACTACCGGCCTCTGTGCCATAAAGGCGCATAATACTATGGAGAGCTTTCTCTCGCCACCTGATAATTGATATCGTAGCCGATTTGATATCTTCGAGCATTCAAAATAGCTGACGAGTTTGTGGGCTTCTGCTTTTGCTTCATGTAAAGTTAGTCCTCTGTAAATCCCGGTATGGATCATAAGCTCTGAAAAGCTGAACGCACCAAAAGAAGCATTATTCTGCCCTTGATAAGCGACAGATCGCGATATGTGGCATTGAGGGTCTGATATGCTCTTTTCTTCTAAATACACATGTCCGCTTGTTGGACTTAATAATCCAATGAGTTGTTTCACCAAAGTGGTTTTTCCCGAACCGTTTGCACCAAATAAGCCGAGAATCTCTCCTCGGCGAATGTGCAAACTGATATCATCATTCGCCAGAAGTTTATTATCATAGCTCTTGGTCAAATGTTCAATTCGGTATACATTATTATTCGTACAGTGCATGAGTACCTCCATAAGCTAAAGCTGAACCCCGTGTTGCTGTTCTTTACTATTCTTTACCAGTACAACACTGACCCGCTGCGCACGCCCTAGATAAATTGCTCAAATCTACAACTGAAATCCTTTGTGGATAACCATTTTTTATTCCTCCTATTGTTAAGTAAGAGATTCAAACCTATTGAGAATACTCTTCAGCAAAATCGTAACATTTTGTTATAAATTAGTAAACATCAAACTATTTAAATTTTTTATAAATCTTTTTAAGTCTATGGCATCTTTATGAACTTTTTCAGACGTTCTTTCAATTTTTGTCTCGCTTGCAGGGAATCATATCCATCTTTCGCAAATTCGTTAGGTAACCAATCAAGAGAATCCTTTAAAAGCTCAATGATTTGATCTGTCTCCTGATTCTGCAACAGTATGCGATACAAGAGCTCGTGTGCTCTGATTAAGGTTGCTGCATCGTAATTTATTCGATTCCCCAGAATATTCCAGAGGGAATGAGTCGCTAGCTCTGTTTCCCCAACTCGCCAATGACACTCTGCAAGAATAATGTCAATTTCCTGTGAAGGAAATTCTACCTGGGCTTTTTCACATAATTGTAGTGCTTCCTTATTATGACCAGACATCAAGAAGCCATTGATGAGGTTATAATAAGTCAAAAACGACGGATTTGATTCAACATCCTTTTTTAATTGGTCTAACACGACATTGGCACCAAGATAAAGGATTTGCAGTTGCAATTTTTGTCGATGTGTTCGAATTGCCAGAGATTGATACTGTTCACTATATTTCTTTGAGAATACATCGAGACGCCCCATCAATTGAATGGATTGATGTATAATATGCGTCATTTCCATGGTGAGTAATCTAAATTCCAATATAGCGTCTGATTTTACTTCATCGGAAAGCTTTATCAAATCTAGTGCTCTGGAATATTCTTCCACGTCTTGGTCAAAATAGTATCTTGTTATCGATTGCGTGATTTGATCTTTGCTACCATATCTCATGATGTGGTCTATGGTGGTGTTAAGCGCCTTTGCTAAGGAGGGTAAAAGTTCACTCGCGGGTAGATTTCTTCCTTGTTCCCAATTATAAACAGAGGTACTTGTTACCCCCAATTGGGATGCTAACTCACTTGGAGACAGGTTCCTATTCTCTCTCAACTCTCGAATTCTATTACCAATAAGTTGCTTCAACCAATCCATCCCCCTTTGTGCACCAAATTAGTTTCACTCTTATTTCCTCGCTATTTATGCGAATTCCTTTAATTACTAGGAATGCAAAACAACGCCCACCTTTCTTGCTCAATTTAGCGAGAAGGTGGGTGTTGTGGTTTCTATCCGTTATTCTATACTTCTTGAGTTGCACAGCATTTCCATTTAAATCATATCCTAGGCTCCATTTGCTTCTCTTAATACATAACGAAGGAAGATGGATTACGATGCAGTAACAACAGACTCAATTTTACCATCGCGCAAACGAACTACGCGTTGAGCATACTGAGTCAACCCGGTATCATGGGTTATAATAACAAAGGTCTGTTTTTCAATTTCTCTAAACCTCTGGAACAATGAAATCACAATGTCTCTGGTTTTACTGTCGAGATTACCGGTTGGTTCATCGGCTAAAACAACGGCTGGTTTATTGATTAAGGAACGGGCAATTGCAACTCTTTGTTGTTCTCCACCGGAGAGTTGATCCGGTCTATGGTGAGCTCTTGAGGTTAGCCCTACCTCATTCAACAAATATTCTGCGCGGTCGCGGGCTTCTTTTTTATTAGCTCCCGTGATTTTCATCGGTAACTCAACATTTTCCAATGCCGACAAATGCGGAATCAGATTAAAAAACTGAAACACATATCCAATGCTTTTCCTTCGCATTAGGGCTAATTGATCTTCTGAGAGAGTTACAATGGATTTTCCATTGATCTTAATATCTCCGCTTATGGGTCGATCTAACCCTCCAATTAAGCTTAAGAGGGTGCTCTTACCACTCCCAGAAGGACCCACAATCATGGCAATTTCGCCGGCCATAATTTGGAGATTCACATTGTTGACTGCATATACGGCCTCGCCTAAATAAAAGGCTTTGTTCAGGTTGATTGTTTCTAAGATTATTGACTGCTGACCCCTATCTATCTGTGTCATTGTTCTCCTCCTCAATATGAGCCATTACTCTGTCCGCTTTGGAATGCTACTTGTCTGCGGTCGTAGGTTGTCAAAATATCGGCTGGGTAGGGATACTTCGGTGCATTTGGTTGATCCGGCGTAAAAACCATGACCCCTGTGTAGATATCGTATTCGGTAAAGGTACCATCGCAGGGGGCAATCCATTCTCGGTATCGGAAGCCGAACCAACTCTCTTGAATAACTACAACCTCACCCTGCTTCACATGTTCACCAGGATGCCGTAAAAATGCTCCGCTTAATTTTTGATCAATAGAGTCCGCTTGCAGAATTCGCACATTTTCTTCGCGTTCTCTGAATAAGAATTCCGGTTTCGGTCGGAGTAAATGGTCGATTTTTGCAGTGAACAGAGGAATTTGTCTGGCAAAAACCAGCTGATTCACACTGGCTGCTCGGCTCAGTAAAATGGGATACATGACTGCTAACAAGAAAATGCCAAGCGTTGTCAAGGCATTGTTCAGCATCAGTGAGGTAAGTTGATTTTGTGTCAATTGGGAAGACCAATGAAAATATGGAAGAAGAAAAGCGAGGACGATATATCCGATTATCAAACCCCCGAAATAGACAAAGCCATATTCAGCTAAATAAAGACTGACAATCTGTGTAAATCTAAGACCAATGGATTTTAGAATTGCCAGTTCTTTACGCCTTTCTAAAAAAGTCACGAGGGCTATGGTCATGATTCCCAAGCCAAGAAATGCGTAGATAAGACGTATCACCCATGCTGCCGGTGATTGAATATCTGCAATTGCTTCAGTAGCTCTATCGGTAGGCATGGTTGGGTAGATAAACTCCGCTCCGGGGTAAACTTTGTTCATATTTCTAACTAAACCGGTGGTGTGAGAACGAATTTCAGAGCAGGCTAATAATTGAGCGTTGATTGGTGAGTTTCCGGTCAATTTTAGCAGATCTTCTTTGAGCACAAGCGGCTTTTGCAGATCATTATCAGTATTTAGAAATCCACCAACAACAAAGTCAACTTGATTCAGTTCATTGTTATTCAAGAAAAAAGCCAATGAAAGGGTGTCTCCAACCCGATATCCAAACCGACTGGCATAGTCCTTTGGTAAAATGATCTCACCCGGAATGATCTGGTTTACTGCTTTCCCCGTTAAAGTATCCCAAGTGAAAAACATGGACCCCTGCTCAATTCCCCATACTTCCCATGTTCCATAGGGAGAAAAGCATGGGTAAATCAACAGGTTCTCTGCATGGCTAAATGGCATTGGTTTGCTCAGAACGGTATATATGTTGGATTTCCCTTTCCCATAATCATAAGGGTCCAATGGTGCGGGTAATGCCTCCAGAGGTTTAGGCGTTGCACCTTCAGGTAAACGAACCAATAAATCATAAGGTAGCTCTAACTGCACTGCTTGCAGACTTCCCGTGTTTTGTTGACTGAGTAGCATGCTCTGATACAGCACACTTAAATTCGCTGTCATGATGACCAATAGTCCAATCGTCAACAAACGAAAGCGCCAGCGTCCTAAGTTTTTCATTGCAAACGGCAATACTGCAATAATACTCTTCAGTTTACTCATCTCTCAGCACCCCCATAACCGACATGGATGCAGACTTAATCGCGGGTAGTAATCCAAAAAAGATGGCAATAATGGCGGTTGAACCCACTACTATACCGTAGCTTCGCATGACATTGCTGAGGATAACGAAAAATGGATTTCGATTTGTAATTTGGTTCAGAATCGATTGAACTTCAACGAGAAGGAATCCTAAACTGCCACCCAAAAAGGTTACCATAACTGCCTCAGCTAACACCATTGCAATAATATTCTTTCTCATGGCTCCGATTGCTTTCAAAATTGCCATTTCGCGCTTGCGTTCCGTAACCATGATCAAAATATTGGCTGCCACTAATAAGGCTGCGTTAAATAGGATCAAGATCAAAATCGGCAAGCGTAAATCGGCTGAAATGACAGCTTGTTGTTCCCGAATCGCTTGATTTTTGAGGTCGAGAGATAATTTAAGAGGAAGATTGCGAAATGCAATTTCAGGTTCGAGAGAGAAATTGCTCAATAAGCGCTCCTCTGCTTTAGGTGCACTCACGAACTGAAAATGAGGAAAAAGATTTCCTAAATCATAGACAATGTCTTCTAAGTAGGTTAAATTCTCGGTTTGAAGGCTTAGTTGTTCCGGATAATAGGGGGTTTGATTACCGGCTTTGTTCCAAAGATTCCACCATAGGGCTTTTGAAACATAAATCTCGCTACTGTAACCATAAATCTGTTCGGCACTCGTAAGTCCGGTTGCCGAATTAATGTAACTTATGTAACGCGTGGGTATGGCTACAATACCAATGACTTTAAGCTCAACGGTTTCTTCTTTAAACCATTGAGCATGTAGCCGATTCTCTATTCTGCTAAACCCTGGAACTGTCAACTCAATCGTATCTCCGACTTTATATTGTGTTTCGCTTTCGGGGATATATTGAGAAATAACGACAGAGTTCAGATCATTTGCTTCGCTGGAAAACCAGTGTCCGTCGATTAAGTATTCTTCCATGGTATGATCTTTGGTATCTATACCCTGAGTTTCTCTTCCCACAACAGAGACTTGCATCTGTGTGTTAAGCCAAGCGGGGAAACGAAGAATTGGGTTTATTGCTTCTATACCGGTTATTTCTTCTAAAGCAGCTATGTCTTCATTGGTAAAATAATTATTCCGCTCTGCAAGTCGTAAGTAACCTGTGTTTGAATATTCAGGATAATATAATTCGTAATCCGTAAAATCACTCAATGGTTCATCTTCAAATACCCAATGCTCTCCTACTCTTGGCATCTCCAAAGACAGTTTTTCAGCATAGGCAATGATCTCACCATTTTGCATTCTACGAACGAATTGGCCCGCGCCTCCTGCATATCCCTTTTCCAAGCTGACGGAGTAACTCAAAAAGGAAGCAGCAACCATCATCGACAAAATCGCCAAAAGACTTCTGGCCATATTTCTCCACGCATTGGTTATACCTAGTCGTAAGAACATAAGAATCCCTCATTTTGAATATTTTCTGCGTTTTCATAGTACGCCTCGGTAAAATGATAAATACTCGATTAAGACTCAGAGAATCATTTAGACAATAAATGTTAACTTCCCGTTCTGGATTATGAACAACTCACACATCTTCACTAACAAGATGAACCTTCTGTTCCATTACCCGATCTACATAAAATAACTGATTTAATTATAATGAAAACCCCGAAAATAGTAAACTCTAAACCTTTTGAAAAAAACATTAAATGATTAGTGTTTCATATACTTCCCAGGTTCGAGGGCAAAAAAATACTACCCGTTTCATCATCTACAGGTAGTATAGATATTCTATTGTATTCAGAAGGTCAAACTTACTTTAGAAACCTCTCTAGTCTTGCTTTTAATCTTTGTCTTGCTTGTTCACTATCATGTCCGATTTTATGATACTCCCCCGGCAACCAGTTTATAGAATCCTTAACAAGTTCCACAATACGCTTATTATCTAGTTTCTGGAGTAAAATCCGATACAAATTTTCATGTGACCAGATTACGATAAATGCTTCGTAATCGTTTCTATTCTTAAGAATCTCACAGTATGAATCAGAAGCTAAATCTAATTCTTTCGATTGCTGCTGACATAGGGCTAGTAAAAAGTTCATTCTCGTAGACGGATAGGTCACTATAGCTTCTTCACATAACTGTTTTGCTATTTCTTTGTGACCGGTTATTACATATCCGTAAATAAGGTTAAAATTAGTAGTTAACGTTGGATTCAATTTGGCTTCGTCTTTCAAACGATCTAAAACGTCATCTGCACTGTCAAAAATGAATTGCAATGCAATTTTCATAACTTGGATTTGAATAATGATATCTTGATCTAATCCGCTATTTTTCTCTATGAAGTCATCTAATCGTTCAATCAATTCATGGGTTTGATGCAAAATATGTGTGTATTCAAGTGATAATAGTCTATATCCAATTTTCGGATCCGAAGTCGCCTCTTTATTTTGCTTTACTAAGTCTATTATCTTTGTATAATCTTCTGTAGCAGTATTAAAAAAATACCTGGAGATAGATTTTTTGATTTGGTCTTCATTACTATATACCATTATATTGTCAATGGTTGTATTAAGTATAGTCGCCAAGGATGGTAACAACTCGCTCACCGGTAGATTTCTTCCCTGTTCCCAATTGTAAACTGTGGACAGAGTTACTCCCAATTGAGACGCGAGCTCACTAGGTGACAGATTACGATTCTCTCTCAATTCTCGAATTCTATTACCAATAAGTTGCTTCAAACAATCCATCCCCCTTTGTGCACCAGACTAGTTTTACTCTTATTTCCTCGTTATTTATGCGAATTCCTTTATAAGAACCAAATGAAAAGCAGCGAGCTATAAACACTCGCTGCTTAGGAGAAAAGTATTGCCTTAAGGAAATTGTGCCGTAATCAGCCGAGGATACCCGGTGAACCAATCTTCTTTTTCATCGTAATGCATACCTATGATGTAGATTTTGTCACCCGTTGCAGATAGTGTTGCTAAAAAACGGCTACGATCTGAATTTAACATATTATCATGATTTCGAAACAGCGGATTAATTTCCGGTATTTTGAGGAACTCTTTTTTCCACTCATATGTAGTAGTATCAAAGAACGCAAATGCATACCCCATTCTTTGACTAGAATACCCATTAACCGCAACTGCTAATTGCTCGGTTTTGTACCCTTGATCCAGATCAATATAATAACTGAGAGCCGTATGTGCAGCTACAACAGGGTCACCTGTTTCGTTGAGGATGTGGATTTGGTGCAGCTTACTGACTTCATCCGGTTGAGACATATCTATGTTTTCACCCATCATTTGGTAGAGTCCTGTGCTTGAATTACCGACAAGAATGCGATCACCGTAACCCAGAAGGTTGGTTCCACCGAATGGGAACCTCTGAACTTGTCCACTCATGGGGTTTAATAACCCATATCCACAATATTCATCCTTTCCACCTTGGATATTGGTATTACCGCTCCAACTAAAGACAACTCGTTCTTCTCCCAAATAGGCGATTTTTTGCATTAACGTTTTTTCCGATAGACCAAGCTTCTGCAAATCATAGTTCATGGAATTGCTCTGAACTTTACCATCTGAGAAATCTCGAATCACCAGGCTTTCGGTCTCATGGGTGAAATAAGCTACTCGGACGATCTCGGTTCCATCGGTCAGGAAAGCCAGCTTGCCATCCATCCAGGAAGCGGCTTCTTTTGGCACCTGAAACGTCGGCATCTCTTCAATGCCGCTTTCATTACAGGAAAAGGGAATAAATGTTTGATCGCTCCCCTTTGCATAACGGATGGAATATAACCAGAGTTGATCACTTAAAGGCATAATCCGATACTCGCCGGACACATTCGTTGGAATACTGAATTGATGTTCCGCTATTATATTGCCGTTGCTTGGGTTGATCAGTTGAGCAGTCACTTGTGTAGCACGCTCAAAGCATAGTAATAGACAATTCTCGTTGATCTCAAATAGATAGTCCGCTTTATCATTAATGGTTCCGGTAATGGAATCTCTTTTAGTGGATAGACCAAGCTGAGGTAAATCGATTTCGGTAATCCCTGCTTCCTTTACCTCAAAACCGTCTTCTTTCAATAAGTTCAGGCTATAATTCAGATAACCATATTTATCCAATTCATAAAAGCTATCATCGGCTAATGAGCGGTCTTCTGCATACCATTGGTCATTAAGAACAGACCTTACCCCGCCCTTCTCCAAATCTTCTTTTTTCTGAAGGAATCCTCCCTCTACTTCGTAATAATAGGTTTTAAACTCACGGTAATTTCGTTTAATTATTGGGCCTTCGTTTAGCTTTTCGTCAAATAGAAATATCGTGACTTGGTTTTCAGTAGCTGTTGCTTCTACGACCGGATAATCATTGAGAAACTGCAGAATGTCTTCTCCTTTCGGCAAGCTACCAACCGGTTTTACTCCAGAGCCAACCAGTGTATCTCCTTGACCAACCCTGTTTTGGTAATTAATCGTGTAGTCGTATTGTTGTTTGACATCATTTAAGAAAATCCTTAAACTCATATTATCAGAAGTAACGTTTTTTTGAAGATTCGCTGCGAATGAATCGAAAGTATCCTCATTTTCATGAAATAATTCTGCCATACCTTCCAATGATACAGGGCAGTCGTATCTACGAACTTTAGGTCGATTACATCCCATTAAAACTACCAGTAATAGGACCAAGAGGATGATGCTTGGAATTCGTATTTTTTTCATTTTTACCTCTCTTTTTGTAAAAACCATTTGCAGTGAATGCTACTCAATGACGTTGAGAACAGTTTTGCCTTTGTCCCCAAATCCCAAAGCATATATACGCTTATTGGTATCTCCAATGCAATAAGTCGCATCCGGCCGTATCATTTCATTAACCCTCGCACCCAAAAAAATAGCGGTATCTTCAATTACCCAAACTTCTTGTTCCCATGTATCCATAGTGTAGTCATACCATGCTATGTAAAAGTCTTTGACGTGGCTGTATTTATTGCCAGCCACATGAATAGCAACATATTGCGCATGATTCCCAGGAAGGAACTGCCGATTATTGCCGCTGAATTCGAAACTGCCAAAGGAACTGATGTTCACCTCTGTAATATAGTGGTTTCTTCTTTCGTAATATTTAGGTAAATCAATATCATCAAAATCTTCACCATAGAGTTCTAATCCATAGGAGTGATTCGCGCCCCCTAAAAGTACCCCATATTTTGTTGGGGTCAAGGAAACTCCTGCATTTCTTTGGGTATCGATTATTTGCTTTTCTTTGAGATCAATTACACCAAAACCCGCAATTTTCCTATTTGTGTCTTCTGCAACTCCTCCCCATGTATACACTAGTGTATATTGAGAAACTAGGTGAAGTTGTTCTAAGCGACCTAAGGTATCAATACCAAGTTCTTCGCTACTCCAGCTTTTCATGTCAAGTATGCCATTAACCATGTACCAATCCCCCCAGATCCATACAATTTGGTTCTCAACTTCGTCAATATACGCAATTTCGTCCAATGTTGAATTGATAGAAACACCTTTTTTTGTCCATTGCCCCGCTACCGGCAACACACCCACGGTTTCGACATTGATTTCATTCTCTTCTATGGTTATTAGCGAAAGCGTTTCAGCGCCTTCGTTTTTCGGCATTCCCGCCGCATAAGCAAAGGTATTGTCGTTCAAACGTTCCACATGATAATTCCCAATTAAACCACCATGCAAATCAAGGGCAACCGACTCTACTTCTGTTTGGCTTTTCCAATTGTAAATAGTTGCTTTCAGCTCTCGATCTTTCTCGTAAATCATAAATAAGTGTTCGTCATCCAATTCGTAAAAATAATCTACTGGATGATTTCTGGGAATCGATCGGTTGTCTTGCCAAGTCTCCTTATCCTGATATAAAAAAGGCAATTCGGTGATCTGTTTTATCTCTGGTTCAACAAAAGTATACCCTTTGTCCTTTAGAGAGTTCACAGAGTAAGTCAAAGTTCCAAACCCTTCATCGACTTTTACATCAGCATGCGGTCTCTCTGCCAACCAGTGTTCATTCAGGTATCCTTCTTTATCCGGAGTGTATCGTTCTTCCACAGCATAGGTGAATGTGCGAACGAACTTCAAATTCGCAGATGGATATTCGCTTCCATGCCCCGGTTGATCGGCCAAAGACATTTTGTACACATCAATCGCTACTTGCTCTTGATCTGCGATGACTTGATATACCGAATATTTATCGATGAAGCTTTTGATTTTATCAGCATTAATTAGTGCCGATAGCTCTATTAATTCGGGACTAAGGTCTTCCCCGTCATCATAGAAATAGGACCATTTCCCTGGGGGCTGATTATAACTTAACATCAGCGTTGATTTGTCGTCGGGTACATTCTCTAAAATCATCTGAGCAAACTCATCAAAAGCAGTTTTATTATTTTCCCAGAGTTTGGTCATATCTGCAATTGTTTCCGGATATGTACTTGTCTGACATCCTGTGAGCAGTATGACGACAAATAGAAGCAGAGCTATGATGCTCTTCGAGTAATGCTTTTTCATGTTGTTCACTCCTCGTGTTTATAAACTTAGAAACTAACTGTTCTGAAACTATATCCTGTATAGAATGAATACCCTAGCTGCCCTGTTATTGGAAAATCCGCACCAATCCAATGTCCAGATGAAACTGATATCAGGATGTTTCTATCTGTTGCGGTAGCCACTGCCGAAATTCCTGAAAATGTTGTCTCTGTTTCATTTGCATTTCTATCCACTCCTGATATTGTAAGAAGATGTCGAGAAATATCAATATCCGAAATCACTTGCGAAATCGGTGTTGAAGGATCGCTAGCAACACCTTGAAAAACAATTTGTGTTTGTTGATTTGTCATTTCGTTACCATCGAAAGTATACCCCGAAGTAACAGAAAATTCCGCAGTATCTGGCAAAAACAAAGGATCTATAAAACTCACATACACATTTAGGTTCGTTACAGAATTGTTGCTCCATGCAAAAACCGAACCTGATATCGTTACAATCAACAAAGTAGCAAACAGTATTCGTAAAAAGAGCCTCTTTAGCATCGTAAAACCTCCTAATTTTGTTTCCACATAACTTACTTCATGCTTTCGGTTCAAAATCAAAAAGGAAGTATCCATTGGATTCATCCCCCTCACTCCCTGTAACTCGCGTTCTGAGTGCACTGCCTTATTCGCGTATTCTTCTGCTTTTTATTATGTTATTAACTTTTCTCTATTAATATATACGTTCAAACCGTCGCAAAAAACGGGGTCGAATGCAAAAAAAAATCCCTCTCACTATAGTAAACGGAGGTTGGGCGCGTTTCCGGACACTTCACATCTTGTATTATTTTGAGATTTTTTGTAATAATAAGAGACACCAGATGTTCAGCAAGAGTTTCAAACATTTAAAAAATAATCTCCAGCATAAGCATAACACTTTGCTGAAGATTTTTAAACATCAAACTATTTGAATTTTTT
>Ga0334887_1001302_pt1 | contig 33138 bp, 22 predicted proteins | sample GraSluR1_MG_10_FD_207217 | JGI IMG/M metagenome (GOLD analysis project Ga0334887, IMG submission 207217) | Sludge microbial communities from methane-producing bioreactor in Wageningen University, Netherlands - Granular Sludge_18_07-R1 | ecosystem: Engineered > Bioreactor > Anaerobic >...
TCGAAGAGCAACTTAAAATCTTATGGGTAGATGATCAAAACTTAAGCAACAAAATCTCAGCTATGACAAAGATCTGCGGCATATCAATTATAACTGCTTTAACAATATTAGCTCATTTACCGGAGATCGGACATCTAAATAAACAAGAAGCTGCCGCTCTAGCCGGACTTGCTCCGTACAACAGAGATAGTGGCGGATTTAGAGGCAAACGGTTTATTTATGGAGGACGAGCTAAAATAAGAACAGCTCTTTATATGCCGGCTGTATGTGCTATCACACACAACCCACATTTAAAAATATTTTATCAACGTTTGGTAAATGAAAATCACTGTCCAAGCAAAGTTGCTTTAACCGCTGTTATGAGAAAAATGATCGTTGCACTGAACTCTTCACTCAAAAATTCTGATTTTGAACTTGATTCTTAACACCGTTGCTTCGGGGTTGGTGATGTGGCAGCTCTTTTACTGTTATTCAACCCCTTCGGGGTTGTTTAAAGGCTTTCTGGATTAGTATTGTTGAGGTGATTTTCGAAACCAACAAACCTTATTGTTTATTTTCTTCAGTTATTGCCATCCCTTTGTTCCATCCAATTGTTTCTGTACAATTAAGTGTATCATATAAATATTTCTTATTATTTCTGTGTCCCCGCTCACAAAATATGGCGAGTGAATACCATTTTTACATTCATTTTCTTATTATAATGAATGGGTGCCTTTTCTGAACCAAACGCACAGGCCGTCACGGGATATTTATTTGTAATGGAGATTAAGAAGGAAGTCCAACATTTAGTACATATTCCTTATACACCTGTTCAGACCCCGGAGGGGTCCAATAACAGTATAAGCACGTGGCACTAACTAATCCGGACCCCGACGGGGTCCAATATATTCTCTGGGGGACACATGGGAACATACACGCGCATCACATATCAAATCGTTTTTCAAACATACCACTGGGAACCAACACTTATAAAGCAACATCGTGAAGAGCTTTTTCGTTTTATTTCGGGCATTCTTATAAAAAAGAATTGTTTTGTTTACCAGGTCGGTGGAATTGAAGATCACATACACATAGTAACGGACATACATCCGAATATTTCAGTATCACAGTTGGTAAAGGATATTAAACTTGCCTGCACCTCCATGATACGGCACAAAAATCTATTTCCTCATTTCAGGGGTTGGAATGAGGGATTTGGGGCTTTTTCGTATGGCCCTGAAGCGCGAAAGAATTTGATCAAGTATGTAAGACAACAAGAAGAACATCATAAAAAAGAAATGCCAAAAGAAGAATATATGCGATTGCTAAAGGAATTTAAGATCACGTTCTGTGAAGAATATATTTAATGACTTATTCAACCCCTCCGGGGTTGTAAGAAAATATAAAAAGCCCATATACTGCTATTCAACCCCTTTGGGGTTGTGAGAACATATAAAAAATGCCCATATACTGTTATTTAACACCTTTGGGATTGTGAGAGGAAAATGGGGGATTGACGTGTTCACATTCAACCCCATGTATGTTCCACACATAAATTTTCCTTTCGTTCTTTTTTATATTGTTCGTCAGTGTATTTTTAAATAATTTGTATTTGTATCAGAAATATTTATATCCAAAGCACGGAGAATTCATGAACAAGATCCTGATCGCGTATATCACAAAAACCGGTACGACCCGGGAGATCGCGGAAGAGATCGCCCGGATCGCCGGCGATAAAGGCATCATTCCGGATGTGCTGCCGCTTTCGGCTGTCGAATCCCCGGAAGGATACGACGCTGTGCTGATCGGCGCGCCCATTAACGGCATGCAGTGGCTTCCGGAGGCTTCCGATTTCGTTGAAAAGCACAGGAAAGAACTAAAGAATATCCCGACCGCCTATTTTTTTGTTTCCTATCTGGTGAATGCCGGATGTGGTTTCTGGCGCAAGATCATTCGAAAAAGCCTTGATAAGGTCAGCGAAACGGTCAAACCCGTAAAGGTCGGTATGTTCGACGGGCGCGTTGAGAAAGCATTTCCCGCTTTTGCACGCTTTTTGTTCGGCTTGAAGAAAGACACCCCGCTCGATCTGCGTGACTGGGATGCTATCCGCGCCTGGGGCGAAGAATTTATCGTTGAGATATCTGAATAATTAGCTCAAGGAGATCATATGGAAGTCTATTTCTGGTTATCCGCGTTCTTTGCCGAGATCGTCGGTACAATGGCCGGTTTCGGTTCATCCACGATCTTTCTTCCCATCGCACTTTTTTTCTATGATTTCCAAACGGCGCTGATCCTGGTCGCCGTTTTCCATATCTCCGGGAATATCGGTCGTATCGTGTTCTTCCGGCATGGTTTCGATAAAAAAATGCTGCTGCGCTTCGGACTGCCGAGTGTGATCTTTACACTGATCGGGGCATTGTTAGTGCAGTATATTTCCCAGCCGGTACTCAAATTTATCCTGGGTGTCTTCCTGGTCCTGTATGTCACAATTTCCCTTCTGAAACCTGGCCTGAAAGCCAAGCCCGGTACGCGCAACAGTCTGATCGGCGGGGGTCTGTCCGGCTTCTTTGCGGGACTGATCGGAACGGGAGGCGCACTGCGCGGAGCTTTTCTGACTTCCTTTAATCTGGATAAGTCCGTTTATATTTCCACCGCAGCGGCGATTTCCCTGGCGGTGGACCTGACCCGCATACCCGTCTATTTGAGCAGCGGTTTCCTGCCGAAAGAGATGCTGATTTTTATTCCCTTTCTTTTCATCATCGCCATTGTGGCTTCCTTTGTCGGCAAAAAGATCGTTGGCAAGATCCCGCAGGAGATCTTTCGTAAGTTCGTTCTGATCTGTATCGGCATTGTCAGCATCAAATTCATTTACGACGGGATCACCCACTTTATCGCGCAGGGTTAGACAGATCACAGGGGGAATTCTCTTTGAATCACTTTATTCAGCGTTACGCCTCATGGAAAAATGTATTGATCCTGCTGGTGATCATGCTATGTTTTTATTTTGTGTTCTTTCCTTTAATGCTGCCTAAGGGCGAGCACGCGGTCATGCTGGATACGCAGATCGGATATCACGCCGGGGATGTTTATGCGGTCATCGGAAATTACAGCGATGCTATGCGGCAACGTTATATACTCAGCGAAATAACCCTGGACCTGGTCTTTCCTTTGGTTTATACCTTTATGTTCGCCTTCATGATCCAACTGCTGTACCGGCGCGGCAGGCTGGCGCTTTTTCCTTTCACAGCGCTGATCGCCGATCTGCTGGAAAATACCGGATTGGTGACCATGATGGTTTTATGGCCGGAGAAACTGCTTTGGCTTGCGGCCGCCACATCGTTCTTTTCCGCACTTAAGTGGATACTGGTCCTCGCTTCTTCGCTGATCACTGCGGCAGGAATTGTGGTCTATATGAAAAAACGCAGCAATAAAATGTGATCGGCACGCTTTTGCAACGGCAGTCCTTCGCAGCGCAGCTCCTCGCAGGGGGCGAAACAATCCAGGCAGCGTATGCTGTGTGCCCGGTATTTTTTATCGGAACGCTGCAGCAGATACTGTCCCATGGAGCGTTTGGGACCCGCGACCGCGCCTTGGGTTCTGTTAAAACAGAAAATCGATAACGGCAGGAATACAATAATAAATACGCGGAAGGGTTTCATAAACACTTCCATTTCCCCTTGCGTTGCCGCCTGTTTATTTTATATGACAATATTTACTTTTTAAAAATATCAGGCACTAATGCTTTAACACTGATCACTTAATGATAAAAAACGTAATATCCCCTTTATTTAAAGGGTAAAGTGTCAATTTGTATTTTATAAAAAAAATGAGATTTTTCTACTTTCATCGAATATTATGATGTAATTTTATTCACAACAATTGTTCGGAAATGTGATCGGATATCACACACTTTCCGGGCGGACATCAACAAGATCAGAGTGTGATGAACATCACATTTTCCATTTAGAGGATGAAAAAATGGCAGAAAAACAAAATGGCAAGCAAAACGGAAAAACGCTCCCGGACCCCAAATGCGTCCGGACCATGGGACCGGTGGAAAATCCCGAACGCTATCTGAACCCGGACTGGTGGAAGCGTATCTTTAATTCCATGTATCTCAAGACCGACGCGGATGTGGTGGAAGATACGCGCATTACGGAGACAGAGGTAAGCCTGTTCAAAGAGTTCCTGCAGATCGAAGACGGTGACAGTCTGCTTGATCTCGCCTGCGGACAGGGGCGGCATTTGTTCGAATTCAGCCGGCGGGGACGGTACGAGCTTTACGGACTCGACCGTTCGCGCTATCTGATCCAGCGTGCAAAGAACATCGCGAAAAAATGCGGGATCGGTATTCATTTCAAGGAAGGCGACGCGCGCAAACTGCCGTATCCGACGGACAGTTTCGATTTTGTGACCATTCTGGGCAACAGTTTCGGTTATTTCGAGTCGCCCGAAGATGACATTAAGATCCTGAAAGAGATCCGGCGTGTGCTCAAGCCCGGCGGTAAATTGCTGATGGATGTGGCCGACGGTTCTTTCCTGAAAGAACACTTTACGCCCCGCAGCTGGGAATGGATCGATAAAAAACACTTCGTCTGCCGCGAACGCTCCCTGGCTGCGGACGGTGAGCGCCTGATCTCCCGCGAGGTCATTACCCATACCGAGAAGGGTGTGCTGGTGGACCAGTTCTATGCCGAGCGACTCTACACCCGTGAAAAACTTTCGGACATGATCACGAAGGTCGGTCTGAAAAATATCACTTTTCATGGTAATATGGTACCGGACTCCCTGCGCAATCAGGATCTTGGTATGATGCAGACCCGTTTCATTCTGACCACCGAGGCGGTGAAGGAATGGACTCCGAAGAGAAAGAGAAAAACCATCAAGAACGTGATCGTGCTTTTAGGCGATCCCGGACAAAAGGATATTATCAAACCCGATGCGAAGTTCGATAATGATGATTTCGAAACGATCGAGAAACTCAAGATCGCTCTGAGCAGTCTGGATCATTACCGTTTCACGTATCTGGACCGGCATGTGAATTTTATCCCCGATCTTCAGAAATACCGCGACAAAGCCGATCTGATCTTCAATCTTTGCGATGAAGGTTTTAATAATGACGCCGTCAAGGAACTGCATGTCCCGGCCCTGCTGGAGATCATGAATCTCCCCTACACCGGTTCAAATCCGCAGACCCTGGCTTATTGCTACGACAAGTCGCTGATCCGCGGTATCGCCGCCGAGATCGGTGTGCCGGTGGCGGACGCTTTTGTGATCACCGCCGACGAGAATCTGTATGAACTGAATATCCCTTTCCCGGTCATTGCCAAACCCAATTTCGGGGACTCCAGTTTCGGTATCACGCAAAAGAATGTCGCCACGACAGTGACCGAACTGGCCGATGCGATCCTGCGAATCCGCGAACAGTTCGGGTATACGAAACCCGTTTTGGTAGAGGAGTTCCTCAGCGGCGCGGAAGTGTCGGTCGGTATCATCGGTAACACGGAAAATAATATCGTCCTACCGGTCATTGAGGAGGATTATTCCAAGCTCCCCAAAGATCTGCCCAGGATCTGCGGGTACGAAGCAAAATGGCTGCCGGATTCACCGTATATGAAAGCTCTGCGCTCGATTCGTGCGGATCTCCCCCAAAATACCGAACAGGAGATCATCAATCACAGTCTGAAATTGCTGGAGCGTTTGGATTGCCGCGATTACTGTCGCTTTGACTGGCGCTTGAATGCCAAAGGAGAACCCAAGCTGCTGGAGGTGAACCCGAACCCCGGCTGGTGTTGGGACGGACACCTGGCCAAAATGAGCAAGATCGGCGGGATGGATTATGCAAAAATGCTGGAGGCTATTCTGAATGCCGCGGAGCTGCGTTATCATCCGGTGGGGTAGAGGACAGAATTTAGTAGTTAGAATTTAGTAGTTAGTAGTTTGGAATTTGATCCTTTTGTTCCGTTATTCCGAAAAATTGCAGGATCCACCAAGGCAGATGAAAACCGATATCTTTGGAATAAATTGAGTGCCGGCCGCCCTGTTGCAGAGAATCTCCGGGTACAATTGCCATTTGGTGACCGACCATCTCCATATCCAGACGCAGGAGCGGAATATTATCCTCTTTTTCATAACGGCGTAAGGTCAGATGCGGATTCCCCATGTAGCCATTGATACGTTCATATGCCATAGGGTTCAAACCGAAGATCTTCGCCCATTGTTCGATCAGAGCGTCGGCATGATCGGGCGTAACCACCTCATCTCTGTTTCCCTGTATCACCGCAACACGCGGGAACGGTCCCTCAGCGATGTCCAAATCTTCCGGCATCCAGGACGGCGCCGCGATCAGTGCTCCCGCACGGAAATATTCCGGATACAGCAACAGCAGGACATTGCTCATGCTTCCACCGGCGGAGAGTCCCGTGACGCAGACCCGCTGCGGGTCCACGGGATAATGCTGTTTCATGTATTCGATCATTCCGATGATAGATCTCGCTTCCAACTCCAATACCGTCCTTTTTCTGCCGAAACGTACATTGAATGCGCGCACGGGATTGTTCATAAAACGCTGATCGGGGTACAGCAGCATGAATTTCATGGAGTCTGCCTGTTTGCTCCATCCGTCGTTGCGGTGCATCACCCCGGCACTGAGCATGCTGCCGTGCAGCACCAGCAACATCGGATATCGCCGCGTACTATCCAGTCCGGCCGGAACATAACGGAACATGCGCAGGCGACCCGGATTGTCTCCGAAATCACGTACCCGCGCATATTCCTGTCCCTGCAGCAATGTTACCGCAAAAAGCAAAATAAGAAGATAGCGATGCGCTTTAATTTTACACCTCGGGTCTTATTATGCCGTCCGTGCCCTTGACTTCCATCTTGAGCGGCTTGATCTCCTCGCCCCAGTAGATCGTGGTGTGCGGGAACGGGATCTCGATATTGTTTTCGTCAAAAGCTTTCTTCAGACGCCTGCGGTATTCGCGTCCGATCGCCCACTGCAGGATCGGTTTTGTCTTCATGCGCGCCCGGATCTCGACAGCACTGTTGGCGAAATTGTTCACACCGTTTATCTCGATCGGTTCCAGTATCTTTTCATGATACTCGGGTTCCTCGAACATGGCATCACCAACCTGTTTCATGATCTCCATGACCTTGTCGGTATCTTCCTTGTAGGCCACACCGATATCGAACACAATGGCAGACCAGTCTTTGGTCATGTTCGATATGGTATTGACCTTGCCATTCTGGAACACGTGGGTCACCCCCGATACATCACGCAAAGTGATGGTACGCAGTTCGATCTTTTCAACCGATCCGGCAGTACCGTTGATAACAGCCACATCGCCCGTACGGACCTGGTTCTCCAGGATCATAAAAAATCCGGCGATAAAGTCGCGGACCAGTTCCTGCGCGCCAAACCCGATGGCCAAACCGAGGATACCCGCGCCGGCAATGATGGGACCGATATTGATACCGAACTTTTGCAGGATCATCATCAGAAAAACAGCCCAAATGACTACTTTGAGCAAACTGCGGATAATAGCGGTCAGGGTATTGATACGCTTGACGGCCTCATTCGTGTCCGTGTCCGGATCTTTTTCCGCATGCACGGTCATGGACTTGCGGATCCTTCGTATAAGCAGGCGTACGACCTTGAGTGAAACGATCAGGATAAGGATCAGGATAAGGATCGCCGGCAGGTCTGTTACGACCCATTTCATGAGGTTTTGCGCCAGCGTTTCCCAGAACGTGGCGGTAAATAGCTTTTCCATATATGACTCCTTCGTTTATTTTTAATATTGCCTTTGCTTTACAGTGTTTTGATCTGCTCAAGCAGTCCGTGCAGGACAGAGAAACGCTCGCTCAGGATCTCATCGTCGTTTCGCAAAGCCTGTTCGAAAAGATCCATGTCCGTTTCAATATGCTCGTTTTGTTCGCAGACCGCCACATTCATCGCGCCGCCCTGCAGACCGATACGTTCCGGAAGGTCATAATCGGATTTTTCTTTCTTATAGCGTTCAAGAAAGTACAAACGTGAACGGCATATCAGGATCGCCAGGTCCAGCACGCGGTGCAGGGGCATTTCTTCGGACTGCCTTGACCATTTGCCACCGGTATGACGCCATATCTTTGCGGAGATATCCACTTTTCCGCGCTCGTTCCATTGCGCAAGTCCCAGCGACAGTCCCTTTGCTTCGGAACGGCTGTTCCGCCCGTCGATCTTATCGTACCCTTCCGACACGATCACGGGCTTGTGTTTGAGTTGTGCAGGTATTTTCATGTAAGCATCCTTTACTTTTTTTTGTTTTAGTAATTTAGTAACGTAGTAAATTAGTGCAATATTCAATTGATTGCAAGGAAAAATGTGGTTTTACTGTTATTTTTTTTCTTTTTATTCAACTCCTTCAGCCTTCGTCCGACACGTCGGGGTTGTAAGAAATAAATATTCCACAGACTAAACTTCTTATCCTCTTATCTTCTTATCCTCTTCTTCCCCTTCGCAAATCGCATATCGTTAATCCTTGTTCGGATATCAATTCTCCTCTCTTATTCAACCCCTGTCGGGGTTGGTGGTGGGGTGGAGCTTTCCTTTTACTGTTATTCAACCCCTGTCGGGGTTTCAAGAAAAAATATTCCGCAGACTAAACTTCTTATCCTCTTAAGTTCTTCTTCCCCTTCGCATATCGATGTTCCTTGTTCGGATATCAATTCTCCTCTCTTATTCAACCCCTGACGGGGTTGGTGGTGGTGTGGGGCCTTCCTTTTACTGTTATTCAACCCCTGTCGGGGTTGTCTGTGGAGAGTGGTCTCTTTTTACTGTTATTCAACCCCTGTCGGGGTTTCAAGAAAAAATATTCCGCAGACTAAACTTCTTATCCTCTTAAGTTCTTCCCCTTCGCAAATCGCATATCGATGTTCCTTGTTCGGATATCAATTCTCCTCTCTTATTCAACCCCTGTCGGGGTTTCAAGAAAAAATATTCTGCGGACCAAACTTCTTATCCTCTTATCTTCTTATCTTCTTATCTTCTTATCCTCTTCCTCCCCTTCGCAAATCGCATATCGTTAATCCTTGTTCGGATATCAATTCTCCTCTCTTATTCAACCCCTTCAGCCTTCGTCCGACACGTCGGGGTTGTAAGAAAAAAAATATTCCACAGACTAAACTTCTTATCCTCTTATCCTCTTATCCTCTTATCCTCTTATCCTCTTATCCTCTTATCCTCTTATCCTCTTAAATTCTTCTTCCCCGTTTCGTACATTTTTAATGTCTTTTCATACCGGGAAGGATCCGTTCCCCGCCGCCGGGCACCATCGCGAAGATAAATGAGTTTTTTCAGAAGCATGCCGCGTACGGCTTCCTTTTGTCCGTCATCCAGGGGTTCATTGAGCAGGATCTTCTCAAGCGACAAAACGCGGAAGCGGTCCATCGCGGGATAACGCAGGGACAATTGATCGGAATGCCCCCCGAATTTAAGGGTCAGCTCCTCCTGCAGCAGCGGGATCGCTTCGCGCGCGGCAATGCGCAGCCAGAGATCGTAGTCCTCACACACGGACAGCGAAGTGTCAAAACAAGCGTGTTCCTCTAGCAAATCCTTGCGGCACATAACGGTCGAGGGTCCTACAATGCAGTGTGAAAGGCAGTCAATAAAAATATTTCCGCCTTTTTTCTTATATTTTTTTGGCGGGTTTACATGAGTTCCCTTACGTATCCAGCGTTCTTCTGTTTGCAGAATGCGGACCTCCGGATGTACCCTCAGATAGTCTGCCTGTTTTTCCAGTTTATCCGGCAGCCATACATCGTCGCTATCCAGAAATGCGATCCACGTCCCTCCCGCCGCAAGGATCCCGCTGTTGCGCGCGGCGGCAACACCGCCGTTTTCCCTTGTAATGATGCGGATTTCGGGTAAATATTCATTCAAGATCTCCGGCGTATTGTCGGTGGATCCGTCATCCACCACGAGGATCTCCCGGGGAATTAAGGTCTGCGCCCGCACCGAATCAAGGGCGCGGCGGATCGTTAACGGCCGGTTGAATACCGGGATCACAACGGAAATGTCGATGGTTTCCTGGTCCATTCCCGGAAATTAAGCACACCCGGAGCAAATGACAAGAAATGAAAAAAACCTTTGCTTATGCGATATTTATTGTTAATTTTTTAGCGTCTTATGAAGGAAAGTCCATTTTAGTAAACATGTAAGGAGAAAGAAATGAAAAAAGACGAACTGTTGAAAGTATTGGCTGAAGCAGCCGGCATTAAAAAAGTTGAAGCGGAAAAAGTCCTTGACGCTTTTGTCGATGTGCTGCTTGCCGAAGTAAAAAAAGGTGAAAAACTCGCCGTTGCAGGTCTCGGAACATTTTCAGTAGCAAAACGCGCTGCCCGTGAAGGTGTCAACCCCAAGACCGGTGCCAAGATCAAGATCGCCGCTTCCAAGAATGTTAAGTTCAAGGCCGCAAAAAAACTGAAAGATGCCGTCAACTAAGACTGTCTCTTAAAATTTGATCTATTAAGCTCCTTTCGCAAGAAGGGAGCTTTTTTTTACTGTTATTCAACCCCTGTCGGGGTTGGTGGTGGTGTGGGGCCTTCCTTTTACTGTTATTCAACCCCTGTCGGGGTTGTTTGTGGAGAGTGGTCTCTTTTTACTGTTATTCAACCCCTGTCGGGGTTTCAAGAAAAAATATTCCGCAGACTAAACTTCTTATCCTCTTATCTTCTTATCCTCTTCTTCCCCTTCGCAAATCGCATATCGTTAATCCTTGTTCGGATATCAACTTTCCTGTCTTATTCAACCCTTCGACTTCGCTCAGGGTTGTTGTTTGTTTGGTTCTACCATCCCCGGCAGTACCTGCCGGGTCATTTTTATTAAACCCTTCGGCTTCGCTCAGGGTTTACGGAAAAAGATGTCCTTCGACCCATTTTCTCGTCTTCTCGCAGATCGCGTGCTCCGCGCTCAGTGCTCCAGCCTGTCCGCCGGAGTTCGCCGGAAGGCGGACGCAGGAGGATGCTCAGTGCTCAGCGCACATTTATCGTTCATCGTTTATCGTTGATTTCATTCTCCATTACGTAAATGAATTGCATCCCGATGCAAAATAAATTACATTTCCGCATATTAATATTTATCACGGAGGTCTTTATGATCGAAGTTCGGCAACTGACGCATATCTATAAAAGCGGAAAAGGCATCTTTGATGTCAGTTTCTCGGTGAAAAAGGGTGAGGTCTTCGGCTTTCTGGGTCCGAATGCCGCGGGAAAGACCACCACGATCCGGAACCTGATGGGTTTTGTGAATCCCACAAACGGGAGCGCCAGCATCAAGGGACTGGATTGCCGCAGGCACGCGGCGGAACTGCAATCGATCATCGGCTATCTGCCGGGCGAGATGACATTTTTCGAGAATATGAGCGGCATGGAATTCCTTGAATTCCTCGGGAAAATGCGGAACTTGAAAGATCTGTCCCGCCGCGGCGCCCTGATTGAGCGTTTCGATCTTGATCCCGCGGGCGGAATTAAAAAAATGTCTAAGGGCATGAAGCAGAAAGTCGGTATCGTGGCAGCCTTCATGCACGATCCCGAGGTCTATATTCTGGATGAACCCACCAGCGGTCTTGATCCCTTTATGCAGAATGTGTTCATGGACCTGGTCCGTGAGGAGAAAAAACGCGGCAAGACGATCCTGATGTCCTCGCACATCTTTGAGGAAGTCCAGCGCGGCTGCGACCGGGCAGGCATCATCCGTGAGGGACGGATGGCGGCGATTGAGGATATCAAGGCGCTGAACGAAATGAAACATAACGTCTATATCGTGGAACTGGAAAATGCTGCCGAGGCGGACAAATTGCTGAAAAGCGGACTGGACACGGAAAAGATCAAGGAAAATCTGGTAATGGTCCATGTGATCAGCGATTTTGAGACCTTTTTCAAGACCTTATCTGTTCTGAACGTGACCGGACTGGATGTGCGCCGGCAGTCACTGGAGGATATTTTTATGAACTATTACGGCAAGGAGGCAAAACAATGATCAAGGCACTGTTCAAAGCTTCGTTCAGGACCAACCGGGGCCTGCTGCTGACAAGCTTCCTGATCGTACTGATGTACCAGACCATCATTATCAATATGTTCGACCCGGAAAACGCGGAAGCCATGACGGGCATGATACAGCTGATGCCGGAAGCGGTGATGGCCGCCTTCGGTTTTAAAGCCGCCGCAACGGATCTGACCACCCATGTGGCCAACTTTCTGTACGGCTTTGTGTTTCTGGTATTCCCGCTCATTTATGTCATTCCGGCGGGATTCCGGATGATCGGAAAACATGTGGACTGCGGTTCTATGGTGTATCTGCTGGCTACCCCGCACACCCGCAAACGCATTGCTCTTACCCAGACAATATTTCTGCTGACCACGACCACGATCCTGCTTGCCGGAGCGGTGCTGATGGGCATTCTGTTCTGCGAATCGGTCTTCCCCGGGATGCTGCGGATCGGCGATTATCTTCTGCTAAACCTTGTGACCCTCGGGGTGTTCTATGTGATCAGCGGTATCGTGTTCTTCGTATCCTGTCTTTTCAACGACGCCGGAAGGATCCTGGGTGCAGCGATCGGTATTCCGGCAACTTTCTTCGTTTTTAAGATGCTGTATTCGGCGGGAGAGGAACTGGCTTTTTTTAAATATCTGACGATCTACAGTCTCACCGATCCCAAACTGGTCTTCTCGGGTACGGGCAAGGCCCTGCTGATCACTGCCATCCTCTTTGCCGCAACGGCACTTATCTATGCCGCCGCGATACGGGTGTTCGATAAGCGGAGTCTGGTGATATAAGAGGTTGAGGTGTTGAGGTGTTGAGCTGTTGAGGTGTTGAGGTGCCTGCCCTTTGCAATGTCCTGCATTCGGGCGTATTGCCATTCGCCCCTTCATAATTCGAAAATCGGCGTTCCTTGTTCGGATATCGGTCCCTCCTTCTCTTATTCAACCCCTGTCGGGGTTGTAAGAAAAAATATTCCACTGACCAAACTTCTTATCCTCTTATCTTCTTATCCTCTTTCTTCCCCTTCGCAAATCGCATATCGTTAATCCTTGTTCTTGACCTGCGAAGCCCTTCGAAGCTTTAGCGAAGCAGGTGGCGAAGGTGTAGAGTCCTCCTACTTTTTACTTTTATCTTTTATCTTATCTTCCCCTTCGCAAATCGCATATCGATGTTCCTTGTTCGGATATGATCTTTTCTGTCTTATTCAACCCCTCAACGAACTCGGGGTTGGATCAGGATTGGATGTCTGTTCCCGGCAGTACCTGCCGGGTCATTTTTATTAAACCCTTCGGCTTCGCTCAGGGTTTGGTAAATATTATCCGCGTTCGGGCGTATTGCCATTCGCCCATCCGCCCGGGCGACGAAACATGTGCACCGTAGCCTTCTTGACCTGCGAAGCCCTTCGATTCCGCCGGCTGGCGGAGTAGAAGCGGCGCAGCAGGTGGCGAAGGTGTAGAGTCGCCCCTGCTTTTTCCTTTTATCTTTTATCTTCTCTTCCCATCTACCGTCTACCGACTTCTGACTTCCGACTTCCGACTTCCGGCTTCTGACTTCCGACTTCTGACTTCCGGCTTCTGACTTCCGACTTCTGACTTCCGGCTTCTGACTTCCGACTTCTGACTTCCGGCTTCTGACTCCTGTCTTCTGTATATTTACTATACATTAATTAAATAATGTATTTTATGGTTTTATTCGTGACCGAATTGTTATATTTTACTCGAACGGCACAAAAAAAGACATGAAGTATAAAATAACATTTCGGAGGTTTTTTATGAGACGCAGACTACTGCTTGTTCCTGTCCTGATGCTGCTGGCCTTTTTCGCCATGGCAGATGAGGTTGAAATGGTGATCTATTCCACCGGCTTTGAGAGTTCGGAAGGATTCACCGCAAAAACATCTTATAATAATACGACAGTTAATTACGAAGGACCGGTCGGCGCAAGATGGGGTGTCTATCATGGTACGCCCTCCACCACCGGAGCAATTGATGGTTCTCAATCCATGCAAATGCGCTGGTATACCGGCAGCCCTGATAATCTCGGTTATACTTTTACCGATTTTAACCTTGCAAAAGTTACCAAAGTCATCTTTAAAGCTGCAAACACATACGGTTTGAGCGTAGTTGCATCTTATTCAACGGATGGCGGAACTACTTACCTGGGTGAGGAAACCTTTGCTCTGACCGGAAGTGCTGCGGACTATACCTACAATATCAGTTCAACCGGAGAATATGCAAATGTCCGGATTAAATTCCAGGTTGCACTCCCTGATCCTGTCCCAACAGAAACATCCCGTCTTTATATTGATGACGTGCGTGTGTATGGTATGGAATCCGGAGAACCCTCTCCCCCTGTTGCACGTGCAGGTAATGACCGAACAGTTTTATTTGGTGCTGCAGTTACCCTCGACGGTTCCGAGAGTTCGGACCCAAATGCCGATATCGTAAGCTATCAGTGGACCCAGATCGCAGGCACCAGTGTGACACTAAACAATGCTGATTCATCTGTTGCAAGTTTTACCGCACCGGACAACGAGACTGTTTTATCCTTTGAACTGCTGGTAACGGATGCAACCAGCCTCACCGATAAAGACACTGTCTCCATCACGGTCATTGAACCGGTTGTGACACCATTGTTTTTCAGTGAATATATAGAAGGAAGCAGCAATAATAAAGCATATGAGATCTACAACAGCTCTTCAGATCCCGTTGATCTTAGTGATTACACCGTTAAGCTATCCCGTGACGGTGCCGGCTGGGGTCTTTATGCACCGGGCGATCCCCGTTCTGCATTGGTTTTCCCCCTGAGCGGCACCCTTGGCCCGAATGAGGTGTATGTGGTTGCCAACGCACAGGCCGATCCGGCTATCTTGAGTCAGGCAGATACAACATTTGCATATAGTACAACCAATCCTGCTGCCTATACAGTTTGCTTTACCGGAAATGACGCACTGGGGCTTTTCTATAATGATATTCTTGTTGATGTCATTGGGGTTCCAACTGAAAACCCGGGTTCGACCGGAGGGTGGGCGGTTGCCGGAGTTGCAAATGCCACTTATGACAATACCATTATCCGGAAACTATCAATCTCAACAGGAAATACCGACTGGGCCGCTTCCGCCGGAACCAACGCTGATAATTCCGAGTGGATCGTCATGGGTAAGGATTATTTTGACAATATCGGATTCCATGGTGTACAGGCTTATATTTTTACCAATATGCAATTGAACACGGATTTCCCTCGCGCCGGCAGTGAGATCGGTGTGACCATTGATATCACACCGGGTGATGAGATCCCGGTGCCAGCAACTGTCAAGATCTATTACGGTACGGGCGGCACACTGGCCAACAGTACTGATATGTGGCTGGAGAGCGGCAATACCTGGGCCGGAACGATCCCCTCGCTGAGCAGCGGGAACCTGGTTCTGGAGTATTATGTAGAAGCCCGTAAAGATGCAAATGAAGGTCAATCTCAGACGTACTCAACGCTGATCGCCGGAGCGATCACACCCATCTCGGACATCCATGCCAATCTTTCAAGTGTTACCGGAGAGATCAAGACCCTCGAAGGGGTGATCACCATCGGTTCCAATCTGATCACAACCACCTATACCTCCGCGTACATGCAGGACGCATCGGGCCGCGGCCTGAACATTTACCGTGCCGGCACACCGGTGATCGGGGATCTTGTACGCGGTACAAAGATCCGTATCGTAGGTGAGATCGAACTTTATAACAGTACGGTTGAAATTACCGGTTTCAAATACCAGATCCTCGCGAGCGATGAGGACCTTCCCGCCCCGCAGGCGGTAACGGTGGCCGGCGCAAATTCAGACAACCTCGAGGGCACACTGGCAACGGTCACGGGCGAAGTGGCGCGTATCGATACTTTTACCACCAGTAAGAATATTGTCCTGTCCGACGGCAGTAACGAAACCGTGATCAAGGTCTATAACAGCACGGGGATCGATCTCGGCGTTGTGAGCGTAGGTACGGAATATGCCTTCACCGGCGTCGGTTCGAAGTTCAATACGGAACACCAGCTTCTGGTCGCTTATCAGACCGACATCAGTGATGAGGTCAGCATCTGCGACCGGGATATGCTGCCGGCAAGTTTTGCTTTGAATCCTGCCTATCCGAATCCCTTCAACCCTGCCACCACCATCGAGTATTCGCTGGATCAGGCAGGCAGTTACGAATTAAGTGTCTATAATCTGACCGGTCAGCGTGTGGCAGTCCTTGCGGGCGGCTATGCGGAACCGGGTTACTATAAACAGACCTGGAACGCGGGTACGTTCACATCCGGTATTTACTTCATTCGTCTTGAAGCTGCCGGCCGCTTGGCGACCCGTAAAGTTGTCCTGATCAAATAACGCGTGAGCCTATGAAATTAAAAAAGATCATTCCCGTTCTGCTCCTGCCGTTGCTCGTTTTCGCGCAGGGGCACCTCATTTTCACCGAACTTGTGCTGCAGCCCTCGGCAGGTGAATATGTGGTCATCAAAAACCCGACGGCTTCGGCGGTGAACCTCTCCAACTATTACATCACCGATGCTACGGATGTCGCCAACAGCAAATACTACTACAATTTGCCCGGCGGCTCGGATTTCTGGTCCGGCAACGGTTCGGACTTTATCGCCCGTTTCCCGGCGATCTCGCTGCCGGCGGGCGAAAGCATTGTCCTGGGCTTTGGCCGGGATTCGGATTATTTTGCCGAATACGGTGAATATCCCGACCTGTACCTCAAGGGCACGGGTCCCGATACCATGCGTCAGGCCCTTAGCGGTGTGACCACCATCGGGGGTTCGCCAAATGCCAAACTGGACAATGCGGCCGAAACGCTGATCCTTTTCTACTGGGATGGGGTATCGTCCACCGTTCAGGATGTGGATTATCTGCTTTGGGGCAACAATTCGCATGCCATCGACAAAAGCGGCGTCCCCGGCTACAATAACGATACGCCTGTGGGAAACCAGTCCTTTATGCCGACGCATGACGACGGTGAAAAGCTGATACGTGTTGACGACAATGAAGGCACGGAGATCAGCAGCGGCGGCAACGGTATCACCGGTCACGACGAGACCTCCGAAAATCTCGCCGCTACCTGGACTGTTACAACCCTGGCAAGTTCGCGTCCCTCGGTGAGCAATGTGCTCCTGTCCCCCGCTTCTCCGCATTCCGAAGATACCTTGACGGTCAGCGCGACCATCACGGATGATGTCGGCGGACTGCTGGTCGAATGCGTCTACACCTTCGCGGGCGATACACTTGCCGTGGATATGGATGTAAGCAGCGGCGACACCTACACCTGCCGTATCGATCCTCTGGGATCAAGCGGATCGCTCACCTATTACGTGCGCGCGGAGAACAGTCTGGGTCTCAAAGATTCCTCCATGGTCTACAGTAAGAATATTGTGACCTATGTTGCAGCGCAGACCATCAAGGATCTGCGTGACAATTACGATCTGCTGGAGGAGACCGTGGTAACCGCAACGGGTGTGGTCACGGCCCAAATGGGACGGATAAACACCTATGCCTCCTATATTCAGGACGCGTCCGGACGCGGCATCTACATTTTTGGCGCCGCCATGGGCGGTATCACCCGCGGTACCCGCGTCGCCGTTACCGGTACGCTTTCCAAATACAATCAATCCATGCAGATCAAAGATATCTCGGTCACCAATCTGGGTCCGGCCGAAATGCCGGCGATCCAGACCCTGACCTGCCGCCAGCTGAACAATAATTATATGGAACTCGAAGGCACGATGGTCAAGGTCAAAGGTCAGATCACGGCCCGTGCGGACGGCATCGGCGGCGGTTCGAACATCACCATCGATGACGGTACCGCCTCGCTGACCCTGCGTGTCTGGGATTCCACCGGTTTACTGAACGACAGCACCGCCGACAGTCTGCTGAGCGTTGGGCAATTGGTGGAAGTGGCCGCTATCGGCAGTTTCTATGCCAATGCCGCGCAGTTGCTGCCGGCCTATCCGGAAGATGTTGTCCTCTGGGTCGACGGCGCGCCCGGCGAAGGGAATGTTTCTCTGACAGTCGCTCCCTTTCCCTTTGTGCCGCAACTCGGAGAGGTCATTCAATACAGTTATGAATATCCCGACGCTTCGCGCGTGACGATCCGCATCTATGACCTGGCCGGACGTTATGTCACGACCCTGACCGACGATTACCACGGCATGAGCTGGGCATTGGATAAGACCTGGAACGGACGGAACGAAGTGAACCAGCTGGTTCCTCCGGGTACTTACATTATGCACATGGAAGTGGTTGAACGTGTAACCGGCAAGGTGTACCGCAAGGCGCAGCCGGTGGTGATAGCAGTCAAAAAATAAAAAAGAATACAGCCTATGAAACGAATACTATTATGTTTATTGAGTCTGACCGCCGTACTGAACGCGCAGGTTTTTACCAACTCCTGGCCCGGCGCTGCTGCCGGAGCCGGAGCCGGCGGCGCACAGGTTGCGGTCAATCAAACGCTGTGGGCGCACAGTTACAACCCGGCCGGACTGGCCTTCGTTGACGAGATCGGCGCGGGATTTGCCTACAACAATCCCGGTTCCTATAACTTCGCGTCCCTCTCAATGTTCTCCGCCGCCCTGCCGATCAATGCCACCTGGGGCACCGTTTCCCTGCACGGGGACATGCTGCGGGTCAAGAACGGCGACGCGATACTGAGTTCCGAGAACGCCCTGGGCGTGACCCACGCCGCGCATCTGATCAAGGACCTGCGTTCTTCCTTTACCGTGGGATACTCGCTGAACTATCTGTTCGTCAATTACGGGACCTCCGCCGGTGAGGCCGGTGACGGATCGGACGGTATCACGCTGGGCAATGTTTCGGCACTGGGTATCGATGTGGGTGTGCAGGGTTCCCTGCGCGACCGCGCCTGGATGGGACTGGCGATCAAGAATATCAACGCACCCAAACTCGGCAGCAGCGAATCCGAAGCCGTGGCCGCCCGCAAATTTGTGGCGGGTATCGGTTATATGCCCTATTACGGACTAAAAACCTCCATCGAGGTGGAAAAGGTCTTCGGATTTGACACCCAGTACCGCATGGGCCTGGACTATGTCCTCACGGAATGGTTCTCCCTGCGCGCGGGCGTGTCCACCTACCCCAGTCAGCTGACCTTCGGATTCGGTGTGAACAAATCCTTTGTCCGGGTGGATTACGCGTTCGTCACCCATCCCGTGCTGAGCGCGACCCACTTTTTCACTTTGGAGATCTATAAACCTTAATCCCCGCATGAGCTATCATATGAAAAAAACCATCTACATCTTTTTTCTGGCCGCGCTCTTTCTGCAGCCGCTCTGGTCTGCCGTGGCGGGGAAGATCGATATCAACAACGCCCCGCCGGAAACCCTGCGGCAATTGCCGGTCACGGAAACGGTGATCGAACTGCTGGAGGAATTTCTGCTCTATCACGGGGAATTCACATCGGTCTACCAGATCCGCGACATCCGGGGGATTTCCTACGAGGATTTTCTGCTCCTCAGGGATGCCGTGGTGATCTTTCCGCTGAAGGAATACGACGAGACCGCGGTGAAGATCGAGGACCGCTACTACCGCCTCGAAAGCATGATGAATGACGAAGGCGGTTCGGAAGGACTCGTGGAAACCTGGATCAGTCTTTTTACCAATCCGCGCGATATCAACCAGATGAATTATTTCGATCTTGTCAACCTCCCGACGGTCTCCCCCATTGACGCCGCGGCGGTCATACGCCATTTACAGAGCGGGAACGAGATCAAATCCGCCCGCGACCTGCGCGGCATCGAAGGCATCAGTTACTACGGCTACCGGAATATCTCGGATTACGTGCGCTATACCCACGACGATGACGCACGCTGGTTCGGCTATTTCACCACGACCATCCGCGATTTCGCGGCACAGATATCCCCCGACGACGACGGCGGACTGATGGACCAGATCGTGTACAATAAATATCCGCTGGACCAATATTATAAACTGCAGCTGAATTACGGACAAAAATGGCATTTCGGACTGGCGTATACGCAGTCCCTGGGTGAAGTGCAGCCCGTTTTCGGACAAACAAATATCCCGCGCGTCAAGGGCTACGCGGCCGTGGACGATATTTCCCTGGGCACGTTCGGACGCATCAACAAGATCATTGCCGGCGATTACATCGCTTCTTTCGGACAGGGTGTGATCCTCGAGACCGTGGATTATTTCGCCCCCCGGAAATCCGGTTACGGCTGGCGTAAACGTCTGCTGGGTATCAGCGGCGACGCTTCCCGGGCACGCGCCTACAGTCAGACCGGTATCACCGCGGAATATCAGTTCAAATCCCTGTACCTTACGCCGTTCTTTTCCTACAACACACGGGACGCCATCCTGAATCCGGACAGTTCCTTCTCGGCCTTTATCCGCATGGAACCGCGTATGGAGAACGGTCTGGGCGGTGAGGTTGCCCTGGGTCTGCTCAATAACGTACACGAAATGGTGTACGGGAGCAATATCCGTTACAAACCCCTGCCGCAGGCGCACATCGGTTTTACCTTTTACGAAAGTCTCTACGACCGCAAACTCGATTTCCAGCCGGAGGTCATCATTTCGGACATGAGCAAGTATCTCCAGCATATGGGCAACAGCGCCGATGCGGAGATCGCCGCCACCTATACCTCCGACGCCAGCTCGCCCCTGTGGTCCAAGGCCAAAGCCTACCGCCGCGTGATGGGAATGGATTTTTCGGTATCCTTCGACAATGTGGTCTTCCAGGGCGAACTGGGTATCCTGGATAAGGACGGACAGCCCTTCCGCTTCAGCGAGGATGCCTTCGCCTGGATCGTGAACATGTACTGGAACTTCGAGAATTTCAACTTCCTCGCCCTTTACCGGCATTACGATCTGGCGTACGACAACCCCTACCAGCGCTCCTTTTCAAACTATCAGCGCTATAAAACGGCGATCTACGAAGATATCTACTGGCTGATGGATGACGCCTACGGCTTCCTCTATTCCGGCGCGTCCCAGCCGCAATCCGAAAAAGGCTTCTATTATTCCACGCGCTACCAGCTCTCCCGCGCGCTGATCCTGAACCTGGAACACGATATCTGGGAACGTTCGGCCGACGCGGCGAAATACAACCGCCTGGTGGCCCGCATGGAATACCGGCCGGTCTTCAATTACCGCATCCGCTTCCGCCAGAAATGGCAGGGACGCTATCTGGATAATTTCTTTACCTCGAACGTATATAAATCCTACGAGACCATTCTGACCAACGAATTCTACCTCTCGCGCTACAACCGTCTGCACTTCGATCTGATCTACGGCTATACCGAATTCTCGCCGCGCGCACGGCTGGTTTACAGCGTGGGCGGAGGCAGTTCCTTCGTGGGGAACGCGGGTTCTCCCTCGCGCGCTATCCGCGCGGGATTTACGCATAATTTCAACGACCGTTTCAAGATCATTGCTTCCGCCATGGTCTATAACGGTTTTATATGGAACTTCGAAGATACGGATTTCCGCGTTGTCGATTCCCCCGTGGATGCCTTCCGCGGATGGATCACGCTCTACAGCCGCGTAACTGAAAATCTCTCCCTGCGCTTCAAATACACCGTGGATACCCGCATCGATCAGACCAATATCGTGAGTTCTTACATCCAGATGGACGACGGGAGTACCCTGTATCTCATCAATCCCACGTACCGTTTGAGCACGAACGATTTCAGGCTTCAAATTGATTATCGCTTTTAATTTTATATCAAAGGAACGGGCATGACGCACAAACATATTATTCGCTTATGCATGATCGGCATCCTGGCGGCGGGAACGCTTTCCGGCCAGGTCTATTTCCAATACATGGGACTGGAAAACACGCCGAAACATACGGCACGCAGCTTGTCGCTCGGCGGCAACGCGCTGGCACTGGAAAAAAGTCCGCTGGCGGGACTCAACAACCCCGCGGCCATGTACTCCCGGGATGAGGCGTTCACACTGTATGCCAATCTGAATCTCGCAACCTTTACCGAACGGCGTTCCTTCCCCGTGCAGGACAGTTTCGGTGACTTTATCGCGGAAAACGACTATGTCTCCAGCCGCTTCAGCAAGATGGAAGGAGATGTGGCGATCTATTACGCGCAAAAAGGTTTTACGGCCTCCGGCGGCTGGTATACCCTGGAAAACTACGCGTACGATTACCGCGAAGAGATCCGCTCCGATATGGGAAGCGGCGCCTATTACCGCGATCCGCTGGCCGGACTGCACCTGATCAACTTCTCCGGACTGGTCCACGGACTGAATGTGGCGCTGGCCCATGATATCGGCGAACGTTTCGCGCTGGGCTATGCTTTTACCCAACTTTACGGCTCCGGCATCGAAGAAGGCTACGGCGTGGTCCCCATTCTTAACGACAACAAGTTATCCTCCCAGGATACCACCTATTTCCCGGCATCGCCCCAGGGATTCCGCGGCAACATGGTGAACCTTGGTCTGACCGCGCAGATCACCCCGCGTCTGCAGGCCGGTATCCATACGAACCTGCAGGGGACCTATTTTATGCGCGGCACGTCGATGATCGCGCAAATGGATTCCGCAATGCTCGTGCCGGTCTATTCTCCGGATCCCGATTCGCTCTACGATGTGGCGGTGCACCGTCCGAGCACCTACTCCCTGGCACTGCGCTATATCCCTGCCAATGAACTCAAGACTACGCTCTACGCGCAGCTCGACCTCAACGGCTGGGGAGCGTATTCCATGCATTTCTACGATTCCGCAGACTCCCTGGTCCATGCTTTCGAACCGGGATACGCGGCCAATCTGACCGTCAGCGCGGGTGTGGAACATGTGTTCTTTACGGGCATGCCGCTGCGCTTCGGGTTTGTCTTCCAGCAAAGTCCCATAAACCGCGAAATGGACCGCACGGTGATCCATCTCGGCAGCGGCTGGATCTCGGAACGCGTGACCCTCGATGTGGGTGTGGCAATTTATCAGAACATGTACCGCTATGACGACCTCTTCCCCGTGACCGGCGAAGGACGGGCAGTACGCGATAAGGTCAAGGAAAGTTCCGTGCGTACGCATTTGTCCCTGTCATATGCTTTTTAAGTTTAAAAACCGTAAAAGGTCTTTTATGTTGAAAAAAACAACAATTTGTCTGCTCCTATTCGCTTTTTTGGGAAGCGCTTTCGGTACGTCGTTCCCCGAAGACGCGTATCAGAAGATCAGCATCATATTCACGAACGATATCCACGGCGGCATTCCGCGGACCGAGGCGACCTTCATGAACCCGCAGTTCCCGCCCAAGATCGGTTCGGCGCCCGCACTGGCGCGCTATGTGAGCCAAATGCGCGAACGCGCGGAAGAAGAAAATGCCGGTGTCCTGCTCATCGATCAGGGCGATTTTTATGCCGGTACGCCGGTAGGTGTAAAGACCGAAGGCGCGGCGGTGGTGGAGTTCATGAACTATGTGAAATACGATAATACCACCGTGGGCAACCACGATTTCGATCTGGGACTGGATGTGCAGAAAGCCCGTGCCGCGCAGGCGAATTTCCCTTTCCTGGGCGCCAATGTGGTCATGGAAGCCACCGGCGAGGTCGCGCCCTGGCTCAAACCCTATATCATCAAAGAGATCAACGGTATCAAGGTCGGCATCCTGGGCATTGCCCTGGCAAGCACGCCGGGAATGAGTTTCCCGGACCATGTGCGCGGACTGCGATTCGAACCCGAGATCGCGACGGCAAAGAAATGGATCCCCATCATGAAAGAAGCGGGTGCGGATGTGATCGTGGTCTCCACGCACACCTGGACACCCTACGAACGGGAAAAGGAAGCCGATATCCTGAACCGGAAGATCCGCGGCGGCGAATGGCCGGACGAGAACAAGATCGGGGCCACGGGTATGGAGATCGCAGTTTCCGTACCGGATATCGATCTGATGTTCACGGGTCACGTGCACCGCGGCTTCAATCTGCCCTACGAGGATCCCGTGAACCATACGCTGATCTTCCAGAATTATGCCAACGGGGCGAACGTGGGACAGGTCAATATCTATGTGCACCGTGCCACCGGTACAATGGCGGGTTACGATCTTGAGGTGGACAAGAGCAGTATTATCACTCTGCTGGAGGACGAGTTCTGGATCGATCCCGTGCTGGACAGTATTATTTCCGCGCGCGTGGCCGTGGCTGAGGAAGGCTTTGATGAGGTCATCACCGTCCTGCCCGCGCCCCTGCGCCGCAGCAACGAGGGTCAGTCCATGCCGGGCAATCTGCTCTGCGATGCCATGGTCTGGGCGTCCGACGCCGATGTGGCCTTTACCAACTACGGGGGACTGCGTTCGGACCTTGAGGCCGGACCGCTGACCTACGAGGATCTGTTCCGCTTTGAACCTTTCGGTAACCGTATCGTGGTCTTCAATTTGAAGGGCAGCGAACTGCACGCCCTGATCGAGGACCGCGTGAGCGGCAATTCCCGCGGGATGATCGTTGCGGGACTGGAGGTTACCATCGACCGGCGCAAACCCAATCGTCAGCGCGCCACCATCCATACCATTCAGGGCAAACCCTTCGATCCGGATGCCATGTACAAACTGGCGGTTTCGGACTATCTGGGCGAGGGCAATTCGGGTTACGACCGCCTCACCACGATCAGTCCGGACCATATGATCAATACCGGGATCGAAATGCGCGAGGCCCTGCGCGATTTCCTGCTTGCTTTCGGCGTGAAAAGCACCATCGATTCACGATGGAGAATAATTAAATAGTCGAGTTGTCGAGGCGTTGAGATGTCGAGACGTCGAGATGTCGAGGCGTTGAGAAGATTCGAGAACATCAATAACAATAACAATCCCTTCTTGTTGCGAAATGAGGAGGGATTTTTTTAATTGACAAAGGACAATTGACAATTGACAATGCAAAGATCAATGAGCAATGGACAATGGAATTAACGATAAACTATAAACGATAAATGATACATAAATATAATGTTGTCATTTCGAACGCAGTGAGAAATCTATTCATGATACGGAGCATTGTATGTGTGAATAGATCTCTCTCATCCCGCCACAGGCGGGCTGCTCGAGATGACAGTGTTTTTTGTTGTCGAGTTGTTGATTTGTTGATTTGTTGATTTGTTGATTTGCGGATATTATTGAAATGACTGCCTTGTATATTATATAAAACCAAGTATGTCATCCCGAGCGGAGTCCGCCGAAGGTGGGCGAAGTCGAGGGATCTATTCACGGATCAGAACATTATCATCGTGAATGGATCTCTCTCATCCCGCCACTGGCGGGCTGTTCGAGACGACAGTGTTTTTTTGTTGTTTGTTCGGGCGTATTGCGATACACCCCAACGATTGAAAATTATTTTATTAAGGCAATCTTTTGCACATGCGTTTCATCATTTATACGCACATGCACAAAATAGATCCCCGTGCTCAAATTCGCAGCGTCGATCTTCAGTGCATGGGAACCGGCGCACAGACTGCCCTTATGCAGATCACGCAGTTTCCGGCCGCCGATATCATACAGCGCGGCCTTGACCATGGCATCCTTCGCCAGGTTCAGAGGTACCATCGTCTGCGGATTAAAAGGATTCGGATAAGCCTTGCCGATGGTATAATCCAAATCCACACCCTTAACCTCAACCTCAACCTTAATCTCAGGATGCTTTGTTTCTTTTCCCCGCAGGTCAACGTCGGCCAGAACGTAGGTATAGTTCCTGCCGGGGATCACGTAATTGTCGGTCCAGCGATAGCTTCGCTGTTCACTGGTCGTCCCCGCGCCTTCCAACTCGTCAAGCATTTCATCATTACGGTAGATGCGGAAGGCCGCGTTCTCGGTCTCTGATTCTGTGACCCAGGTCACAATTACGATCCCGCCGGAAATTTCCACCGTGAAAGCGGAAAGTGAAATAGCAAGCGGTACGTCCGGCGGCGGCGGGGTGTTCATCAGCAGATGGGGGAAGCCGTTATTGATCTCCGGGTCGATCGCCCAAACGGTATTGAAATCCCAGCCGACCGCTGTGAATGTCGCTTCGCTTTTCATCTCCGCGGTCGTTTTTCCGTAATTGCTTCCGTGTGCCGAACCGCGGGCGACCTCCGAAAGGGTGGAATCGCTGTTCCAGAAGCAGTTATTGACCTCGAAAAGATCGGGATAGACCGTGTAATTCTCCCCGATCAATCCACCGGAATTTCCCGCGCTTGAGGTATTGTTCGCGTAGGAATTCACTACGGTCCCGTAATTCTGGGACACCAGTCCGCCGGAATAGCTCCCGGAGATGGGTCCGGCCGCGTAGCAGTCCTCGATCCGGCCCATACTATGACCGGCCAATCCGCCCGGGAATACCGCGTGTGTCGCGCCGGAAGCGAAACTGTAATAGATTGATCCCTGTTGACTCACTCCACCGCTTATCCCGCCGGCCTGACCGCTGGACAAGGCATTTGTTCGTGTATCTCCGGTGCTCAGGGAATATTCGATCCTGCCGGCAATATTGCCGCAGATACCGCCCGCGTAATCGTGTGAGGCGATAACGCTTACATCTGTTTGTAGTTCGCTGATCGTCGCGCCGCTCGTATATCCGGTGCAGCCCCCGACATAGCGCGTGCCGCTGACCGTACCGCGGACCGAACAAGCGGAGATACCGGAATCATAATGGGTCCCGGCGATACCGCCCACATATTCGTCCCCGGTGATCTGCACATTCCGCAGATGGATATCCCGGATACGCTCCCCGGCTCCCATCCCGCCGTAGATCAGACCGAACAATCCGATGTGGTCCTGTTCCGGGCGGTTGATATACAGGTTGCTGATGCTATAGCCCTGTCCGTCATAATACCCCGTGAAACGCGCGCTCCAGCCCGGTCCGATCGGAATAAAACCTTCGCCGCCGTTCCATGTGCTCGTCGCAGAAGCATCGATATCGGCCGTCTGAATAAAATAGCGATCCTGGTATCCGGTGTTCTCGGATAATTTCCGCAGATCTTCGAGGGTGGCGATATGATAGGGATCCGAACTTGTCCCGCAGCCCCCGCTGAATGCCGTCCAGTCGCTGACCGCCCGGCTTGCCCCGTAGATGGTAGCATGATTTTCCGTCGGGGATACATCGTTCAGCGTGCTTCCGCTCTCTTCATTCATGTTGTAATAGGCGATCAGTCCACTCTCGTCGCCGTTGAGTTCCTTCCCGATGTTCTCCGTGATCTGCGCTGCGCTGCGCACGGTATTCCAGATCCGTACTTCATCCAGCTTTCCTTCGAAATAAAATTGATCTCCGCTGCGCCGGCCGAGAAGCAACGGATCGGAAGAGCTTGTGATCGCCGTGTTCAGACCCGACGTACCGTTGTTGGTCAGAGCATGTTCCGCCCCATCGATATAACAACGTGCCAGCCCTTGTGCGGGATCGTAGATGAACGCGACATGATGCCAGCTGTCGGGCGTGAAAGCATAGGGTTCCGTGTCCAGCCAGACACTCTCGGTCGGAATGAAACGCAGACCGTAATGACCGCTGGCACCGCCGGTGTGGATCTCCAGTTCTTCAAATCCCTTGGCGATCAGAAAGTCCACCCGGTTGGATACGGAAGCGCTCCAGAAAAAGCGCATTTCGATGGTCACGGCCGAGACGTTCAGCACTGCATGATGGGGTGCCGCCACATAGTCGTCCGTACCGTCGAACACCAGGCAGCCGGTAGCGTAAACCTGTGCCGACAGGAGAATAATAACCGATATTAACAGGATTTTTGGCAAGATCTGTTTCTTCATTTTTTGACCCTTTCATTTTTAGTAGCCGGATACGAAATTTAGCAAATAAAATATTGTGATTATAACTTATATAAGTGAATTAATCAATCAAAAAACATAATGATCATTAAATATTGTCATGTATAAGGGACACGGTGCGCCGTGTCTCTTTGATTATGTGATATATGTGGCGGGGAAGCGAATAAGCTAATAAGCTGGTAAGCTAAGAAGCAAGATCAAAAAGAGCTCCTGTCCTTGGATGGGAGCTCTTTTATTGTCGAGTCGTCGAGTTGTCGAGGTGCTGCGCCACGGCGCTGCGCCAGTCCGTAGTCCGCCGAAGCTTCAGCGTAGGCGGACGAAGGCTGGAAGTCTTCTTGACCTGCGTAGCCTTGGCGAAGCAGGTGACGAAGGCGGGTTGATTTGCGGATATTATTGAAATGACTGCCTTGTATATTACATAAAACCAAGTATGTCATCCAGAGCGAAGTCCGCCGAAGGTGGGCGTAGTCGAGGGATCTATTCATGGATCAGAACATTATCATCGTGAATAGATCTCTCTCATCCCGCCACCGGCGGGCTGTTCGAGATGACAGTATTTTTGTTGTTGAGGCGTTGAGGCGTTGATTTGTTGAGGCGTCGAGGCGAGGTGCTGCGCCACGGCGCGCCGTGTCACGTCTCTACCTCGAAAATCATATATCGTTAATCCTTGTTCGGATATCAACTTTCCTGTCTTATTCAACCCGTCTATTTGAGAATATGCAGGAATCCATGGGATCCCTCGACTCCGCTCGGGATGACAAATTTGACGCGGAGATCTATTCATGGATCAGCGCATTATCATCATGAATAGATCTCTCTCATCCCGCCACCGGCGGGCTGTTCGAGATGACAGTATTTTTTTATTGTCGAGTCGTCGAGTTGTCGAGTCGTCGAGTCGTCGAGTTGTCGAGACGAGGTGCTGCGCCACGGCGTGCCGTGTCACGTCTCTACTTCGAAAATCATATATCGTTAATCCTTGTTTTTAACCTGCGAAGCTCCGATCTATCGGAGCGAAGCGGGTCGGATATCAATTCTCCTGTCTTATTCAACCCGTCTATTTGAGAATATGCAGGAATCCATGGGATCCCTCGACTCCGCTCGGGATGACAAATTTGTGAAGGAGATCTATTCATGGACCGGGGTATTTTCATCGCGAACAGCCCCTCTTATCGTTCATCGTTTATAGTTAATTAATTATATTATATATTATTGCAATATTATTATGAATTACCTTGTTTCTAAAGATATATTGCTTTACATTTCCCGCGATTATAATCTAACCCGGAATGAAGCTTGACATATTGCTCTAAACGGCGCCGTCCGTAAAACGGACATCGTCGGGAGATGTTGCAAATGCCGTGCAAAAGGGAACGAGTAATAATGTCACTACTTGAAATTATTTTGTTTTAAAAATTAGACAAAAGGACTGTGTCATGAAAAAAACAATGTTGATCTGTGTGCTTCTGGTGTCGCTGGTGTTCGGAGCAACGCGTTATGTCAGCGTCACGGGCGCGGGCAGTAAGAACGGCAGCAGCTGGGCAAATGCGTATGAAGGACTTCAATCCGCGCTGAGCGCCGCCGGGAACGGCGATGAGATCTGGGTCGCCGCGGGAACCTATTATCCCTCTGTAAAGATCCAGGGCAGCGGCGATCGCTATAAGACCTTCCAACTGAAGAACGGGGTTGCCATCTACGGCGGCTTTGCGGGTACGGAAAGCGCCGTGAGCGAACGCAGCGATTTCGGGTATGGCGGCGCGAACGAAACCATTCTCAGCGGCGATATCGGTACACCGGGAGTAAGCAGCGATAATTGTTATCACGTGATCAATCATCCCGATATGCTAACGGGTGTCCCCGGTTCCACGTCGCTTGTGTCAAGCGCGGTGCTGGACGGGTTCACCATCCGCGACGGATATGCCAACGGGCCGGAATACGACGATCAGTTCGGCGGCGGCATGGCGGTGCACCGTGGTGACCCCACCCTGAGAAATCTGGTTCTGGTATCGAACTATGCTCTCCATGGCGCTGGAATATTTTTATATGTCTCCGCTGCGAATTTATCGAATATCCGCTTCATTCAGAACACAGCGAGCGGTCGTGGCGGCGGGATTCAGATCTATCGCTGCAATGGTGCCATACTTCTCGATCAGGTTGAATTTATTGAAAATACAGCAGGCGATTGTGGTGGCGGAATATATTTTCAGGAATCTTCTTCCCCGGTCGTCCGGAATGCCCGCTTTTTCTCCAATTCAGCGTTGAGCGGGGGTGCCGTGTACATAAGTAGTGATTGTTCTCCCAGGATCACAAACGCGCTGTTTGTGGAGAATGAAGCTAACGGAGTCGGCGGTATGGATGGACAGGGCGGCGCGATCTATGGTCATAGCGGTTCGCCGCAGATCGTGAACGCCACCTTCACGCTTAACAGTTCAAACAGGTACGGCGGTGCGATCTATTCCTCGGCTTCGAATCCTCTTTACAGCAACTGCATCATCTGGAACAACAGTTCTTTGAACGGAGGGGAGATCATGCTTATGTCGGGTGACCTGACCCTGGATCACTGCTGCTACAGCGATCAACCCGGCGATATCTTTAGCTATGGAAGTCCGACCTTCAATAACTGCATCACCAGCGATCCGCAGTTCACAAATGCAGGTTCCAACCCCTATCACATCTACGGGACCTCGCCCTGCGTGGATGCCGGTTCGGATGCCGCGAACAGTCTGGATGACGATATCCGCGGCGCCGGTTTTCCGCGAAAACTGGATAAAACCACGGGAGGCGCGGGAACCATTGACATGGGCGCTTACGAATACATGCTCAATACCGATTACTATAATGCCGAAGATGTTCCCCTCCCCATCGCACTCGCGTCCTTCTCCGCCGAGGTCCTCAACGGGTCCGTATCTGTGACCTGGGTCACAGAATCAGAAACGGAGAACGCCGCCTTCCGCGTCTACCGCGACGGTGATGTGGTCGCGCAGATCGATGGCGCGGGAACGAGCAGCGAACCCCGGAACTACCGCTGGACCGATAATTTTGTGATCCCGGGTAGAACGTATGCCTATGTTCTTGCCGATGTGGATCTGCAGGGAAAAGAAACAAAGCATCCTGAGATTAAGGTTGAGGTTGAGGTTAAGGGTGTGGATTTGGATTATACCATCGGGAATGCTTATCCCAATCCCTTCAATCCCCTGACCCTTGTGCCGCTGAACCTCGCCAAAGATGCGCAGGTCCACGCGCGGCTCTACGACATGCTCGGGCGTCCCGTGCAGGAACTGCATAAAGGCACGCTGAATGTTGGTTCCCATACCCTCAAGGTGGACGGCTCCATGCTTAGCACGGGGATCTATTTTGTGCATGTGCGTGTGAATGATGCAACGCACGTACAAAAGATCGCATTAATGAAATAAGCGAATAAGCTGATAAGCAAATAAGCTAAGAAGCAAGATCAAAAGAGCTCCTGTCCTTGGATGGGAGCTTTTTTATTGTCGAGTCGTCGAGTCGTCGAGTTGTCTAGGCGAGGCGCTGCGCCAGTCCGTAGTCCGCCGGCTGGCGGACGAAGGCTGGAAGTCCCAAAGTAGTCGGGACGAAGACGGGTTGATTTGTTAATTTGTTGATGGGTCTCCCTACTTTTTACTTTTTCCTTTTATCTTTTATTTTCTTGAATCATTCCGCTAACCAAACTTCTTATCCTCCTATCTTCCCAACTTCCTTCTTTTATTTAACCCCTCGGCTTCGCTCAGGTTTTTTTAATCCATTCGGACAAGGTGGGGGCTTCCGCCTGCCAGTCCGTTGCGCCCCTTCGGAAATCATATATCGGTCCGTTCCCTACGATCGATCTCCGGGGTCCAGCCAATCTTCCTATCCTCCCGGATTCCCATCCTCCGTCACTGCGCCTCTGAGTCACTTCGTCAAGCAGAGGGGATCCCGTGTATCTATCAATAAATGTGATAATGATCACAGCCTTAAATTTTTACTGCTTAACAATGGAGGAAATGGATATATTCAATGAAAAGAGCGGGGGTAACATGACCGAATATTCTCTTATGCTTTCTGTTCAAAATAAAAATAAAGCAAGTCCCGCGATTCGGGACAGGATCTTTTGTTTTCGTGGTCAGCAAGTGATGATCGACAGGGATATTGCCGAACTCTACCAAATCGAAACAAAAGTATTGAACCAGACGGTAAAGAGAAATATCGAAAGATTTCCGGATACCTTCCGCTTCCAGCTGAATGATCATGAAAAAAACGAACTGGTCACATATTGTGACCGGTTAGCGGTCTTAAAGCACAGCGCTTATAATCCGTATGTTTACAGCGAACAGGGTGTTTCCATGTTATCGGCCGTATTGAAAAGCAAGATCGCGGTCCATATCAGCATTCAGATCATGAAAACTTTTGTGGAATTAAGAAAATGGCAAAGCGCAAACCATCATTTCCTGCAGCGCATGGATCATCTTGAAAACAGACAGATCTGTATAGAAAATAAATTTGATGAAGTATTGAAGGCATTCGATCATAAAGGCGCCGTTCCCGAACAAGGTATTTTCTTTGGAGGACAGGTATTTGACGCCTTCATTTTCGTCAGCGATCTCATCCGGTCCGCGAAGCATTCGATCGTATTGGTCGATAATTATATTGACGAACAGGTGTTGAAAATACTGTCGAAGAAAAAGATCGATGTTGAAGTTCTTATCGTGACGGCATACGACGGTCCTTATCTGGATCTGGCCGTTAAGCGCTTTAATGAACAATTTTCAGGTCTGAAGATCCGGATATTCAAACATTCACATGACCGTTTTCTTATCATCGATAATAAAGAAGTCTATCATATCGGAGCTTCCTTAAAGGATCTGGGGAAAAAGTGCTTTGCTTTTTCCAAACTGAAGATCCCGCCCGAACGGCTCTTGAATGAATTTCTCTGACCTGACTTTCATCATTTTCTTCTACTTCGAAAATCATATATCGTTAATCCTTGTTTTTAACCTGCGAAGCTCCGATCTATCGGAGCGAAGCGGGTCGGATATCAACTTTCCTGTCTTATTCAACCCATCGACTTCGCTCTGGGTTGCAATTTTTTGGTGCTACCATCCATCCCCGGCAGTGCCTGCCGGGTCATTGCTGTTCAACCCCTGCCGGGGTTGTGAATAATATTCCGCTGACTAAACTTCTTATCCTCTTACCCTCTCAACCTCTTCTTACCCTTCGTAAATCGCATATCAGTGTTCCTTGTTCGGATATCAACTCCTCCTTCTCTTATTCAACCCCTTGTATGTTACCAAGAGATAAGATTGGTAACATTTTTTATTTATATTAAAAAGAGTCCGCCGCCTAGACTATTAGACGGCGGAGAAGCCTGTCAAGATCGAGGGACCCCTGGTA
>Ga0334887_1001303_pt1 | contig 33119 bp, 24 predicted proteins | sample GraSluR1_MG_10_FD_207217 | JGI IMG/M metagenome (GOLD analysis project Ga0334887, IMG submission 207217) | Sludge microbial communities from methane-producing bioreactor in Wageningen University, Netherlands - Granular Sludge_18_07-R1 | ecosystem: Engineered > Bioreactor > Anaerobic >...
GATGTCGCAGGCCGCGCCCAACACGCCCGGCAGGAACCGGCCGTTGCAGTTGGCCCGGTACTCAACACTGACCTCGAACGCGCTGTCGACGCAGCAGCAACCCGGCGTGCCGCACGGCGGCTCGAGCTCCGCGCACTGGCCGCCCGACTCGAAGCGGGCGTACTCACAGTTGAGCCGCAACACCGGATCATCGCACTCACCGGTGTATATGTCGCAGCAGGCACCCGGGTCACCGCAGGGCGGAATGAGTTCCGCACAAAGCGTTTCCCAGGTGAATTGCAGCGGCGGCTGGCAGTCCATCACCTCAACGTCGTCCGTGCAGATGCCCGTGTACGGGTCACAGCAGGCGCCGTACGCCGGCCCGAACGGGCACGAGCACAGGTTAACCGTGAACTGCGCCCAATCGCCGGTGCTGTAGCTGCCGCCGGTGTGACCGGCCGCGTACGTCACGCCCTTGTCCAGCCGCCAGGCGGCCACCAGCGTGCCGGTGTCCCATGTCCCGCTGCCGAAGGTCGGACCGGGGCGCAGCAACAACTGGTCACAGTACGTCCCCGCGAGCGCGGAAACACCCTCGAACCGGCAGCCCGTGCCGTCGCCCATGTACGTGGCACTGGTATGGCTCAACGCAATAGCGGGGCAGTAATCTTCGTCAAGGATCCGGGCAATCTCGGCGCCGGCGCCGCCAAAACCCGCGAAGCTCCATTGACCCAGAATGACATGGCCACCGTGATCGACATAGTTGGCCAGGACGTCGCCGAAGGCCAGCTTGTCGTGATAGTAGTAGTTGCTCCACGTCAGGACGCACTCGTACTCCAGCAGGAAGTCGAGCGAGGGCGTGGCCACGCGCGCGTCGTAGTAGTCGCACGGCGAGCCGGTGAGCGCCGACACCTCGGCGCGGAACGCCGCGTTGTCCGGGTTGGACGGAGCATACAGGATGCCAACCGGCACCCAACCACCGCACGCCGGATCCCACGCGTCAAGGTCGCAGTTCTCACCAAGGGCGCCGCTCGCAAACCGACCGGCACAATTGCCCCGGAACTCCTCGAACGCGAACGGGTTCTCAGTGTTCGTCTCGTCACAGCAGCAACCGGGATCGCCGCACGGCGGGTTGAGCTGGTCACACTGCTTCTGGTAGTAAAACTGCAGCGGGAAGGCCCGGCAGTCCATGACGTCTACTCCATCGACACACTCACCGGTCGTGACGTCGCAGCAGGCGCCCGTGCCGCTGCACTTGATCTGGATCATGTTGGCAGTCAGCCTGGCCCAGTCGCCGCTACCCAGGTAGCCACCGGTGTTGCCGGCGCTGTAGAAGACCATGCCAGGACCACCGACCGGAAGCGGCAGAGACGGATCTTCCACCCAGTCGAGGTAGTCGATGTAGCACTGGCGCCAGGCCTGCCAATCAACCAGCGTGATACGGCCGTCGCCGTCATAGTCAGCCGCCGGCAGCCAGGCCGGATCACCAGCCTGCGAGCCGAACGCCATGTACACCATGTTCAGGTCGGCCGAGTCAATGATCATGTCGCCGTTCAGATCGCACCACCACTCGCCGCAGGCCTTGCATAACACCACGAGCGACGGAGTGCCCGTGCTGAAGTGGCCGTCAATGACCGTGCCATCGGCCACCGTGGTAATCCGATCCAGGTAGTCCGTGTCGTAGGACGACACGCCGCCATGCCACAGCATGCCATCACCGACGTACGAGCCGGAGGCATAGCCCGTGCTCGTCGCCAGCACCGGGCAGCAGTCCGTCATGATGCGGCCTTCCAGGTAGTTGCCCTGGTCGCTCTGCTTGGTCCACTGACCCAGGATGACCTTGCCGCCCGCATCCGCGAACTCGGCCAGGCGGTTGCCCATGGCGACACTGTCGGCATACGGGTAGTTGCACCAGGTCATCACAGCCGAGTACTGAATCAGCAGGTCCATCGACGGAACTCCCGTGCGGGCGTCGAAGTAGTCGACGTCGTCGCCGATGATGGTCTGCACCGCGGCGCGGAATGACTGGTTATCAGCCTGGCTCGGAGCGTACAGCAGTCCGCCATAATATGGTGGCCCGCACGGCGGATAAAACGGATCTGGATCGCAGGGCACGCCCGAAATGAAGCGGTTTGGACGCGGGCACAGCAGCCGGAACACTGGGGACTCGCACATGGCTGCCCCATCATCGCAGCAGGCCCCCGGGTCACCGCACGGCGGGCTCAGCGCGGCGCACTGTTCTATGCCGAAGTGTTGCAGAGGCGGCAGGCACTCCTGCCAGACTACATCGTCCTCACACTCGCCCGTGTATGGATCGCAGCAGGCGCCGGGCTCACCGCAGTAGCCGGCCACGGTGATGCCGGTCGGATCGACTCCACCCACGCCGTCGCAGCCCAACTCGCGGCCGGTGACGGCATAGATGCAGTACGAGCTCTCATATGGCCAGCCACCTGCGGTCCACACCGTGGTGATCTGAGAACCGGTCGCAGCCTGAAAATAGACGAAGCCGGGGCCTGCGCCGCTCGCCAGCGTCACGCCGGCCGCCTCGAGCGCGCCGTCAACATAGATGTCAATGTAGCCGCCATTCCAGCCGTCGCCAAAGTCGTCCCACATCGTGACGCTGTGCTCGCAAACCAGCCACTCGCCGCACGGCGCCGGCGGATCGAATGCCTCGGCCACGCAATCCTCGCCGACTACGCCGGAGAGGTGCCGACCGTCGCAGAACACCGCCAGCGTCTCGAACGGCACCGGGCTGACGTAGTCCTCGCAGCAGCAGCCGGGGTCGCCACACGGCGGGCTGAGATCACAGCACTCCTTCTGCCAGTGGAACTGGAGCGGATGCTGGCAATCCTGGAGATCAACGTCATCCTCGCAGTCACCGGTGTAGATGTCGCAGCAGGCGCCGAAGGCGTCGCCGCCCGGGCACGAGCACAGGTTAACCGTGAACCGCGCCCAATCGCCGGTGCTGTAGGTCAGGCCGGTATTGCCGGCGCTGTAGGTCACGCCCTTGTCCAGGCGCCAGCCGGCCACCAGCGTACCGGTCGCCCACGTGCCGGAGCCCCAGAACGGGCCGGGTCGCAGGCTGACCTGGTCGCAATAGCTCGCCTGCAACGTCGAGACACCGTTGTACTCGCAACCAATGCCGTCACCGGTGTAGGTCGTGCCACTGGTGATGTAGCTCGAGCCGGTAATCGGCAGGTACTCGGCCGTCATGATGCGGCCGCCCAGGTAGTTGCCGGCCGTCGGCAGGCACCACTGGCCCAGAATCACATGGCCACCCATGTCAACGTAGTCGGCCAGCCGGTTACCCATCAATTCCTTGTTGGCGTAGGCGTAGTTCACCCACGTAAAGACGCAGTGGTACTCCGCCAGCATGTCCAGCAGAGGCGTGCCCACACGCGCGTCGAAGTAGTCGCACGGCGTGCCGGTCAGCGCGCTCACCGCCGCGCGGAACGTCGGGTTGTCCGGGTTGGACGGGCAATACAGCACGCCCACCGGTTCCCACTCGCCGCACGCCGGAACAAACGTGTCGACGGTGCAGTTCTCGCCCGTCGGACCGAGCACGAAGCGGCCGGTACAGTTAACCTGGAACTCCTCGTACGCCATCGCCGCGTCCTCGTCGCAGCAGCAACCGGGGTTGCCGCACGGCGGGCTGAGCCCAGAGCACTGCTCCTCGAAGTGGAGCTGGAGCGGTGGCAGGCACCCCTGCCAGACCACGTCGTCAACACACTCGCCCGTGTACGGATTGCAGCAAGCGCCCGGCTCGCCACAGTAGCTGTAGACGGTGATGCCGACGGGGGCGACACCACCCATGCCGTCGCAACCCAGCTCAGCACCGGTCACATCGTAGATGCAGTACGAGCACTCATACGGCCAGCCGCCGGGCGTCCAGACCGTGGTGATCTGGTCGCCGGTCGCGGCCTCGAAATAGGCATAGCCGGGGCCGGCACCGCTCGCCAGCGTCACACCGACAGCCACAAGCACTCCGTCAACATAGATGTCAATGTAGCCGTTGTTCCAGCCGTCGCCGAAGTCGTCCCACATCCGGACGGTGTGTTCACAGACCAGGTACTCGCCGCACGGCGGAGAGAAGGCCTCGGTCACGCAATCCTCGCCGACCACGCCGGAGAGGTGCCGACCGTTGCAGTAGATCTTCAGGGTCTCAAACGGAATCTCGCTGGCAAAGTCCACGCAGCAGCAACCGGGGTTCCCGCACGGCGGGCTGAGATCTCCACACTCCTGCTCCCAGAAGAACTGCAGCGGCGGGAGGCAGTACATCACATCAACATCATCTTCGCAGTCAGCCGTGTACACGTCACAGCAGGCGCCGATGGCCTCGCCAGGCGGGCACTGACACAGATTGGCAACTAACTGCACCACCTGGCCGGAGGTGTAGTCCGAGCCGGTGTTGCCGGGCGAGTACGTCACGCCCTTGTCCAGGCGCCAGGCGGCAGCCACGCCGCCGTGGCTGTAAGTGCCGCTGCTCCAGAACGGGCCGTCGCGCAGCGTGGCCACGTCAACATAGCTCGACTCAAGCGACGATACGCCGATGTACTCGCAGCCGATGCCGTCACCCATGTACGAGCTACTGGAGTAACTGGTACCGCTGACCGGGCAATACTGCTCGGTCATCGACATGATGCGGCCGCCCAGGTAGTTTCCGGCGGTCGGCAGGCAGAACTGGCCCAGCAGGACCTTGCCGCCGATGTCGACGTAGTCGGCCAGCCGGTTACCCATCAATTCCTTGTTGGCGTAGGCGTAGTTCACCCACGTGAAGACGCAGGCGTACTCCTTCAGCAGCTCCAGCGAAGGCGTGGTTACGCGCGGGTTGAAGTAGTCGACCGGCGCGCCGCTCAGCGCGCTCACCGCGTCGCGGAACGCTGGGTTGTCCGGGTTGGACGGACAATAGAGAATGCCAACCGGCTGCCACTCGCCGCACGGCGGGTCGAAAGCGGCAATGGTGCAGGTCTTGCCGGTCGCACCGAGCACGAAGCGGCCGGTGCAGTTCGCCTGGAACTCCTCGTACGCCTCAGCCGCGGCATCGTCGCAGCAGCAACCGGGGTTGCCACACGCCGGGGTCATCTCTTCGCACTGCTCCTCGAAGTGGAACTGGAGCGGCGGGAGGCAGTCCAGGACTTCGACGTCGTTCTCGCACGCGCCGCTGTAGATGTCGCAGCAAGCTCCGAAGACCTCGTCCGCAGCCACAAGCACGCCATAATCCTCAGCCTCGCCCCAGGTGTAGGTGACGCACGGATTGGTCTCCGCGCTGAAGTAGCGCTCGACGACGCGCATGCGCGTCATGCCCGGCAGTGCCGTCGGCGGAACCGTGATGTCCAGCGTCAGCGTGGCGTCAATGCCGCCACCAAGCTGGTACATCTCCTCAGCCTGGAAGACCTGGTTCTGGTTCCAGTCGATCCAGACCGTAACGTACTGGACCCAACTGCCTCGCGAGCAGAAGCTCACCGTCAGCGGGTAAGTCGCCCCCCGGGATACATTGGCAACGAGATCCGTATAGTCCCCATAGCTGCACGGGCAGCCTTCCGGACCGGTCTCGTTGTCAATGTCGGCAAAGATCACGTGCGTGATCCAGTCGTTAGGAACACCACCGCTGCCATCCCCGCAGTTGGTGTAGCAAATCTCGCAATACCCGCCAGCCGCGCTCTGTTTGGCGCCAGAATAGCGCAACAACCCCGCCGCCGGCTCAGCCTGCTTCAGCCCCGGCGACAAAGGCGGCACATTGGACTCACCGCTTACCGGCACGTTCGGCTGCTCATCCGCGACTGCCGCATGCCGCGCCCTGCGCTCGGCGACCACCCCAGCCAATGCATTCGCCCATTCTGCCGCCGGCAACTCGTCGCCCCCCGCAGGCGCACGGAACCGCTCCGCCGACACTTTCAACTCATGGTCGGCCGGCATGTTCGCCTCGCGCGTGCCGTCTGGGGCGGCTAACTGGCCGGCGAGGCAGACGTTGGTGACCAGCAGGCCGGCAATGACCAACGCTGTTGATGGAAGCCGTAATTGCATGATCCCACTCCTTCTCCCCCCACCCGGTGACTTGCCTGGAGATGGCTTGCGCTTGGCAGAGCAGCGACACACGGCCGCGGCGGCCGTGAGCGGAGCCCGGTGGCGTGTGCCTGCACGCATCGGCGTGCCCCTGTGTGCCTCCCGGCGAGTTGAAAGCGTACTGGGCCGACGCTCCCCGTGAGGTCAGGCCCCCGGCGCCCGGGGCGAGCCGGGCGTGGTCGGAATCCAGGAGGCAAGGTCATTATACCGCGCGGAGCGGCTTTGTCAGGGGGAAATCGTCCGGAAAGCGCGGGTCGGGGCGATTGCGTGGCGCGGCGGGCGGCCTCCGGGCGGTAACCACTTATGGGGTGAGCGGTTGCGGACTGCCGGCGGCGGCTTTGGGCGTTGCCGGATGGTCGCGCCGGGCTGTGTGGCGCAGGGTTATGCCTTGCGGGCAGCTACTTGCTGGGAGCTGCGATTGGGCAAGTGTTGCTCTTCGGCCGCGCGGCCGGCCAGGGCTTCAGCAGTGGTTATGCTTCGCCGGCGGTTACTTCCTAGGCGCTGCTCTCGGCGGGCTGCTGCTCTTCGGCGGCGCGGCGTTTGGCGGCGCGGGCGGCCTCTTCGGCCTCGCGGATGGCCTGGGCCTTGGTGGCGCGGGCCTCGGCGGCCGCGCGCTTGGCCTCGGCCGATACGCGGCGTTCACGCAACTTGCGGGCCTTGCCGACGCGGGCACGGAGGTAGTAGAGCTTGCAGCGGCGGATCTTGCCGCGGCGGACGGTCTTGATGCGGATGATCTTGGGGGAGTGCAGCGGGAAGACGCGTTCGACGCCCTCGTTGCCGACGAGCTTGCGCACGGTGAACATCTCGTTGAGGCCGTGCCCCTTGCGCGCGATGACGGTGCCCTCGAAATCCTGGAGGCGCTCCTTGCTGCCCTCGACGATCTTGATGGTCACGCGCACCGTCTCGCCGATGCCGAACTCGAGGTCGTCGGCGCGCTTGTACTTGTTATCGACCACGTCTAACAGGGGGTGTTTCACGGAACGCCTCTCTTTCTGCACTCACATCCTGCATTTCGCGACGGCGGCAGCGGGCGGATTCGCCGATGCGCAGCCGCGGAAGTCATCATCGATAGTCATGTTTGAGCGGCCCGCGGGCGGGTCCAGCAGGTCTGGCCGGCGCTGGCGCGTGCGGCGCTGGGCCTCGGCCCGGCGCCAGGCCTCGATCTCGGCGTGGTTACCGGACAAGAGGACGTCCGGCACGGGGAGGCCCTGGAACTCGCGGGGGCGCGTGTATTGGGGGTAGTCGAGCGTGCCGCTCTGAAAGGACTCGTGGCGGGTGGCCTCGTCATGGCCGAGCACGCCGGGCAAGAGGCGCACGACGCTGTCCACGACGGCCAGGGCGGCGATTTCGCCGCCGGTGAGGACGAAGTCGCCGACGCTGAGCTCCTCGGGTTGGAGCAGCTCGACGATGCGCTCGTCAAAGCCCTCGTAGTGCCCGCAGATGAGGAGGACGCGCTGGCGCGCGGCGTAGCGTGCCGCGGTGGCCTGGTCAAACGAACGGCCCTGCGGGGTCAGTAGAATCCGCAGGGCCGGGCGGGGGTCGCAAGCCGCGATGGCCTGGACGGCGTCACACACGGGTTGGCACATCAGCACCATGCCGGGGCCGCCGCCGAAAGGCCGATCGTCTACCTTGTTGTGCGGGTCGGTGGAATAGTCGCGTAGTTGATGGGTGTGTATTTCAACCAGGCCGGCGGTCTGGGCGCGCCCCAGAATGCTCGCCGCAAAGTACGGCTGCATGACTTCCGGAAACAATGTGAGCACGTCGAACCGCATAATCAGCCACTAGCATCAGTCGCCCGGTGGTCACTTCGCCGCGATGTTCTGCTGTTTGAGCAGGTGGCGCACCGTATCGGTCGGGAGCGCGCCGACGCTCAGCCAGTAGCGCACGCGTTCGGCATCGAGCTTGACCTGGGCATCCTTGTCAGCATTGCTGGGGTCGTAGAAGCCCAACTCCTCCAAGACGCGGCCATCGCGCTGGTTGCGCGACTCCATGGCGGCGAGGCGGTAGAAGGGGCGATGGGTGCGCCCGAGGCGCTTGAGTCGCAATCGAACGGCCATGCAGATCTCCGATCGTATCCAACAGCAGGGCCGCGTGCCCGCACCCAAGTGCGGCGGGCCAACGCGGAGCCCCAAAGTATAGCCGCTGGGGCCCAGGCTGCCAAGGCACTTAGGGAGAAGGAAATAGGAGATAGGAGTCGCGCGGTGGGACGGGGGCGATGTCGCCCCGGAGTGGTACTAAATTAGCCGGGCGGGGAACAAGTCCCCGCCCGGATCCCCCCACAGCTCCCCCGGGTCTACACTGCCACGGGCACGGGCGGGGGCGGAACGGGCTGGCGGTAGTAACTGCGGACCAGCTCCTGCAGTGCGCCGTCGGCGGTGTGGGTGGGCTGCCAGCCGAGCTCGCTCCGCAGCTTGGTGTTGTCGCCCCAGAAGATGTCCACGAACTCGTCGTCGGCGGACGAGGGTGCGTCCACGAGTCGGAGCGGCAGGCGCAGTGACTGGGCCATCACCTGAACGATCTCGGCACAGGTGCGTGCTTCGCCGGAGCAGACGTTGTAGGTCTGGTTGGGCTGGCCGTCGTGCAGGAGGCGCTCGTAGGCGTCGACGACGTCGTGCACGTGCAGCAGGTCGCGCCGACAGCGGAGATCCGGGAGGGCCAGTTCGTCGCCGTCAGTCTCCAGGTCCCAGTTGGCGAGGCGCCGGGCGACCGAGCCGTAGAAGAACGTGTCCGGCTGGCCAGGCCCGGTGTAGTGGAACGGCCGGGCGACGGACAGGTTCAGGCAGTACTTCTCAGAGAAGGTGCGTGCCACGGACTCGGCCGTGACTTTGAGCGCGCCGAACGTGCTGACGGGGGCGAGGGGGGCGTCTTCGCGAACGGGTTGATGGCCGGCGCGGCCGTAGACGTCGCAGGCGCTGATGAGGAGCACGCGAGCCCGCGGGACGGTGCGGCGGACGGCATCCAGCAGGTTGGCCCAGCCCGAGACGATCGACTGGTATGCTTCAAGCGGCTGCTCGTTGGTGTCATGGGTGTGCGTGTAGCCTGCCAGGTGGACCACGCCATCGGGCTTGACGCTGGCTACGGCGCGGGCAACATTGATAGCGTCACTGACGTCGCAGACGATCGCCTTGCCGAAACGGCGTTCATAGGCAAGCTTGCGCGCGCGGTTGCGCACGCCCGCCACGACACGGTACCCGCGTTGTCGCAGGTGCTGAGTAAGCACCGTGCCGACAAAGCCTTCCGCACCGGTGATGAAAATGGTCTGCACGGCTCGTCTCCTCAGACGCAGGCTGGGCGTATCACGGCGAGTGCTCGCGGCGGCGAAGGAACATGCACATCGCCAGGCGCGTGCGTACGTTGTATCGGCAATGCGGGGGGGTTAGTTTCGTAAGTAGAACACCATTGGGGGGATCGGGCGGAGTGTTGCGGCCGCGCCCAGTGGTATTCGGCAGCGCCGCGGGCGGTCGGGCGGGGGTCGCTTGTGCGGCCGAACGCGGGCCGATATCCTCCGCGACGTTTCAGTTGAAGGCTGATGGGGCGGTAGAGGAGGCCAACGGATGCCGATTAGCGAGATACTACGCAAAGCCGAAACGGACATGAAGCAAGCGGCCGAGTTTCTGCGCGGTGAGCTGCGGTCGGTTCGAACGGGGCGGGCGACGTCGGCCCTGGTGGATACGCTGCGCGTGGACGTGGAGTCGTACGGGTCCACGATGGTGCTGAAAGAATTGGCCAATATTGCCGTGGCAGAAGGCAACGTCATTATTATCAAGCCTTACGACCCCGCGACGCTCAAGGACATTCAGCGCAGCATCGAGAAGAGCGAGTTGGGCATCAATCCGCAGAACGATGGCAAGATGATCCGCCTGCCCGTGCCGGCGCTGTCCACGGAGCGGCGTGAGCAACTGGCCAGCCACGTCAAGCAGCTCGCCGAGCAGCAGAAGCTGGCGGTCCGCAACATTAGGCGAGAGTCGAACAAGGCGCTGGACGCGGGGAAGAAGGACAAGACCATGGGCGAGGATGACGTCGAGCGCGGGCAGGAGAGGATCCAGAAGCTGACGGACGACCACTGCGCGCAGATTGACAAGCTGCTGGAGGACAAGACGCGGGAGATCATGGAGGTTTGAGGGCAGTCGCGATTGGCGCTGCCCCCCCTGGCGTATGAGGTGTCAGGCGGCCGCCTGCGCCCCCTTCGACCCCGCAGCCGTGCTGGGCGCGCTGATGGCGAGAATTTGGGCCTTGTATGTGCGGTTAATGAAGAGGGTGTTGACCGAAGTGAGAGATTTGGATTCGGGGCTGCACGGATGGCCACCCGAACCGGTCACATTTGGCGACGATGGCGGCGCACGGGCGCCAATGTTGGGCCCGAGGAGGGGCATTTCAGTGACAATTTTGCCGATTAGTCTGGCTTGTCGGGAGGGCGTACGAGTTAGCAGATCGCACCAGTTCCGGCGCTCATCTTCCGATAATGCCGTTGTTAGAGCCACTCTGCGCACCTAAAGCGGCCTCATTAGGCAATTCTTGCCGCATGGCTCCACCTGCCGGTCTCTTGACTCGCAGGCCCCCCGTGCGTTAAACGGTGGAGTATGGTCAAGGGTGACGTAATCGAGTTGATCGTGATTACGCCCGAGCGGCAGGTGCTTGATGAGCACGTCAGTTCGGTCGTTTTCGCAGCTCACGACGGCGAGTTGGGCGTGCTGCACAACCGTGCGCCGCTCATGTGTGAGTTGGGCATCGGACAATTGCGATACGAAACCGGCGGCCGTGTCCAGCGACTGTTCATCGATGGCGGCTTCGCCCAGGTCCACCGCAATAGTGTCACCATATTGACGCAGCAGGCCATGCCGGCCGGACAAATCACGCCCAACACGGTGGCCGCCGCTGAGCGTTCTGTCAAGGAACTCCGCGGTGGTGACCCGGAAACGATCGCCGCGCGGCAATCGGCTCAACAGCGCTTTCGCACGCTTCGCCGTCTACGGGTGGCAACCTAGCAGTCCGCCGCGCCGTGGCACGCAGCCCTCAAACCGACCGCCCCACGTGAATTGGCAGAACGCACGCTGGTCAGCCACGGCGATTCACACTAGAAACCCGGTGGCTCCGGCCTGGTTCTTGGGAGGCGTGCATGAGAGATGCGCCCATTCTGCTTGGCATTGACGTTGGCACGACCGGCGGCAAGGCGGTCCTGATCGACGTCCGCGGCGAAGTCTTGGCGGAAGCGACGACTAACGTGGCGCTCGCGACGCCGCAGGCGCTGTGGGCTGAGCAGCAACCGGCCGACTGGTGGGCGGCCACGGTCAGCAGCGTGCGCCGCGTGCTGGCGCGGGCCGGTTTGAATGGAGCTCAGGTGTCCGCCGTCGGGCTGACCGGCCAGATGCACGGGCTGGTGCTGCTGGACGCCGGCGGGGACGTGCTGCGGCCCGCCATCCTGTGGAATGACCAACGGACGGGTCCGCAGTGTGCCGCCATCACCGCCCGGCTGGGGCTGCCGCGGCTGCTCGAGCTGATTGGCAATCCGGTCTTGCCGGGCTTCACCGCGCCCAAGATCCTGTGGGTGCGTGAGCACGAGCCGGAAGTGTACGCGCGCGTTGCCCATGTCCTGTTGCCCAAGGACTACGTGCGCTATCAGCTTACGGGTGCACTAGCGTCCGAGGTCTCGGATGCGTCGGGCACGGCATTGTTAGACGTGGGTAGGCGCCGCTGGTCAGCCGAGATGCTGGCGGCCCTCGACATTCCCTCAGCGTGGCTGCCGGAAGTCACCGAGTCGGCGGTGGTCAGCGCCCACATCTCGGCGGCGGCGGCTGAGCAAATGGGGCTGGCCGCCGGCACGCCGGTCGTGGGCGGTGCGGGCGACCAGGCCGCGCAGGCGGTGGGAAGCGGGGCGACACAAGCGGGGGTGGTGACGGTCACGCTGGGGACCTCGGGCGTGGTGTTCGCATCGAGCGGCACATACCGGCCTGAGCCGCAGGGTCGGCTGCACGCCTTCTGCCATGCCGTCCCGGAGACCTGGCACCTGATGGGCGTGATGCTGTCGGCCGGCGGCAGCCTGCGCTGGTATCGCGACACGCTCGGACAGCCGGAGTGTGCCCGGGCGGCGGCGGAAGGGTGTGACCCGTACGACATACTCACGGCTGATGCGGCGGCGGTGCCCGCCGGCGCGGACGGCCTGCTGTTCCTGCCGTACCTCTGCGGCGAGCGTACGCCACACGCCGACCCGCAGGCGCGCGGGGTCTTCTGCGGCCTGACACTGCGGCACGGGAAAGCGCATCTGACGCGGGCGGTATTGGAGGGCGTGGCGTTCGGGCTGCGTGATGCGCTGGAGTTGCTGCGAGCGCTGGACGTGCGGATCGACCAGGTGCGGGTGTCCGGCGGCGGGGCCCGCAGCAGTCTATGGCGGCAGATTCTGGCGGACGTCTTCGCGACGGAGATTGTGACGACGAACGTAACGCAGGGGGCGGCGTTTGGTGCCGCGCTGCTGGCCGGGGTGGGAATCGGGGTCTATGACAGCGTCTCGGAGGCCTGCCGGCAGGTCATCAAGGTGACGGAAGGCTGCCGGCCGGGCCAAGCCGCTGAGAGTTATGCGGAGGCGTATTCACGTTATCGGGCCCTCTACCCGGCGTTGGCGGCTCAGTTCCAGTCGGTGGGGAGCGCTGCGCAGCCGGCTTGAAATCGGCCGGTCAGCGACCGGCGGGGTCGCGCGAAACCACGGGGATCTCCAGCTCATACGAATCGCGCACGGTCGTGTATGAATTGCCGCCGAGCCGGCCGACGGCCGGATACTTGGCGGGATCCACGAGGCCGGTCGCCCCCAGGATGTCGTCGCTGACGTGCAGCGCGAGGATGTCGCCGAGGACGATGTTGCCGCCGCCGGGACCGGTTCCGAGTTCAATGATGTCGCGCAGGCGGCACTCGAAGTTGACGGGCGATTCCGCCACGCGGGCCGGCCGCACGAGCCGGGCAGGTGCCGGCGTGAGCCCGGCGAAGTCGAACTCGCTGTGTCCGGCCGGGAGGTCGGCGGCGGCGCGGACGGCGCGTTCAACGAGCGCCTCAGTGACTGTCGCGACGACGAACTCGCGCGTGGCGCGGATGTTCTCAAGCGTGTCCTTGGGGCTGCCGTCGCGTCGCAAAGCCGGGCAGAACATGAATACGGGCGGATTTGCGGCGACCATGTTGGCGAAGCTGAAAGGGGCGAGGTTGGGCAGGCCGGCGGGCGAGATGGTGGAAACCAGAGCGATCGGGCGGGGCACGACCAGACCGATGCAGAGCCGGTAGACGTCACGCCAGGTCCGGTCGGCGTTGGTCAGGTCAAGATACACGCTGCGGCTCCCGTGGGGTCGGCCCAGCGGCGCAGGGCAGCCAGGCGGGCCGGCGGACAAATCTCCGCCAGCGGCTCCAGAACGAACGAGCGCTGCCACATACGCGGGTGCGGGATGACGAGGTCGGCGGCGGTGATGCGTTCACGATGATACAGCAACAGGTCCAGGTCGAGCGTGCGGGCACCGTTGCGGACGTGCCGCTCGCGGCCGTGGTGCTGCTCGATAAGGAGCAGGCGGTCCAGCAGCTCGTGCGGGCTCAGGTCCGTCGCCAGCTCCGCGACCGCGTTGAGGTAGGCGTCCTGCCCCGGGGGCCCCCCTACCGGTACGGTCTCGTGCAGGGTGGAGCGCCGCAGCACGCGGATATCGCCGGCGCTCTTCAGCTCGACGAGGGCCGCTTCGATATGCGCGGCGCGGTCGCCCAGGTTGGAGCCCAGCGCGATGTAGATTCCGCCGGCTGTCATGTCGCCTGCCACTTGATCTTTGCCAGGCGCTCAGCCGCCAGCCGCGTGCGTTCGGTGCTCGCGGTCAGTGCGAAGCGGACGTAGCCTTCGCCGCCGGGTCCGAAGCCGCTGCCAGGGATGCAGACGACATCGGCCTCGTCCAGGAGGCGCGTGGCGGTGCTAAGGGAATCGTGCCCGGCGGGCACGCCGGCCCAGACGTAGAAGGTCGCGGTTGGCGGATTCACGCGGAAGCCGGCGGCCCGCAGACCGGCACAGAGGATCTCGGCCCGCTGAGTGTAGGTGGCGCGCAGGCGGGCGATTTCCGGTCGGTCACAGCCGGCGTACGCGGCCACCCCGGCCGCTTGGATGGCCGAGAAGGGGCCGCTATCGAGGTTGGACTTGACGCGTGCCAGGGCATCGAGCACGTCCGCGTTGCCGACCGCGAAGCCCAGGCGCCAGCCGGTCATGTTGAAGGTCTTGGATAGCGAGTGGAACTCGACGGCCACCTCGCGGGCGCCGGGGATCTCGAGGATGCTGGGCGGCCGCTGGTCGCCGAGGTACAACTCGCCGTACGCGGCGTCATGGGCGATCAGCAGGTCATGCCGGCGGGCGAAGCTGACGGCCTCCTCGAAGAAGGCGCGCGTGGCCGTGGCGCCGGTGGGGTTGTTTGGGTAGTTAAGGAATAGCAGGGCCGCGGCCCGGGCCGTATCTGGTGCGACGGCGTCCAGGTCGGGCAGCCAGCCGCGCTGCTCCGTGAGCGGCAGGGAGAGCGGGGTGCCGCCGGCCAGGATGGTCGCGGCGCGGTACACGGGGTAGCCGGGGTCGGGCACGAGGACGGCCTGGCCCGGGTTCACGACGGCCAGCGGCAGGTGCCCCAGGCCCTCCTTGCTGCCGATAAGCGTGAGCACTTCGCGCTGCGGGTCCACGCTGATGCTGTAGCGCTCGGCCAGGAAGGCGGCCACCTGGCTGCGGAAGGCCGGCAGGCCCCATCCGGAGGGGTACTGGTGCCATTCGGGGCGACGAATGGCGTGCTCCATGGCGGCGAGGATGAAATCGGGGGTGGGCTGGTCAGGGTCGCCGACGCCGAAGTCGATGACGTGGCGGCCGGCGGCCTGGGCGGCGGCGCGTTTGCGGTCAATCTCCAGGAAGAGGTAGCGTGGTAAAGTCGCCAGTCGATCAGCGTCGCAGTGCATGCTCACGGGGTCCGCGAAGTCGGTCTGGTCCGGGCGGTGTGCCGCGGCGGCCAGTGGGGGAGTCTATTGGGACGACATGCGGGTAGCAAGTGTAGCTTTGGAACAGGGGTTGCTACTGACACTGGCTGGTGGCGGCGCGCCGGTGGGCGTGCCGCCGGGCGTTTTCGCTGGAAACGGCGTCAGAATGCCGGTAGAGTGCTGGTTTTGGCGTCAAGCGGCCGCGGCACGGTTAACCAGCCGGTCAGGCCGACGGACAAGGCCCCGTTTCGTGTGTGGGCGGTAGGCGCCGGCGGCGTCGGCCGGTGATGGCCATCCACCAGCAACGGTGAGAGAGCCTGATCAATGAGCACAGCGACTTCGAAGAAGACCAAGACTCAGGGCACATCGGCCCGCCAGATCGAGACGCTTGAGCAGGTTGTAATCCGGTTCGCGGGCGACTCGGGCGACGGCATGCAACTGGCGGGCACGCAGTTCACGACTGCCAGCGCCGTTCTTGGCAACGATGTGAGTACGTTTCCCGACTTCCCGGCGGAAATTCGCGCACCCGCGGGGACGCTGGGCGGCGTATCGGGTTTTCAGATCAATTTCGGCAGTCGCCCGATTTACACCCCGGGCGACCGGGTGGACGCGCTGGTGGCGATGAACCCGGCGGCACTGAAGGTCTGCGTCAAGGACCTGGCTCCGGGCGGTGCGCTGGTGGTCAACTCCGACGAATTCACGCCGGCGAACCTCGCCAAGGCGAAGTACGAAGAGAACCCGCTCGAGACGGGCGAGTTGTCGGCCTACCGCGTGTACAAGGTTCCGATAACTACGCAGACTTTGGCGTCTGTGAAGGAGACCGGTCTTAGCCAGAAGGTCGCCGAACGGTGCAGGAACTTCTACGCGCTGGGGGTCGTGTACTGGCTGTACGACCGGCCGCTGGACGTGACGCACCGGTGGATCAACACGAAGTTTGCGAAGATTCCGGCGGTGGCGGAGGCGAATGTCCGAGCGCTGCAGGCGGGTTACAACTTCGGCGAAACTGCTGAGATGTTCACCGTCCGGTATCAGGTCGGCAAGGCCAACTTGCGGCCGGGCCGGTACCGCAACCTGACCGGCAATCAGGCCACGGCTTTTGGGCTGCTGGCGGCGGCCCAGTTGGCGAAGAAGCCGCTGTTCTACGGCAGCTACCCGATCACGCCGGCCAGCGAGATTCTGCACGAACTGACGCTGCTGAAGAACTTCGATGTGCGCACGTTCCAAGCGGAGGACGAGATTGCGGCCTATGCCGCCGTGGTGGGCGCGGCCTTCGCGGGGTGCATTGCGGCGACGGGTACCAGCGGGCCGGGGATGGCCCTGAAGCAGGAAGGCATCGGTCTGGGTGTCATGACCGAGTTGCCGACGGTGATCGTCAACGTGCAGCGCGGCGGTCCGAGCACGGGCTTGCCGACCAAGACGGAGCAATCGGACCTGTGGCAGGCGATTCTGGGGCGCAACGGGGACTGCCCGCTGCCGGTTCTGGCGACGCGCTCGCCGGCGGAGTGCTTCTGGCGCGCGATCGAAGCCGTGCGGATTGCGGTGAAGTACATGACGCCGGTGGTCCTGCTCAGTGACGGCTACCTGGCGCAGGGCTCCGAGCCGTGGCGGATTCCGGAGGACGGTGAGTTGGCGCCGATCGAGATCGAGCACGCCAGTGATCCCACTGACTTCGCGCCGTATCGGCGCGACGAGCGCGGTTCGCGTCCCTGGGCGATCCCTGGCACGCCGGGCTTGCAGCATCGCGTGGGTGGGCTGGAGAAGCTCGAGGAAGTCGGCACAGTGAGCTATGACCCGCTCAACCACGAGCGCATGACCGAGCAGCGGTTGCGCAAGGTCGCCAACGTCCTCGCGGACGTTCCCGACCAGGACGTTTTCGGCAGAGAGAGCGGCAAGCTTCTGCTGGTTTCGTGGGGTGGGACGTTCGGGGCGGTCCGGACGGCAGTCGAACGGGCCTACGAGGCTGGTTGCGACGTGGCGCACGCGCACCTGACCTGGCTCAACCCCTTCCCGCGCAATCTTGGCGAGGTGCTGCGGAGCTACGAGCGGGTGCTGGTGTGCGAGTTGAACGCCGGTCAGTTGCTGCTGCTGCTGCGCGCGGCGTACCTGGTGGATGCCGAGGGCTTCACGAAGATCCAGGGCAAACCGTTCATGATTAGCGAGATCACCGACAAGATCGACGAGATACTCGGAGGCAAGTAGCCGTGGCGACGTGCACTGATGAATTGTTGACCGTCAAGGACTACAAGAGCGACCAGAGCGTGCGTTGGTGCCCCGGATGCGGCGACTTCTCCATCCTGACAGCGCTGCAGAAGACCCTGGCGCAGCGGCAGGTACCGAAGGAGCAAGCCGTGTTCGTGTCGGGCATCGGCTGCTCCAGCCGCTTCCCGTACTACATGGATACGTACGGCATCCACGGGATCCACGGGCGCGCCCCGGCCATCGCCACCGGCGTCAAGCTGGCCAACCCGGAGCTGGAGGTGTGGGTAATCACGGGTGACGGCGATGCCCTGAGCATCGGCGGCAACCACTTTCTGCACATGATTCGCCGCAACATCGGCCTGAAGATCGTGTTGTTCAACAATCGCATCTACGGGCTGACGAAGGGCCAGGTTTCGCCGACCAGCGAGCTGGGCAAGCGGACCAAGTCGACGCCGTTCGGGTCGATCGAGAACCCCGTGCATGCGGTCTCGGTCGCCCTGGGCGCCGAGGTCACGTTCGTTGCGCGCGTGATTTACAATGACCCGAAGATGTTGCAGGAGGTTCTGGAGCGGGCGGCGGCGCATCGCGGCACGGCCTTCGTCGAGGTGTACCAGGACTGCGCCGTGTATAACCATGAAGCGTTTTCGTACCTCACGGACCGCCAGACCCGTGACGACAACGTGCTCTACCTGCGGCACGGCGAGCCGATGGTTTTCGGGAAGAACCGCGACAAGGGCATCCGGCATAACGGGCTGAATATCGAGGTGGTCATGCTGGACGACGGGGTGTCCGAAGACGAGCTGCTCCGGCACGACGAGCATTGCGAGAACCCCTCGCTGGCTTTCCAGCTATCGCGCATGCACTACCCCGAAATGCCCACGCCCCTGGGTGTTTTCCGCGACGTGGAGAAGCCGGTTTACGAAGAGATGATGATGGACCAACTGCGGCAGACCAGCGATAAGCTCGGCGCAGGCACACTGGAATCGCTGTTCGCCGCGGGCGATACCTGGACGGTCGCATAGCCCCCGCTGGCCGGATTACCCCAACCGATTAGCTGCCGCGCCGGTGGGTTCACCGACCGGATTGCATCAGGCGCGCTGTCCTGGTGCCGGCCGGCAGGCCGGCCGCGGACTTAGCCGATGAGCTCATCCAGCAGGGCTGCGTACTCGCGCTTGTGCTTGGCGCCGACGATGCGTTGCACCGGCTCGCCGTCCTTGAAGAGCAGTACGGTGGGGATGTTCTGCACGCCGTACTTGGTTGCCAGGCGCGGCGCCTTGTCGACGTCCACTTTGCCGACCTTGGCCTTGCCGGCATATTCGCCGGCGAGCTCTTCGATGGCCGGCCCGACCATCTGGCAGGGCCCGCACCAGGGCGCCCAGAAGTCAACCAGCACGGGCACGGCTGACTGAACTACTTCCGCGTCAAAGTTGGCATCGTCGAAATGCAGCGTGTTTTCGCCTGCCATAATTGACCTCAAGTTAATCACAGGTTCCGGTCCAGGACGGCAACGGATCGATTCTATGCGGTCAGTGAGGCTTGTCAAACGAAGGGCGGGCGCCGGTCAAACGTGCGGACGTCCGGTAGTTGACGCCGCGTGGGGACGCCCGGCGGGCTTGGTCGGCACCGCCCGGACAGGTATCATGTTTACTGAGCAGCGCGACGGCGGCCAGCGTCCCATCGGCCGGGTGGCCGGTAGCCCGAACGTCAACGGGCCGCGGGCGGTTTGTCGGCGTGCTGCCAAGCGGAGGAAAGAAGACCATGCGCTCGTATTTCGGCACCAATTCGGCTCTGGTATGGGCCGCGCTCCTGATCACCAGCACGACCGGCGGCGCCTGGGCCCAGGCGCCGCTCATCGCCGACCACACCTGCACCAACCTGGACAAGATCCCGCCCTACTGGATTGACCAGGCCAAGACGCTGACGGTGCATTACGGCCACACTTCGCACGGCAGCCAGATCGTGAGCGGGCTCACCGTTCTGGAGAGCGTGGAGCCGTTCTACAGCTTCGCCTGCCGCACCAGCGGCACGGAGGGGCTGCCGCCCCTGGAGGATCCGCCGGCCCTGCGCATGTACGCCGGTAATCCGCCGGACACGTACATCACGCCCGCGGATTACTGGGAGACCGCGGAAGGCCGTGATCGCACGCGTGCCGTGGCCGACACCGGCCACTACAACTTCTCGATGTGGGCCTGGTGCGGCCAGGCGTCTTACTACAGCGACGCCCAGATCGAGCAGTACCTGGAAGTGATGGCGCAGTTCGAGGCTGAGTACCCGAACATGCGCTTCATCCTGATGACCGGCCACACGGACGGCAGCGGCGAAACGGGCAGCCTCAATCGGCACAACAACATGATCCGCGACTTCCGGCAAGCGCACGACATGGTGCTGTTCGACTTCGCCGACATCGAAAGCTACGACCCTGACGGCAGCTACTTCCTGGACCTGGGCTGTGACGACAACTGCGACTACTGGTACGGCAACTGGGCGATTGAGTGGTGCGCAGCGCACGCCGGCGATCCCTTGTGCACCTCCTGCTCGTGCGCGCACTCGCAATCGCTCAACTGCAACCTCAAGGGCCGGGCGTTCTGGTGGCTGATGGCGCGGCTGGCGGGCTGGCCCGGTCTGCAACCGGGCGATGTCAACTGCGACGGCGCCATCAACGCGTTCGACATCGACCCGTTCGTGCTGGCCCTGACCGCGCCGGCGGAATACCAGGCGGCCTATCCGCAGTGCAGCCGCTATAACGCTGACTGCAACGGCGACGGCAGCATAGACGCTTTCGATATTGATCCGTTCGTGGTGCTACTGACGCGTTGATTCCCCCGCGCTGCTCCGGCTAACGCAGGGGGCTGGTGCCGGCGGCGCAGAAGAACGGGCGCCGAGTCTGACACCCATCCCAGCGCCCGGCCGGCCGTGGGGGGTAGGTTAGCCACGCCGGCATTCAATCCTACACCACCCGGTCAAGTCAGCAGTGTCGCCGTGCGCGCTCACGGAGAGACAAAGCGCGCAAAGAAGGCCGACCGTCTGAGACTCGGTCGGCCCGCGCTCTTTGTGACAAGCGCCCTTGCGCGCTGCCAATGCCTCGGCTAGGGCTCGAACCTAGGACCCGCTGGTTAAGAGCCAGCTGCTCTGCCAACTGAGCTACCGAGGCGCTCGTCCCGGACTTTGACGCCGGGACCTGCTATTCTATCGACCGACGAAACCAGGGCAAGGGTCGCACGGCCCCGAATCCTTGTGCAGCCAACAGGAACGCTGCGATGAGCACCCCGGCTGTCAGCATCGTTATTGCGACTTACCAGCGCTGCAGCCGGTTGCAGCGCTGCATCGCCGCCGTTCGCCAGAATGTCACCATCCCTCACGAGATCGTCGTCGTGGACGGCGGCAGCACGGACGGCAGCACGGCGTGGCTCGCGGCGCAGCCCGATGTGCATCTGCACGTGGAGGCACAGCGCGGCGGCTGCTGCCGGGCGTACGACCTGGGGCTGCGCATGGCGAGCGCCCCGCTGGTAATGTGGCTCAACGATGACAGCTACCCGCTGGCCGGCAGCGTCGCTCGCGCCGCCGCCCTGCTGGCGCGGCCGGACATGCAGGACGTCGGCATACTGGCCTTCTACCACACGCATGACGATCCCTGGAACGAGCTGCATGGCTTCGACCAGGACGGACACCACTGGCGCATGATGCACGTGCGCGGCGTGCCCTACGCCAACTTCGGTCTGCTGCGCCGCAGCGTGCTGGAGCAGGTGGGCTTCCTGGACACGGACTATCACTTCTGCGCGTGGGACCCTGATTTGGCGATCAAGGTGCAGCGTGAGGCGGGGATGCTGGTGCTCAGCTCGCCGCAGGCCTTGGTGTACCACGAGGAGGTCGCCGACGAGCGCAAGCAGGCGGACGCCGGCGCGATTCGCACGGCCGACAACGAGCGTCTCTTTCGCAAGTGGAATCTGCCGCCCAAAGGCGAGTTTTCCGATCCGCGTCCCGCTTATTTGGCGTTGCTGCGGTCGCGCGGCTTGGTCTGAGCCCAGGCCGGACTACGGTCCGTCGACCGCCATCGGGTTGACCGTTTGGCGCCCTTTCCGCTCAACACCCTGGTCGAGGTTGATCGGCAGAGCATCGCGGCGTTGGGCACGCGTCGGCAGTTGTTCGAGGCGCTGCTTGAGCCGCTCGAACAAGTTGGCCAGGTGGCCGTTCAGCTTCTCTTCCAGCGCACGGCGGGCCTCGGCCAGCTCCTTGGCATCGCCTTCGGTCCGCCGACCGAGGGCCTCAAGCTGTTGGCCGTAGCGGGAGCGGAACTGATCGGCCTGGGCCTTCTGAGCGCGATATACGCGCCAGGCCCGGCCCTGCTGATCCTCGTTAAGCTGGTACTTCTGAATGAACCGGCGAACATACGCGGCCCAGGGATCGTCCGGGTCAGATTCCACCTCGACGACGACGGTGGTGTCGCCGGTCCGGCCGGCCTGCGGCCTGGCCGCGCCCCCAGCACCGCCCGCCGTCCGCCGACCCGCGTCTGCCTGGGGCGGATTGGTCGAGACCACGCCGGGCGCTTCATCCGGCTGAGGCTGCGCCGCGGCGCGGCGCGGGACTGGCGCGCCGGCCTTGGGCGCACCGGAATCGGGCTCGCCGGACCTGACGCCCCCCGCCGAATCCCCAGTCGCCGGCGACGCTCCGGCTAGTTGAATCGGGTCCTCATCCATGCCCCAGTCTGAGGGCTGCCACTGCCCCGCCGCCCAGCGCGCGGTCATCACCTCCATGTCGTTCGCCCGGCGGTTGAGCGCGGCCATGTCCGCCTCCATGAGCGGATGCTGGTCCTCGCGCAATGCCGCCAGCATGACCCCGGCGTTGCGGTTGATGAGATGGCGCCCATCCATGAAGACCGGCTGGGCCAGTTGGGCCCAACGGGCCACCTGCTCGGCTGTGAACGGCTCACCAGCGACGCGCGTCTGAATGGCGTCGAGGGAGTATTCAAGGATGCGGTCGGCATGTTTCGAGAACATCTCGTTCGACGAGCGGATGACCAGGTCGCGGAAGATCTCCTCCTGGCGCTCATCGAAGCCATAGCGCGCGCTCACCAGATCGCTCAGCAGCGTGAAGCGTTCGAGCGGCTGCCAGGGCGGAATGGCGTTTATCTCGCGTATGACGTCCAGCGAGAAGAGGTCGGCCTCGGAGTTCCAGCCGTTGCGCTCGTACACTTTCTCCATCGCGTCCACGAGATAGACCTGGTGTGTGTCCCAGTCACTGAGCTGCGCCAGGCTGCCGAGGAGCCGCGTGGCCTGGTCACGCCACGTGCGCGGCGGCGGCTCCGCGGGCTGGGCCACCGCGGCAACAGCCACCCAAACGCTGAGAGCCATGGAGACGACCGGTCGCATACAATTTCCCTGGCGAGACAAACGCTCCTTCACACAGTAGATTCTTACACTGAAAGACTTGCGGTTCAAGCCGGGGTAGCGGGCCCCGCCGCCCAGACCGCCTGAGCACCATTGCACAGAGCGAGCAATCGTGGCTGAAGTACGGGTCCTGATTCTGCGGGCGGCCGGCACCAACTGCGACCTTGAGACTAAACATGCGTGGGAGTTGGTGGGAGCCCGGGCCGACCTGCTGCACGCGCTCCGGCTCATCGAGCAGCCGGGACTGTTGGGGCAATACCAGGTCCTGACCATCCCGGGCGGCTTCAGCTACGGCGATGATATTGCCGCCGGCCGGATCCTGGCCGCGCAGCTCACCCGTGGCCTCATTGACGAATTGCACGCCTTCATTGACGCCGGCCGGCTGGTGCTGGGAATCTGCAACGGCTTCCAGGTGCTGGTAACGGCCGGACTGCTGCCCTTCCGGACGCCGGCGGCGCTGCGCAAGTGCGCGATTACGTACAACGACCCGCCGGGTTTCCAGGACCGCTGGGTCACGTTGCGGGCGACGACCGACCGCTGTGCGTTTCTGGAAGCGGGCCGCGAATACGAGATGCCGATCGCACATGGTGAAGGGCGCGTCATGTTCGCGGATGAGGGAGTTCTGCAACAGGTCGAGCGCGGCGGGCACAAGGCTGTGTGCTACGTGGAGTCGCCCCGCGGGGCGGGCGTCAGTCCGGGCGCGCCGGCCAATCCGAATGGCAGCACGGCGGATATCGCCGGCCTGTGCGACGAAACCGGGCACGTTCTCGGCCTGATGCCGCACCCCGAGCGCTTCGTAACCTGGACGCAGTATCCGTCATGGGCCTCGCAGCCCAAGCGGCCGGAGGGGGACGGTCTGGCGATCTTCCGCCGGGCCGTGAGCTGCCTGACCTAACGGGGGCCGCGCTGGGCAGTAGCAGCGGGCCGTTGGCCTATCAGCGTTTTCGCAGCCGGCAGAGGAAGAAAGCGTCGAACCAGTCGTCGGGGAGAATCCTGGTCGTCAATGTCAGGTCAGGCGGGAACTCGCGGCCGGCCCAGGCGCGCAGCCCGGGCACCGCAACGGGGTCGGCAACGGGCGGCAGCGGAACCGGCTCCACCTCCAGAATCCCCGAACATTCCGCCAGGACACTGGCCACCACGGCCTCGTTCTCCTCGGGCGCCGTCGAGCAGGTGCAGTAAACCACTACACCGCCGGGCCGGCAGGCGGCCACCGCTGATAGCAGCAAGGCCCGCTGCTTGCCCGCGCATTGGCCGATCTTCCGCACCGACCAGTTGGGTGCGTGCGCGTCGCGGAATGAACGCAATTGGGCCTCGCCGCTGCAGGGCGCGTCGAGCAGGACCCGGTCGAAACGGTCGGGGCAGGCGCGCCCGACCCGGCGGCCGTCCTTGAGATACGCCCGGCAACACGTGGCGCCGTGCAGGCGGAGGTTGTGGCGGAGGCGGAAGAAGCGGTCGCGCGCGGACTCGACCGCACCGATGGCGCCCGTGTTGTTCATCAGGTCCACGAGATGCAGCGTCTTGCCGCCGGGGGCGGCGGCCAAGTCCAGGACGCTCATGCCGGGCTCCACACTGAGGGCCGGTGCGGCCAGCAGGCTGGAGACGTTCTGGACGTAGAGGCGGCCTTGGGAGAACGGCGCCCCACGCGTCAGTTGGTCTCGGTCGGCGGCTGCGGCCCGGTAGGCCGAGTGCAGCCCCGGGACCGGGTGGGCTGTCAGGCCGGCGGCGGCCAGTTCGGCTAGGACATCTCCCGGGCGCGCACGCCACGAGTTGACGCGAATCGTCACGGCCTTGTCAGCGGCGAAGCTGGCCAGCACGCCCGGCAGCCGCTCAGGCGGGACGACCTGCGCCAATCGTTCCAGGAACTTGTCCGGCAACACGCCAACAGCCACCCACGTAAAGGCCCCCCAATCCCTGGCTGGGGGGCACGCCAAGCCGAGAACATGCGCTTATAGACCCGCCCCGGCGGCCCGGCAACCAGTCGTGCAAGCTGGCCAGGCGGACCGCGCCCGCGCCGCCTGCCGGCGTTGTTGCTTTCCGACGTGGAAAGCGTTAGCTTTCTGCCAGCGTATGGTCTGGGCATGCTGTTGGCGCAGCCGCTGTGGGCCAGGTAACGGTTTGGCGGCACGGCAACTCGCCCGGCAACGCATGTGTGAGGAGAGGTCAGCCATGAACAGGAAGGTGAAATTGGCAATTGCCGGCGTCGGTAACTGTGCCAGCTCCCTCCTGCAGGGGCTGGAGTACTACAAATCACGCGACCCGCAGTCCGTCGCCGGCCTGATGCACCCCGACGTCGGCGGCTATGGCGTCGCTGACATCCAGGTCGTGGCCGCCTTCGACATCGATCGCCGCAAGGTTGGGCGCCCGCTATCCGAGGCGGTTTTCGCCCAGCCGAACTGCACCGCGGTGTTTCAGCCGGAGTTGCCCGACTACGGCGTAACGGTGCAGATGGGTCCGGTGCTGGATGGTGTCGCCGCCCACATGGCCGATTACGCGGAGGAGCGCGCCTTTCGCGTGGCGACGGCCGAGCCGGTTGACCCGGCTACGGTGCTGCGCGAGTCGGGCGCGGAAGTCCTGGTATGCTACATGCCGGTCGGGTCGGAGGAGGCCGTGCAGGCCTACGCCCGAGCCTGCCTGGACGCGGGCGTCGCGTTAGTCAATTGCGTGCCGGTCTTCGTGGCGTCGCATCCGGAGTGGGCCGAGCGGTTCCGGCAGCGCAACCTGCCAGTGATCGGGGACGACATCAAGAGCCAGCTCGGGGCCACTATCGTGCACCGCATGTTGGCGCGGCTGATGGGCGATCGCGGGGTGCGGCTCGAACGCACCTACCAGCTCAACACGGGCGGCAACACCGACTTTCTGAACATGCTGGAGCAGGGCCGGCTGAAGTCCAAGCGTATTTCCAAGACCGAGTCGGTCCAGTCGCAGCTTGACGTTCCGCTGGACCAGGACAACATCCACATCGGGCCGTCCGATTACGTGCCCTGGCAGAAGGACAACAAGGTCTGCTTCCTGCGCGTGGAGTGGCGCGGCTTCGGCGATGTGTGCATGAACCTGGAGCTGCGGCTGAGCGTGGAAGACTCGCCCAACAGCGCCGGCATGGCGATCGACGCCATCCGCTGCGCACGACTGGCCCTCGATCGCGGCATCGGCGGCCCGCTGCATGAAGTGTCCGCGGTGTGCATGAAGCATCCCCCGCGTCAGTTGCGCGATTCCGAAGCGCGCAAGCTGCTGGAGCAGTGGATTACGAGTGGCTGCTGACGATTCTCACGCAGGCAGCGACTGCCGGCTTCGTCTCGCCGCTAAGCTCGAACGCGTTCGCCCTGGAACCCTCGTCGACCCGCCCGTCCGGCTTCTCCGCCGTTTCACTTGGCGGCGTTGTCGCCATGGCGTTGTGCTGAACGAATCCGGCAAGTTCGGTCGTGGCCTCGGGATACGCCGCGGACGAGGTCGCGGGCGCCAGTTCATCGGCGCCGTAGCCGACACTCGGTACGAAGCGCGTCTCGCTCGCGTCGGCCGCGTCCCGGGGCGGCACAGCCGCCGGTGCGGGGTCGGTTGCTGGACCGTCTGCCGGGCCGGCCCGCGCGTCCGTCGTGACTGCACGTGCAATGTACAGCGCCAGCAACGACCCCAGCACGACCGCCAACGCCGTCGTGAAGAGCGTTGTCCAGCCGCGCCAACTCACGGCCGCCATGAACTGCCGATGATCCTCGACGCGCGCCGCGGCCGCACTGCGCGCCTCATCCAGCAGCGGCAGTACATTCGTCAGGGCCGGCCGCACTCCTGATGAAAGCACGCGCTCGGCCCGGCGCACGCCACTGGCGCCGCCGAAGTCCAGCGCCGCCTGAACCTCGCGCACGCCCGCGTCGAGCGGCAGAGCCAGCTCATCAAGCCCCGCCAGCGCCGGCCGCAGCACCGGCACGCTCCGCTCAGCCGCGTGCCGCGCCGCACTTCGCAGCCAGGCCGCCAACATGCCGGCCGGCGACTTTGGCACGGCCGGCTGTGCAGGCTCGCCGGAGCGAACGCACTCCTCCACCGCACCGAGCCAGCGCAGGTAGGCGATCTGCGCGGCGGCAAGCGCCGTCTCGGCCTCGCGGGCAACCAGGGCCTCGCGCGCCTTAGCGGCGTCCCGGCGCACGCTCAGCGCCGCGTTCATCGCGGTACTGACCACGAGAACCAGTATCAGTCCAAAGCCCAGGGCGACCTTGTGACCGCCGGACATTGGCTTCTCCATCAGAGTCGCTCCATAGCGGCACGGTGGCGAGCGCCCCCGCAGATCTTGCGAGCCACTTTTCGGCTCACGTTTGGTGGGTCGGCATGTGGCCGGGAGCGTTCCCGGCCGTTCTCGGGGCGCAGCCTGCACCCGGGTTCATATCGACAGATTGCGGCTGGGTCTGGGTTTGCGCAGGCGGGCTTCCTGGGTTGGCAGCAAAGGACTCGCCAGGCTGCAGGTCCGGTGCTAATCGTGAGACACACGCCGTCGTGTGGTCCCGTAATGTCATGCCGGGCGTCGATATGGCCGGTGAGATTGCCTCCAGAACACCGGGAAGTGTCCTCACTTCTTACCGGGAGCGGTTCCGAAGATGTAGGTGCAGCGCGAGTGGACATTGATAGTCTCCCATGGTATCCAAACGCTAATGGCTCAATCGGAATCGGAGGGCGAATGCGAAACGCGGCCCAAGCCGGTGCGAATGTGGGTGTACCTGGTCATCGGTTCGGCTGTCGGCCTCGCCGCGGCCATGGCCGCAGGCCTCATTAGTTGGATCGGCGCTGCGGATTCCCGACAGACCGTTGACGAGCACTTGATCTGGGCGGGAATCGCCTGGGCGCTCATCGGGTTGGCCGGCGGTTTTGCCGTCGCGACGCACGTGCGGCGAAGGCGGCGTCAGCGTTGGCGAGAACGGCTGATCCGCGGCCAGTGTGTGTCGTGTGGGTATGACTTACACGCGAACACTTCCGGCCGCTGTCCGGAGTGCGGAACGCCCGTGTGCGCCCGGGGCGAGCCTCAAGGCGGACTTGATGACCCGCCGCGACGCATACTGCTACTGGCCTTGGTGCTGGTGTGCATTACGGCTGCGGACGGCCTTCTTGCGCGTGCCAGTGAGATGTCCTGGCTATCGCTTGTTACGGCAACTGCCGTCCTGCTCGGCGCGCTGATCTACGGTTTCGTTCGTAGCTGGACGCCCAGACGGAGATCGTGATCCCCATGCCGAGCTGCCGACATCCGTCAGAGACCGGGCTTTACTCAGAATCACCCGGCGAGCCGTGTGCCGAGGCGCTGGCGCGGGAGGTCATCTGCGGCGCACGCTTCCCGGAGCCGGTTGTGATGGTACACTGGACGGCGGCCGGCGACGTGGCGGCCGGATCGGAGGAGGTTTTGCACTACGTCCGTGACGCCCTCGGCAGCGTGGTCGGCCTGACCGACGCCGGCGAGCCCGACGCGACGCCGGAGCCGGTTCCGGCCAAGCTGGTCGAGCGTTACGACTACGACCCGTACGGCAAGACGTACATCGCGCACTGGGACCCGGCCGCCGGGAGCGGTTCCGGAGACTGGGTCCGGCACGAAGCGGACGAGCCGTCGGCGTTCGGCAATCCCTTCATGTGGACCGGCCAGCGCCACGACGTCGCGATCGGCCTGTACCACTTCCCCTTCCGCACGTACAGCCCCCGCCTCGGCCGCTGGCTGCAACGGGATCCGCTGGGGTATGTGGATGGGGTGAATATGTACGCCTACGCCGGCTCGTCGCCGACGAACCTGGTCGATCCGCTGGGGTTCACGTCGCTGCTGCCGGAGGCTCCCGGGAGCGGTTACGACCCGATGCTCGGCCCGTTCGGCGGCGACGCGGCGCAGGAGGAACTGAAGCCTTGGAGCTACCCTAGGCCGGGGCCCTTGACGCCGCGATTGCGACCGGGGCTTTACGGCGGGCCACGATACCCGAACAACCCGAATGCCCCGACGAATGGCTGTAGCTCTCCCGTCGGAAACGCTCCGAGCGGAGTTGACTTTAGCCCAGCATGTAATGAGCATGACAGGTGTTATGGTACGCTTGGAAAGAGTAAACTTGTGTGTGACCGTGAGTTCTTTAACGACATGGTGCGCATCTGCTTAGCGGAGGCGAACTCGTATAATTTGACCACGTGCGTTTGGTGGGCGTTCATTTACTACGCCGCCGTCGCGGAGTATGGTCAGCCAAACTACGACGATGCTCAGCGTGCCGCGCGGGCTGGCTACGTGACGATGGCCCCCGCCGGGGCTGGCGCGCCTTGTTGAGCCAATGCACCTTCTGACGTGCCACAATCATCGGATGCTCAGTGTGACAATGAGGAACAAGATGATCTCGCGCGCAGGCAATCGACGGCTGCACATTGGGGCGACGCTGCTATGCTTAGTGTTGTACGGTGCTTCGGGCGGTGCGGTCGGTCTGCTGACACCACACTTGGTAGGCGGCATCGGCATCAGCGCGGCTTGTGTCGTCGTACTGGTATTGCTTGGGGGCGGCGCCGCATGCCTCGGCGTGTTGAGTGCGCGCGTTTCCGTTGCGATCGTGGGGGCCCTGCTGCAGGTGGCAACCTGGGGCGTGGTGGTCAGACATGCTGTAGCCATGGGCCTCGGCGGCGACTGGCGCGCCGTCGGGGCCCTGCTCATCGTCACCGCCCCCCCGGCGCTGCCGCTTTGCCTTGTCGTGTCGGGCATAGCGGCTGCACTACGCCAGGAACACATACGTCGGCAACTGCCCGGACGATGTTCCGAGTGCGGGTACATCCTGACGGGCCTGCCACAGGCTCGCTGTCCAGAATGCGGTACTGCGTTCGTCAAGGAGGAGCGCGCGGGCGAGCAAGAGACACCTCCGTCTGACCGAGGCCATGCGCGTGACGAACACTGAGCCGTCGGCGTTCGGCAATCCCTTCATGTGGACTGGCCAGCGGCACGACGTCGCGATCGGCCTATACCACTTCCCCTTCCGCACGTACAGCCCCCGCCTCGGCCGCTGGCTCCAACGCGACCCGCTGGGCTACGTGGATGGGGTGAATATGTACGCCTACGCCGGCTCGTCGCCGACGAACCTGATCGACCCGCTGGGGTTGACCTCGCTGCTGCCGGAGGCTCCCGGGAGCGGTTACGACCCGATGCTCGGCCCGTTCGGCGGCGATGACGAGATCGGCCCGCCGCTGCCGCCCAAGCCCGAGCCGTGCGACGACGGCACGGACAACCCGAACGGCGACGAGGAAGACGGCACCGGGCGGGGTAGCGACGATGAACGATGGAAGGAGTACTACCACGGACTTTTTCGGGAGATTGCCCTTTCGGCAGATCTCCCCCCCGAGCTCCGAAACCTGCTCTTCAGCGCGTGGGAGATTATGCTGGCGGACCATGAGAACTGGAATAGGACGGTAGAGGAATTCCTCCGAGCGTACTTGGCGTGGCTCCGTGCGCATGGCAAGTCGGTGGGCGCGTATTCGACGACAGAAAGCTCCAGGGAGGAGAAAGGCAGCAAGCCTGGCGTGCTGAAGGGTGTGGCCGGGCCCAGGAACTTTCGAAACGCTGCTGACGATTTCCATATAGCAATTGGTGCGTCAAGCTTAGCGGAGCTCATAGAGAGGCTGGTGCAATTGAATGACACCGGGATTGTGGTATCAGAACTACACATATTTGACCACGGTACTCGGGGCGGGCAGGCATTCGGACCGGACCTCATAGTAGCACCATCCGCAGGTTATGATACTCAGTGGCCGGAGCTCGCAGCACAAGTTATGCCGGGTGGCACGATATATCTGTATGGCTGTCATGTTGCGGATAGTAACCCGGGTGCATATGACGATGGCCCGACCTATCTGAGCGAACTTGCCAGTACCGGCAATCGCAACGTCGTGGCATACACAGGGTTGACTAAGTGTCCCTTGTTCTGGTGGTTTGGCTATGACTTCAAACCCACGCGAAAGAAAGAGGCTGCATACCCTGGTCCGTGATGTGGTCCCTTCCGTTGCATGAATGAGGCACAACATATGACAACGCGACTATGCGCATTGGCTGTTGCCCTCCTGGTGCTTACCGTTGGCGGCGGGTGCGAGCGTGCTTCTGATCCTCCGCGCCATGACGTGACAGAGGCGAGGCTTACCGTGGCGGAGTACATATGCGATACCGCGCCCATTGTGTATCGCTATGTACTACCGGGAGCGAAAAAGGTGTGACATGCCAGAGCCGCCGTCTAGCAGCACTTCCGCGTCAGAATTCGATTGGGATGCCACACATTAATCGCTCCCAGTAGTATCTCAGCGCGACGCTGGCGTCTTGGAGTGTACGGCTGAAGAAAGTGAGCCTGAGGCAGCAGGAGTGTGCGAGGTCACGCTGCAGCCCGGTACGGGTCGTTATGGATTCCTGTGCGCGGTTCTACGTTCATGTACGCTATTCAGATCTCCACGAGATGGTGGTCCCGCGCTCCTCGCTTTTGTTGCGAACGTCCGCTCGGCGCCAAACGACCATATGTCTGTACTGATGCAAGACAAACACAAGAAGATTCGATGCATCGGCGTTCTTGGGGGCTTCGTCGTCGTGGAGAGAGTAGACGGATCTGTGGAAGCCTACAGTACGACCGTTGACCTGCGGGCGGTCTTGGCACTGCTCCGCCCGGATCCGGCTTCGCCCCCGCCTGTTTCAACGAGGCCAGAACCGTAGGGATCGGCGCAAGTTCAACTCTCGCTGCTGACTCTCTTGTCGGCACCGTGCCCGAATGGCGTCGAAGCCGAGCCATCGGGCAACGGCACTGACGACCCGGACGGCGTGGGCGGTGAGCCGTGCACGTGGACGCTCGCGCGCGAGTTCATCTGGGGCGCGCGCTTCAGGCGATGTCGTTGAGCAGCCGCCCGGCGGAGACGGCTGTTACATGCGCATGGAGTGGGAACGTCTGGTCGCCCGCGTGCACAAGAAAGGCCCGCTGCAGCCGCAGTGTTTCAATGGCGGTTCTCAGCGAGTTCGTGAGCTTGGGCGAAGAGGTCCGCTTGAACTCGAAGCCCCAGCGGCGACGGCCGTGCACATACAGCAGATCAAGCTCCGGCCCGGCGTGCGTGGCCCAGAAGTAGCACTCGTCAGGAGTGGCGCCGAGGTGTGCGACCACCTGGTGCAGCAGGAAGCCTTCCCATGAGGCGCCGAGTTTCGGATGGCGCTCGAGGTCGCGGTGCTCGCGGATGCCGAGCAGAGTGTGCAACAAGCCCGAGTCGCGGATGTAGACCTTCGGCGACTTGACCTGGCGCTTGCGGACGTTCTCGTGCCACGGCGGCAGCACGGTCACAACCTGAGCCGCGCTCAATGTGTCAAGATAATGCCGGACCGTCTTGTCGCTCACGCCGAACGACCGGGCGAACTCGGCCGCGTTCCACACCTGGCCATGATAGTGGGCGAGCATTGACCAGAAGCGTGACAGTGTTGTCGCGGGCACGCGCACGCCCAACTGGGGCAGGTCGCGCTCCAGGAATGTGCGGACGAAGCTCTGGCGCCAGGTGTAGCTCGCCGCGTGAGTCCGGGCGAGAAATGCGAGTGGAAACCCGCCGCGCAGCCAAAGCCGTTCGAGTTGGGCGGCGCCGACCTCGTCCAGGCCGAAGCCGGGGAGGGTGTGAAACGCGATTCGGCCGGCGAGCGATTCGGAGGATTGGCGCAGGAGGTCAGGCGACGCACTGCCCAGAACAAGGAACCGGGCAGGGCGGGGGCGCCGGTCGGCGAGCACGCGCAGGATGGGAAAGAGGTCCGGCTGACGTTGAATTTCGTCGATGACCACGAGCCCTCGCAGACCCGTCAAGGCCAGCTTGGCGTCGGCCAACCGGGCCAGATCAGCGGGATCCTCCAGGTCGAACCGCTCGCCGGCCGCGCTGGCCCGCCGCAGAATCTCAAGGGCCAGGGTGGTCTTCCCGACCTGGCGCGCCCCCAGGATCGCCACGACGGGGAACTACTGGAGGAGTCGCCTGATGGCGGCCAGGTGTCGTTCGCGCGTGATCATGAGCGAGATCATATCAGAAATCTCGGAGATTACATCCGAGATTTCAAGACTGTGGAGGGTGCGGGCGGTGAGCCGCGCCGGGCGCCGGGCGGGCCCCGAGCCGTGCACCTGGACGCTCGCCCGCGAGTTCATCTGGGGCGCGCGCTTCCCCGAGCCGCTGGTCATGGTAGACTGGACGGCGGCCGGCGACGTGGCGGCCGGATCGGAGGAGGTCTTGCACTACGTCCGTGACGCCCTCGGCAGCGTGGTCGGCCTGCTGGACGCCGGCGAGCCGGACGCGACGCCGGAACCGGTTCCGGCCAAGCTGGTCGAGCGTTACGACTACGACCCGTACGGCAAGACGTACATCAGGCACTGGGACCCGGCCGCCGGGAGCGGTTCCGGAGACTGGGTCCGGCACGAGCCGGACGAGCCGTCGGCGTTCGGCAATCCGTTAATGTGGACCGGCCAGCGCCACGACGTCGCGATCGGCCTGTACCACTTCCCCTTCCGCACGTACAGCCCCCGCCTCGGCCGCTGGCTGCAACGCGACCCGCTGGGCTACGTGGATGGG
>Ga0334887_1001309_pt1 | contig 33013 bp, 29 predicted proteins | sample GraSluR1_MG_10_FD_207217 | JGI IMG/M metagenome (GOLD analysis project Ga0334887, IMG submission 207217) | Sludge microbial communities from methane-producing bioreactor in Wageningen University, Netherlands - Granular Sludge_18_07-R1 | ecosystem: Engineered > Bioreactor > Anaerobic >...
ATATTTGAAGGCCTTAAGCATTACACTCACTTATGCTGTTATGGTATTTAAAGATTCATAGCTTAAGGCGGGGTACGATTCATCCCCAGCCTAAAGACCGGGGTTTTCTCTACCCCTGCACCCCGCCTCTATAATCGATCTCTACCGGCGGCCTCTGCTCCCCGCCTGTCGACCTCGGGATGGCGGAACCGATAGCTTCCACCGATCTTTCCGCAAAAAGGGGCCGCCGCCTTCTCAGCCGCCGCCCTCGGGGGGAGCCGGCCCGGCCGCGCCGCCCTCGACGTCCGTCTCGACCGGATGGAGGCGGGACCGCGGCGAGGGTGTTGTCGGCCCTGAGGGAGAAGGGGATCCTCTGACCACTTCAAGGCCCCATCTTCGATCCTGCCCGGTGGTCGGTGGGGGGCCCCTCCGGCTTCGTGGACGGATCCCGCTGTGGACGGATACCGTTGTGGACGGATACCGTTGTGGACGGATCCTGCTGTGGACGGATCCTGCTGTGGACGGATCCTGCTGTGGACGGATCCTGCTGTGGACGGATCCTGCTGTGGACGGATCCCGCCGTGGACGGCTCTCGCCGGGAGGGGGGCGGGGGCGGAGCCGACGGATATCCCGAGGGCATTTTCTTCTGATCTGGATCACCCTGGGGCGTGGGCTTTTTCGATTGGTCGGATCCAGGACTTCTGGATGGGGCCGGCGATTGGTGGCGGGGAGAGCTGGGAGCGTCGGGCGCTTCTGGGGGGGGCGGCTTTCCGAAAGAGGGTCGCGCCTGCGGACGGCTTGGTGGTGGTGGGGGCGGTCGGCGATCGTCGGGCGATCTCGGCCCCCATCCTTCGAGGGCCGACTTTCGGGAGGGGGCCGGCGAGGGGTCGCGCCCTGGTGGGGCGGGAATCGCCGGGATCGAAAGGTATTTGAGGTGTGGGGCCGAACCGATCTTTTGCTGAAAATAGGACCCTTCTGGGGGGCGAGGTCGTCCTCTCGGATGGTGGAATCCTCCGGGCCGAATTGATCTGATGATAGGAGGCTCGGGGGATATTCTGCCGTTTGTGGCGCTTCTTCTGACTTTCTCTAAATTATTGGATTCATTTTGGGAGGGGGCTTCTCGGATGGTATGCGCCCGATCCCTTCGGGATCGGGTTGTATGCGGGGATGGGTGGCCGAAGAGAAGAGTTTCGGGATTAAGATCTGTGTTAGCTGGTTAGGAGGGTGTGTCGAAATGATGTTAAACTGGAAAACGATCACGTGTTTGCTTTTGCTATGTGGAGTGATAAGTGCGTCTCCAGTTCTGTCCGATCCGACATACGAAAGTTGGACTTATAATAAGGAGATTGAGGTTCAGGAGAACTCCGGCGAGGAACTCATCGATTATCAGGTTCTGGTAAGCTTGGATTCCTCAAACTTTGACTTCTCAAAAGCGAAGCCCGATGGTTCGGATCTGAGATTCGTATCTGAAGGTGAAGAGCTCGGCTACTGGATTGAAGAGTGGGATGCTGAGAGTGGCAATGCGAGAATATGGGTTAAGGTGCCGGTAATACCTGCAGAGGGCGTGGCAAAGGTTTTGATGTATTACGGTAACGAAGCAGCAGCTGCGGCAAGCGATGGCAATGCCACCTTTGAGTTCTTCGACGACTTTGAGAGCGGAAACTTCGACAAGTGGGACGAGTCAAGTGGGTGGAACATATCCTCGGATGCGTATCAAGGAGACAGTAGTGCTTATGCTACAGGACGTGGTCAAAAATTATCGAAATTGATTTATATGCAAGAAGGGGTTTTTGAGGGCTACTTCAAGTTCGACGAGAACAACAAGCATCACTACCCATATATACCCATTTCCGACGTCTCCACATCTTATCTGCTATCTGCAAAGGCTGATGGGCACTTTGGATTCTTCTCAGGTGGTAGTTATCAAAACCTTCCTGTTGATGAGGTTTACGAGGCAGACAGATGGTACAACTTGATAGTGGATTTTAGTTTTCCCGAGTCGAAATATTGGGTATACATTGACAAGGAACTAAAAACACCTTCGGGTCTGGATTTATCGAGTGGCGCAATATTCGAGAGCCTAATGCATCTCAACGCGCTTTATGCGGGTTCTGGTGGTATGTATGTTGATGTTTCTAAAGTTCGTAAATACGCATCTTCAGAACCGACTGTAACTGTAGGCGCAGAGGCAGTCGATGATAGTGTTGGATCTGAAGTAGTCGGTGAGAGTGTCGGACCTGAAGTGGTCGATGAGGGTCCAACCGAGAGCGGCGTGCAGATCCAAAGTTATGCTGAGAGGGTCACTGATATCGCCTTGAATTCGACGAAGTTACATCCAAGCTTAAGGCAATTTGTATACTGAATCTCTCGCAATAGCGAAATTTCAGAGGCTGATTCGATGATTCCTGTTGCAAAGCCGATCCTATCCGGCGAGGAGCTGGACGAGATCAGAGCAGTTCTGGAGAGCGGGATCCTGGCCCAGGGGGAGACGGTGGCCCGGTTCGAGGATAGGTTCGCCGAGTACGTCGGCACCAATTACGGCGTCGCCGTCAGCAACGGCACCACCGGCCTTCATGCCGCCCTCGCCGCCCTGGGCGTCGAAGAGGGGGACGAGGTTATCACGACCCCCTTCTCCTTCATCGCCACCGCCACGAGCGTTCTGATGCAGAGGGCGAAGCCGGTATTCTGCGACATCGACCCGGAGACATACAACATCGATCCCGACGGGATCGAAGATGCAATAACCGAGAAGACAAAAGCCATAATCGTGGTCCACCTCTACGGCCTCTCCTGCGATATGAACCCCATCATGGAGATCGCCGAAGAGAGAGACCTTTTAGTCATAGAGGACGCCTGCCAGGCCCACGGCGCCGAGTACCACGGCCGACGGACCGGGTCCATCGGGGACGTCGGGGTCTTCAGCTTCTACCCCACCAAGAACATGACCACCGGCGAGGGGGGGATGATCACCACCTCAAATCCAAAGGTCGCAGAGCGGGCGAGGATGATCCGAAACCACGGCCAGAGCGAGAGGTACGTCCACCCCATCCTCGGCTACAACTATCGGATGACAAACCTTGCCGCCGCCATAGGCCTATCTCAGCTGAAGATGATCGACCAGTTCAACGAGAAGAGGCGGGAGAACGCGCGGTTTTACGACGAGAACCTGAACGCTGAGGCTCCTATCGTCCCTGACGGGTGCAAACACGTCTACCACCAGTACACCATCCAGGTGGCCGATAGAGACGGTTTCATCAGGCACCTTGAAAAGGAGGGCGTGGGATACGGCATCCACTACCCGGTCCCCATCCACAGACAGCCCCTGATGAAAGAGCACTTTGGCCAGTCCTTCCCCCGGGCCGAGGAGGCGAGCAGGAGGGTCGTCTCCATCCCCGTCCATCCGGGCCTCAGCGATGAAGAGAAGGTGCAGGTCGTCCGGGCGGTGAACGGATATGTCTGATCCCATAATCCGGGGAGACGTCCGCCTCGGCGAAAGATGCGTCATCCAGGAGAACGTGATCATCGGCTCCGAGGAGGGGACGGTGATAATCGGAGATGAGGCAGTCATTCGGAGCGGGACGGTCATCTACCCCCAGGTCCGGATCGGGGACCGGTTCCGGACCGGCCATAACGTCCTCATCCGGGAGAAGACCACCATCGGCGACGATGTCCTCATCGGGACGAACTCGGTGTTGGACGGAAATTGCACCATTGGGAGCAGGGTCAGCGTCCAGACCGGGGTCTACATCACGACCAACACCACCCTCGAAGACGACGTCTTCATGGGGCCCTGCTCGGTCACCTCCAACGACAAGTACATGGTGAGGGGGGCCGAGCTGATCGGGCCTGTGATCAAGAAGGGGGCGAGGATCGGAGCCAACGCCGTCATCCTGCCGGGGGTGGTGGTCGGCGAGGGGGCTGTGGTGGGTGCCGGGGCGGTGGTCACGAGGGACGTGGGGGATTGGGAGACGGTGGTGGGGAATCCTTCCCGAAGAGTTTTATCGACGGTCTGAGCAGAATATGAAAATCAAGGGATAGATCAAAATGGTCAGCAAATTACAATCCATTTTAAAGGAAAGAGGACCAATTAAAAATATTGGCGTATTGGGCATGGGTTATGTGGGAATTCCTGCTGCAGCCCTTTTTGCCGATGCCGACGAGTTCGACCTGGTTTTGGGATTTCAACGGGATTCCAGCACATCTGGGTACAAGATCGATATGTTAAACAGGGGAGAAAGCCCCCTTAAAGGCGAGGAACCGGGACTTGAAGAGCTGCTGAAGAAGGTCGTAGATGCTGGCAAGTTCGAGTGTACTTCTGACTTTTCCAGGATATCCGAGATGGATGCTGTGGCATTGGCCATACAGACGCCTTTTGCTAACCCCAAAGACCTGGAACCGGATTTCAGCGCCCTCAATGCAGGCATAAGAAATGTTGGGAGATATTTGAAGCAGGGAATGTTGGTGGTGCTGGAATCAACAATCACCCCTGGAACGACAGACGGGATGGCCCGCGAGATCCTCGAAGAGGAGTCAGGGCTCGTCGCCGGCGAGGATTTCGCCCTGGCCCATGCCCCAGAAAGGGTGATGGTGGGACGGCTCCTGCGGAATATCCAGGAGCATGATAGGATCGTCGGTGGGATTGACCCCGCAAGCACGCAAAGAGCCATCGAGCTTTATGCCCCTGTCATGACGAAGGGAAAAGTCATCCCTATGACCGCCAAAGCGGCCGAAGTCACCAAGACCGCTGAGAACACATTCAGAGATCTCCAGATCGCGGCTGCAAATCAGCTGGCCCTCTACTGCGAAGCTATGGGGATCAACTTCTACGACGTTAGGGCTGGGATCGATAGCCTCAAGGGGGAGGGGATCACGAGGGCGGTCCTGTGGCCGGGGGCCGGCGTCGGCGGACATTGTCTCACCAAGGATACGTATCACCTAGAGCGCGGCGTGAAGATCAGCGATCTAGATCTGGACTATCCGGACGGTTCCGAATCGATATTTGTGCTCGCAAGGAAAGTGAACGATTTTATGCCGACGCACATGTATCACCTGACATTGGAAGGGCTTTCTCGCATCGGAAAGAGGCTGGAAGATGCTCGGGTTGCCGTTCTCGGATGGGCGTTCATCAACGATTCCGACGATTCCAGGAATACGCCTTCTGAACCTTACCGGGACCTTCTGATCCAAGATGGGGCAGAGGTCGCTGTCCACGATCCGCACGTTTTAGACTATCCAGGGCTCCCGATCAGCGAGGATCTGGACGAGGTTGTCAAGGGTGCCGATGTCATATCGATCTTGACGTCTCATCTCGATTATTTCAAGCTCGATCCTGACCATCTGAAGAAGCTGGCAGGTAAAAGCCATCCTGTGATAGTGGACGGCAGAAATGTGATAGATCCTGATAGGTTCATCGAGGCGGGGTTCGTGTTTAAGGGGATCGGACGAGGGGATAAGAACGGGCATGAGATCTTGCATTGATCCTATCGACGAAGATTATGCAAGATGAATAACAGAATAAGGGGTGATCTTTGATGGATGTGGGTGTGATTGGAACCGGGAATATGGGCAGAAACCACGCGCGCATATATTCCGAGATGAAGGATGTGGACTCCGTTTATATCTATGATCTTAACCCGAAGTCTGCCGAAAAAATCAGCGCGGATTTTGGGGCGAAATCTTCAGAATCCATCCAATCTCTTTTAAAATCTGTCGATGCGGTCAGCATATGTGTCCCCACGAAGTACCATTTTATGGTGGCCGAGGAAGCGATCGAAAGGGGGATCCACTGTCTTATTGAAAAGCCCATCTCTTCCACCTCAGAGGAGGGGGAGAGGTTCTTGAAGCTGATTCCCGACCATCTGGTTGTGGGCGTCGGCCACATCGAGCGGTTCAATCCGATAATAGGTGAGATCAAAAATTTAATGAAAAAGCCGAAATATATTGAGATACGAAGGCACAATCCCGGATCTTCGAGGATTACGGATACCGGTGTCCTGATCGACCTGATGATCCACGACATCGACCTGATATGGAACGATTTTTTTGGCGGGAAGAAGGATTCTGAGCGCTACTCCCTGGGGGACGACGACCTCTACAAGATGGTGGCCAAATTCGATGATTGTATCGTATCTCTCTCGGCCAGCAGAATTTCCTGCCAAAAGATCAGGACGATACACGTAGAAGAAGAAGGGTTTACCATAGAAGGCAACTTCATGAACCAAGAGCTCTACATTTATCGAAAACCCGAAAGATACGGTGAGGTGAACACCAGGTACGCCCAAGAGAACATCATTGAGAAGGTCCTGATTAATAGGGTGGAGCCTCTTAAGGAGGAGTTGAAGACCTTCATCCGGTGTGTCCAAAGAGAAGAACCGTTCCCGATCACGCCAGAACAGGCGGTTTTAAACCTCAAGATCGCAGAAGGCGGCTTTAAGGGAATCGAGGCAAATGATTTGCGGTACGCGCAGCAGGTGCCATGATGAAGATAGCGTCGGTGGTGGGAGCAAGGCCAAATTTCGTGAAGCTGGCCCCGGTATCGAAAGCTCTGAGGCGAGAGTTCGACGAGATTATAATACATACGGGTCAGCATTACGATTACGAGATGAATAAGATCTTCTTCGATGAATTGGCCATCCCGGAGCCGGACTACCATTTGGACGTGGGATCTGGTTTGCAGGGCCATCAGACCGGCGAGATGATCAAGAGGATCGAAGAGGTTCTGACAAAAGAAGAACCCGATTTTGTTCTGGTCTTCGGGGATACCAACTCCACCCTCGCGGGGGCTCTGGCTGCTGTCAAGATGAATATAAGAATAGGACATGTAGAAGCGGGATTGAGATCGTACAACAAGGCGATGCCTGAAGAGATCAATAGGGTGTTGACCGATTACTGCTCGAATTTGCTGTTTTGCCCTACGAAAACTGCGGCGGAAAATTTGAAGACGGAAGGGATTACCAGCGGGGTGCATCTCACGGGGGATGTGATGGTGGACGCATTAGAAGACGCCATCAAGATCGCTGAGAAAAGATCGAAGATTATTGACGAGCTGGGGTTGCGATCGAAAGGATACCATCTTGCAACGCTTCACCGAGCTGAAAATACAAATGACCATGACCGGATGAAGAGAATTGTGGATGGGCTGTGCGAAGTTCGTGATCTGGTCTTCCCATGTCATCCGAGGACGGAAAAGTACCTGAAACAATACAGTCTATGGGAGAAATTGAACGACAAGGTCCTTCTGACTAAACCGATGGGTTATCTGGATATGCTCGTTTTGGAGAAGAACGCAAAGAAGATATTGACCGACTCTGGCGGGGTACAGAAAGAGGCGTATATACTGAAGGTGCCTTGCATAACCCTCAGGGATGAGACCGAGTGGGTTGAGACGGTGGAAGATGGATGGAATGTGCTGGTGGGAGCAGATAAAGATGAGATTATAGAGATGGCGAACGGATTTATGCCTGAAGGTGAACAAAGAAGGGTATTTGGAGATGGAAATGCGAGCAAAATGATTGCCACAATTTTAACATAAAAATTATACCTTTAAAAAAACCCATCTTCTTGCTGTGTTACTATATTTCTGATATATATTTTATAAACATCACTTATGATCTCCTTGTCTCTTAAGGATAGTTCTTAGTAATGGATCTGTTTTTATGACATACACATAGTAAATTGAAATCAACGTGGCAGAAACCCCAACTTGAACTATAACATCGATGGCTAATATCTTTAAGATTACTATGGTGACACCTGCTGGGGCAAATATTTTGAGGTTATCAAATATTAATTTTATAGCATTAGTTATTGGCACACCTGAAAACCTTAAAACTGCCTGGAGAAGATAAGAATAAACAAGAATGCCTGAGACGCTGAATAATAAGATAGATATTCTTGGATTGCCGATTAAACCTCCTATTAGTAATGCTAGAAAACGAGATACAATATTTAAAATATTGTATTTGATGCCGAACTCTTGCTTCTCCAGGACTATGTAAATCGTGCTTAAAGGTGATGATATAAACCATAAAAACGTATATATACCAAGTATCTGGGCGTAAACACCGGCTTCAGACCATGTCTGGCCAAAGATCACAACAAATAGATCTTTCCCCATAAGCGTTAGCATCATCATAGGGAAGAGGCCGAGTACTACAAGCACTTTGAAAACGTTCTCAACAAGGTATGGCAATCTTCCTTCTGCCCTTGCCTCAGCAGCTCTTTGGAAAAAAACTTGAGATATAGAGCTGCCTATGAAGCTCATTGGAAGGTGAAGAACGCGGTTTGTGAGAGCGTAAAGTCCGACTACTGATGTGGAAAAAAAAGCTGAAAGAAGGAATATGGGTAGCTGCCAAGAAATTGTATTCATTAAAGCCGAAAGCGTATCGATAAGTGGAAATTTACGATGCCGACTGAGTCCCTCCTTCATCCCCTCAAAGCTTATGCTATTTCGAAAAACTCTTCGATCATCCCTCCAGATCTGCCCACCAAGAACAAGGTTTGAGACCGCCGACCCGAGGATGCTTGCCCCGATTAGGCTGCCTCCCGTGGGATATCCCCCCACCCCTGCTCCGATCTGAGTCCCCGTTGTGCTTATGGATGCATTAATCCTCGCCAACGAGAGTCTTCCGAATCGCTTCGTCCGGGAGTTCCAATAATTCAAGGCCAGAAATACGCCGCCCAGGAATACTGCAAGGGGGGAGAGCCACAAGTATGGTGCTAGCTCGGGAGCGTTGAGCAGCTCCAGAAGCCGATCTCCTCCAAGCCAGATTATAGGCACCATAAGGGCGCTCATGCCCGCTGCTATCAAGAGGCTCAGCCCGAGGAGGTTTGCAGCCTCTTCATCCTTCTTCGGGAGCATGATGGCCAGCTCGTAGCGTAGGCAGGACACCACGGTGATGATGCCGGTGATGGCCGCGAAGAGCGCCGCCATCCCGAAGGCCTCCGGGGCGTATAGGCGGGTTAGTATGGGTGCGGCGAGGATCGCCAGGGCCTGGGCGAAGGTGGTGCCGCCGACGAGCTTGAGGACGTCGGAGACGAAGGAGGAGGGGCGAGGGTTCGAGGGGGATGGTGTCATATATCGTCTCTAATTTTTAGTCTCAACGAGATCATCGAGAACTGAAGCGAACTTTCTCGCCATCTCTATATGGCTATATTTATCTATCTCTGAAGATATGCCATTATAAGCTACCGTATTTTCGGACTTGTATTCATTATAAGCGTTCATAATTATTTGCTCTATATCTTGTACAGTTTTTGGTTGAAATCCCGCTCCTGTAGCTTTGAGTAAATCTTCAACTACTCCCCCAGACATACCCACCGATAAAATCGGTCTACCTGCCGCCAGATAATCAAAGAGCTTGCCGGTATACACACCTCTTTCTTCTTTATTATTCCATGTAAGGAGCAATAAGAGATGAGATCGCCTTTGAACTTCTACGGATTCATCTCTAGATACCGATCCATTAATCCTGACGACGCCATCCAATCCGTATCTTTTTACGTCGTCTTCAAGCCAGTCTTCTTTATGTCCATAAAAGTCCACCGATAGGTCTTTGGGATCGAGATATCCTTTGGAGATGAGGCTACTTAAAGCCTGAAATAGAGGCTCAGGATCTCTGCGTCCTCGATATAAAGCACCAGTATATGTTATGGTGAATCTCTTTTCTAAAGGCGACCCCGGATTTCTTTGGCCTGGATCAAAGCCATTGGGAATTGAGAATATATTTTTACTGGGGTGGAGATCTTTCAGCTTCTCTGCAAGTGGTTCTGAGACAGTGGTCAATGCATCTGCATTAGAAAGTGCTTCTATCTCCAGCCTTCGCTCAAAAAATCGGCGGAATCTAGAAAATTGGTTGTAATGGTTCTGCGTCCATAGATCTCTGAAGTCAGCAATCCACGGGAGATTATAATCCTCCTTAAGATCATTTGCGATCAAGTTACACGTGGGCGGTCCAGATGAGCTTATCATTGCATCACAAAGGTTTCTTTCTATGATACTTCTACCCAACTCTACTGCTGGCTTTCTCCAGGAAGTAACTGAATCAGGATAGCAAAAAATTTCTTCCCATATATTTAAAATATAGTTTCCGAAACTTTTCTTGTCCTTTTTGGTTCTGACATGGAACTGTTCGTTCAGGCTTTGATCTTCATTGAGATGGAGCATTCTTTTCCATTTAATTCTTTTATCTTCATATGGTGCCTCAAATACGTTTATACGTGATTGGAATGATCCAGTCGAGTCTGAGCCGCTCGTAAGTATATATGGTTTCCAACCGAATTCTGGCAGGAATTTTGTCAGACCATTTATGCGAATAGAAGCAATATCTTTTAAGTCTAAATAGTAGCGGCTAATTATTAATACCCTCTTCATCAGGCATACTCTCCTTTTTTCGAGATCGGATTAAGCAGATATATATCTATCTCACGATTAGAGTATATCTTGGATACGCTCCTGTCGTTTTCTAGCATAAAGAAGTCAGTTTGATTAAACCTCCATCTTTCGGGATAATCTGGAATTAAGTTAGGATAAACTATTCGGATATATTTACCAATCACAACGTAAACGGGGTCTTCATAATAGTCTCCTAAGTATAATATGCTCGTATAATTGAAATGATCAGGAATAGATGGTGTCGTACGGTACACCACATTAGTTAAGCGCGTAGATCTACCATAAAGGGCGTCTTCAAGTCTGGATGCGCTAATCCCTCCTTCCATTACTTGAAGTTCTTCTGATCTTACTTTGAAAAATGTATCCATGCCGACCAACTGAGAATCAGTTACTTGTTGTCCAGAAGATTTCGTTATGGGCGACAAATACACCGAATAAACGGTGAGATACGTAATGCATGATGTTAATAGGAAAAAAGATACTAAAATCAGTTTAAGTGATCTTGCGTTGTTTTTATATATTTTTATTAAATGACCCATTGCCATAGGAATCAGTAATAGAGAGAATACGACTGCGTAATGCCCAACCCTGACGTAGCCGGTCCCTGTAACGAGGAATTGACTTACAATATAGGAAGCCGAGCAAATTATAAATCCAACAGAAAAAGTCAGTAGATATAAATTAATTCTCAGCCTCCTATTTCTCCACGCATTGAGTATTATTAAAATGCTTATTGCACACATGAGCATGTATATTAGCCATAATCCATATACATATATAAAAGATGACAATAAATAAGTAAGATCGGGCTGGAATTCTGAGATTTGTTGAGAGTAAGACTCAAACGCAGAAGTACCAGCGGCTTCTTCGTTAAGCCATGCAATGACTCTTTTGAAAGTGCCCAATAATATCCTGGCATATGATTGCCATATAAAAAATATAATAATCATAATTAGTGTTAAATATGAAGCTGACCTAATATTTGAACTAGAGAATAGGCTAAAACGGTTATTCGCGCGATACGAAATTTCATATATACTGAAAGTGAATATAAGGAATATAGAAGTTAATGGATGAAAGAAAGTTATAAGAATAGCGGCAATAACGATTAATAAAGCATAATTTGAAGTGTTTTTATATAACGTATCAGATCTAATAAAGAACAGATATAGCAGAATTATCGAATAATAATTCGAGAAGGCTTGGGGGGAAAAAGAGACATTTCCGTGTTTAGCGAACAACAGAGGAGCTAACATAAGGCCAATGAGAATAGATATTTTGCAATCTAAAACGACCTTATGTAAGAGATAAAAAGACAAAATAAAAAATATGTAGAAGATACATGGATATAACAGCATTGATATATCCAAACCAAAGCCACAGATATAATGAGAAATAACTCCGAGGATATGGGCTATCGGATACGTATTATGCCCGATATACCCGGTTTTCATCATATCCAGCATATAACCCATATGGCTTGATGGATCTCCAGACCCATAAATTGCGTATCGCCTGATCAGTGGTATTAGTAGTAAAATCGAATTAGAAAGAACTATGCCGATAGATGCAGCCTTCCATGATATGGTCGACGCATTTTCTGAGAAAATATTAATAAAAAGAACAATCTGACAAATTAAAATCGAGAGGATAATTAAGTGCCAAAAATGCGCCGGATATTCATCGTATAGAGATATCTCGTATCCTTGTACTCCAGGATTATGGGCGACGATGTAGAGGCAGAAAAGAATTATCGAAAAACTAAATATGGATAGTATCTTTGCTATTTCGAGCCTATCTAGATTATACCTCAAGGCATATCTCCCAGGAGTTCGATTTCCGGTTTTATGCAACTATTTGACCCTTGCTGGCCGGAGCGCAGCACCTTGATTTTGAATCCCTATGGATGGCGACTTTAATATCTAAGCTGCACGCTATCCCCCCCCCAGAGCCTTCACCGCTATCTCCTCCCATCTCCCACCTCCTACAATATCGCCCGCCACCTCTCCACCGCCTTCTCGAAGGTGAACTCTTGCTCCACCAGGACCCGAGCTCGGTCGGCGACGCCCTCGAGGTCTGGATGCTCCAGGGCGCGGATGACGTTGGCTGCGATGCACTCGGGCGAGTTGTTCTCCATCAGAAAGCCCGTCTCGCCGTCCTTGATTATGTCGGGGATAGCGCCCACGGGGGTGGCGAGGACGGGTGTGCCACAGGCCATGGCTTCGAGCATGATGTTTGGGAGGCCTTCGGTGTAGGAAGGAAGAACAAGCAGCTTTAATTGGTTAAGATATTCTGCAAGTTCGTCATGAGGAATCCAACCAGTAAGCTTTACGTTATTGATTAAATTTTTAGAGATTAAATAATTCTCAATTTCGACCCTTAGATGACCATCACCAACAATTAAAAATTCTGCACAACTTACTTTCGCCGATATTTCCTGTATAGATTTAATAAAATTAGGTAATCCTTTCTCTTCGCTTAAACGCCCAATATAACCGACTAGTATATCCCTTTTACTAAGGCTTTTATTTATATAAAATAACTTAAAGTTTAAAAAATGTTCCCGCGCAATTAAAATCTTATCCTTGTGGTTTATCAAGTCCCATTCACCGACGAGTTTCTGAGAATAGAGAACGATGAAATCAGAGAAATAATAATTAATTTTTGAAATAACACTTAGAGGAGCTATAAAAGGATCATTTTTAGATTTTGATGATAATTCAGATGATAAAGCAAGGAATAGGACGACCTTTTTGCCAAAAAGCTTCGCTGCCAGCATTGGGATTATCAGGTCTTGACCCATCATAAAAAAAATTAAGATATCTATGTTTGATCTAAAATCTAATATTATGCGGCCGATTCTCAACTGAGTATGGATATAATTTATAGCCCGTCTATACTGAGTAGATCCCGTTTCATGATGTACCGCGATAATCTGTATTTCAGATTGCACTGATTCAAGAAGCAATTTTTTGCTATATCCTCCAGTAATAATACTGATATGCTCTGCTAGCTGAGATAATATATTTAATAGATTTGATGTTGGAATGACAGCGGCCCGGCTTCCTGTTTCAGAGGCAGGGAAGTTAACTACATAAACATTCATCGATACCACCAAAAAAATTAATTATTTAATTATGCTTTCTCCACTAAATGAATACTGGCCATTAATATCAAGTATATCCAAAATTGTTGGAGCTATATCATATAGGTTAGCTGCATTTTTGCAGGGAAAATTTTCGTATTTTGATAATAAAAAAACAGCAGTTTCCTGCCGATGATTCCCAGAATGCAGTTTATGTGAATAACTAGAACCGTATAAAGAAGAATTCATTTCCCAGGATACACCCCAATCATCATTTAATCTGAATAGCACATCGGGATATTTGTTAATAAAGTCACCTTCGTATAACTCTTCTCTTCTAATAGCCCATCTTATTAGCCTTTCTGAGGATTTAGGGTCTTCTATCTTAAGAAGCATATTAATAATTCTTGTACGTATAGCCTCATAGTCCTGAATATCTAAATCTTCTTTTTTAATTTTAATACCTGCATAGGAATATGATTTAAGGCCTCCTGATGGATCAGACAAATATGCTATCGTTCTTTCTTTATCGATTGGTACGCTATCAGTATAAAGATGTAGGCCTTTTGGATACACACGAAGAGCCTTTGATGCGAGTTTCCCAACTAATCTATACTCGCTAATAAGTTTAGCTAAATTCTTCCTTATTATTTCGAAGGAATAGTATTTATAAGAAATATTATTTTCACTGCCTATACGCGAATATAGATAGCCCTCCTGCCTCAATGCTTCATTGATATTTACAACTTTGGTAGGACGCATAGAGTGTCCATGATCACTCAGAACAACTAAGGTAGTATCTGAATCGATCATTTGCATAAATGGACCTATAACATGTTCATCATAGAATTCGTACATTTCAGGAATAACATTGTTATACGGATTGCCATCCTTATATTCCGGATCATTTTTATCAAAATACATCCAAAATAAATGCTCTATATTATCTAATGATGAGAAGTAAATAAAAAATAAATCCCAAGGGACTCCTTTAAATAATTTTATACCAAAATCCATTTCAGAAAATATAAGCTTTTTTGTTGGCTCAACGATATCACCGATATCTAGCGGATAAGATGACATCGGCTTTAAGCTTAAAGGATTGGTTATCTCATCAAGCAAATTTGACGGATATGTCATTATATCGAACTCTCGTATATCGACCTCGGTTGTTCGACCAACCATTACCCCATTTACAGGCCAAACTGGATAACCAAGATGTGGGAAAACGATGCATACCTTTTTGCCGTTATTTCCAGCTATATCCCAAAAAGTCTTTCCTGAAATGTTGGATCCCAAGTATTCACATATCTTTGAGGTAGTAAAGGGATCTCTAAAGGTGATTATTCCATGTTCTGCGGGATTTTTCCCGGTGTATATTGAAGTCCATGCTGTTGGAGAATCAGGAGGAAATACAGAATTCATTTGAATCTTGGGAGATTTTTGGATTAATTTTTTGAAGTTAGGTAAGTTGTTGCCAAACTTAGTAAGTAGATTTGAATCCAACCCGTCAATCCCAATAATTGCGACTTTATCCATGTAATCTCCCATTAACGTGTCCGAATACATAATGCTCAACTAATTCACTCAATACAACCAAATCGGCTGAACCATCTAAAATTATCATGTTTTCCTCCATCCCGATATCTAAGTAAATCTGTCTTCGTTCCTTCAAATAATCAAGAGATGGTGTGTCGTTCTTTCGCTTAAATGCAATTTCTTCTGGTAGATCTATCAAAAACGCTAAGTCAGGCTTTGGTGCTAAATAGAATAATCGTTGAATTAAACCAATCATTTTAGATTTTGAATAGTTCATATCAACAGAAAGGTCGGTAATTATAGTATCATATACATAGCGATCGCAGATAATGGTTTTTCCGAGCATATATGGTATTCTAACTCTGATCAGAATTTGGAAGGAATAATCTAATAATAGAGCATAACTATAAAGTTTGGATAGAATTGGGTGTTTTTTTATTGAACGACTTTTCTGATCTGAGTAATGCTTATAATCTTCAAACATGTCTGCATTTTTAAGAAATAATTTGTTTCCTAAAAAAATAAATGGTTTTAATAAACAAGGCTGTAATCTGCCGTAAACACATTCGCACTGAATCTCATTTTGCTCCAGTGCATTTACTAAATAATTTGCCAAAGTGGTTTTTCCAGATCCGTCTATCCCTACAAAACAGATCAATTTAACCTCTGATTTCTTCATAAGCACTCTCCAGTCTCATGGTAACGTTCTCCCACGAATATGGATGGATATTTCTTTGATTTTCTATTCTTAAACCTTCTAATTTAATCATTCTCACGGCTTGTGTGACCTCATTAGAATTTTTAATAAATATTAAACCAAATTCTTTATCGAAATTATCCTTTAGACCTTCATATTCAGTAGTTATTACGGGAATGTTACACGACATCGCTTCCAATACGGATAATGGCATGAAAATGCTCTGACCAACTGGGGTTGGAAAGACGTAACAATCTGAGATGGCATAAATCTCTTCAATATTTTTATAAAATTTATTCCATACATAGCAACCACTGCTCGTCAGCGTCCTATAAACGTCTTTATCCACTCCGAAATGAGAACTACCCACCACTATTACCTGATTTTCAGGACTATCTTCTTGAACTCTCGTTAAAGCATCTATTCCTCTAGTTGTTTTTATATGCCCTACATGCAATATTATGAATTTATCGTATTCTATGCCATATTTGTCTCTTAATACTCTTTTAGCATCGGCATCTACTGGTGTGAATCTTTTTGTATCCACACCATTTGGCAAAAATAAGGTATTACATCCTATTTCTTCAAAGAGTTCTTTGACATTATTGCACTGAGTTAATACTAAATTGGGCTTGAGTAATGAGATAAAACGTTTTAGAATTGGATTTTTTAGCAGACCCAGAGAATAGGGATGCAATGATGAAACCACTAGTATCGTGTCGTTATCTAGCCACAATTTAGCAATCCTCAATATAATCAAACTAGAGATTGTGGGTGCTGTTAGGTAATGTATAATATCAGGAGAAAAAGTCTTTAATCTCCTCCAAGAGCTAAACAATTTTAAATCAGTATAGTGTATTTTCAATACCTCATGATTCTTTGATATATCATTGAATATATAATTAGATATGTTCTTATATCCTTCATCAAGATCACCAGAAAAAACACCTATGATGCAAATTTTCATGATAACCTCTCGTACATTCTAGCGTTCTTCACTTTTTTCGCGGCATTTTCACCCATTTCATCTCTTACATGTTCATTATCTAGGAGATATATTATTTTTTCAGCAAGACTCTCCGCATCCCCGGTTTTCGCAGATATCCCATTATAGCCCTCTTCGACTATTTCCTTAAAAACTTCAAGATCGCTAACAACTATTGGAAGACCACAAGCTGATGCCTCCAAGAGAACCAGCGGGAACGCTTCTGAAAAAGACGGCAAAACAAAGATATCTGATGATTTGTAATACATCATCTTCGTCGCGTCATCCACATATCCAGTGAACTTAATCTCGGATTCAATACATAAGTCACGAGCTAGCTTTTCAAGATGCCTAATATAGGCAGTAGTTGAACCAACTAAGATCAATCTCGCGTCAGGGTGTGCCTTCAGAATAGTGGGCATCGCATTTAGCAAAACCTGTGGCCCCTTTCGCTCTGTTAAGCTCCCCACGAAAAGTATAATCTTATTATCCTGTGGCAATCTAATACGATTTCGCGCATCTTTTTTTGTATAAGGGGCATCAAAATCATCTAAATTTATACCGTTGGGTATGACCACTGCCTTTTCTCTAAAATATGGTAAGTATTTTGATGTATTTATAAAATAATCGGAAAGTCCTATGATGACATCACTTTTTGAAAGTGCGTTATTCAGATGATATTTGCCGTACACAAACACCAAAATCCTTCTGATTAAGCTACCATAATTCCATTCTGGATCTAAATGATGTGTCACTACGAATGGTTTTCTATTTCCTTTAATATATCTTAGTGCCGATAGCGTTGCTGGTGGTGAACCTGAGTGAAGGTGCACGATATCAAGATCATGTTTTTTTGGTTTATTTAATAAACCAAGGGATATATTTGTATCAGCAATTTTTAAATTCTTGCCGTACCTATATACAATAATATTCCTATATTTTTCAATGCTATCTTCGCTATCTGCAGACGTTGTAAATATACAAATCTTATGTCCAAGTTGATCTAGCTTAATTGATAAATTATAAACAACTTCTCCTACACCGCCTGTCATATAACTTTCCAAACCTATTGATTTCTTATTAAAAGGTCTTTTATATGGAAAACTAGTAGTAAAAAATCCTATCTTCAATGTACGCCCTCCAACATATCTTGTTTATCTAACAATTATATGCAACAGTTCAACGCCTGGGAATAAGAGCTTACGAATCTCCTTAATCCTTCGCGAATATCTACGTAAGATTCATATCCTAATAGCTCTTTTGCTAAGCTCACATCCGCCAGGGTATGCTCTGCATCGCCTTTTTGCAATTCAGCATAAATCAGCTCGGATAAACTTCCGATAATTTCCTTTAAATTCATTGCGAGATCATTAACGCTTATCCGATTTCCACTCCCTATATTCATAACTTTACCATCCGCCTTGCAAATATCTAGCAATTTTTTGTTGGCCTGAATAATATCATCAATATAGGTAAAGTCTCTCGTCTGGGTTCCATCTCCAAAGATCGTTATCTTCTCATTTTTGAGCATCTTTCTAGTAAAGATGGAGATCGCTAAATCTGGTCTCATTCTTGGACCATAGACCGTGAAATATCGTAAGGACACAGTAGGAAGCCCATAAACCTCGTAGAATACCCTACAGTAATGCTCTGCTGTGAGCTTAGAGACGCCATAGGGAGATACTGGTTGAGTGGGATGTTTCTCATCAAAGGGAAGATATTCCACCTTGCCATAGACCGATGACGATGATGCATTGATCAATCTTTCGACATCTGCCTCCAAAGACGCTTGCAAGACATTTAAAGTTCCCAGCACGTTTACCTCATTTGGTTTAAACGGGTTTTCTACTGAGATTCTAACACCTGCTTGAGCTGCTTCGTGAAAAACGTAGTCCACATCTTTGTCGATTACCTTTCGCAACAGTTCCAGGTCAGTAATATCTCCATGCACAAAAGTAGCTATCCCGCTCTTTAAGACGCATTCTATATTCTCCTTCTTTAATTGCAGCGAGTAGTAATCATCTAAATTATCGATTATTACGACCTCATGACCATCTTTAGCGCAGCTTTCGCCGATGTGCGAGCCGATGAACCCTGCCCCGCCCGTTATTACGATCTTTGACATATTACCTCAATCTCTCCCTCAGTCCGTCTAACCATCCTTTAAGATCATTACCCACTTCCTCATCCTCCAAACTCAATTCGATATTAGCCTTGAGCCAATCGATCTTATTTCCGATATCGAATCTCCTTCCAGGAAAAATATATCCATAAATATCGTTTCCGTCTAAAACCATATCTCTCAGTGCATCAGTGAGTTGTATTTCTCCATCATTCCCACCTTTCAATTCTCTCAGATAATCGAATACATCTGCTGTCAGGATGTATCTTCCGATGATCGCAAGATTCGAGATCGGTTCGATCGGCTTTTCAAACATGTCGTCTATCTTATAGACGTTATCTCTTATCTTCTCACCCTTGATGATCCCATGATATTTTGCTCTCTCGAATGGGACGACTTCTATAGCTATCACAGGAGCATTAAGTTCTTCAAATATTCTCGATAACTCCTTAGTGCAGCTTGGGATTGTAATGTTATCTCCAAGGAGCAATGCGAAGGGATCCCCATCAACGAATGCCTCAGCATACTTAACGGCATCTCCCAGTCCATTTTGCTTCTTTTGTCTTATGAAAAATATATCTAGATTATTTAGTATCTCTGTGAGATCATCAAGATAATTATTCGCTTTATTAGCTTCATATCTATCCAAGTGATCTTCTATCGCCCTCTTATTCTTACCAGTTATTACTAGAATATCACGGATACCCGATATGTAAATCTCTTCAATTACGTATTGTACGACCGGTTTGTGGACAACAGGAAGCATCTCCTTGGGCTGAGCTTTAGTGATAGGCAAAAATCTGGTCCCCAATCCAGCCGCAGGAATAACCGCCTTTTTGATCACTTCTGACATATTACCTCCTCATATAAACTGATAGTCCTGTTTACAGTGTCCTTCCACGAGTAATTATCAACGACGTTCTTTCTTCCATTTTCGCTTAATTTGCGAGATAGATCCTTGTCGGATAAAATTTTAGATATCGCTTCAGCGATAGCCATTGGGTCTCTCTTGGGAACTGTTATTCCGCACCCTTTTACTATATCAACAAGCTGTGGCAATTCTGTGCAGACGACAGGAATCCCACATGCCATCGCTTCTAATATTGTTCTTGGCACACCTTCATCGATGCTTGGCAATACGAAAACGCTTGATTTTTGATATATGCGAGGGATCTCCTGATTTGGAACGAATTCCTTCATAACGATGTTTTTATCTAGGCCCAACTCTAGTATTTTTTGTTTAGTATATTCTCTCGATGGCCCATCTCCGACCATAAGGAGCTTTAAATCTGGCCGCTCTTTGGCCAAAATATTAAATCCGTCGATTAAGTATTCTACCCCCTTTCCAGGTGTAAATCTGCCTATCCATAAAATTAAATTTTTGTCTTGCTCTTTATCATAAGGAACGAACACTTCTGTATCTATGCCATTATGGATGACAGATATCTTGTCTGATTGAATGCCCAGACCTTCTAGAATTGACTTCTCATTTTCCGTATAACAAATTATTGCATCTGCAGAATTAAGAGTCCACTTTGCTATAGTTGGAATGTAAAAATTTTGCAGCCATATTGGTGCGGTTTGTGATATCCACCCATGAGTCGTAATCACAAGAGGTGAAGAGCCCAATCGTTTTACAAGTGCACAAATATTTGTCGAGAAGAACAAATGTGAATGAGCATGTATAATATCAAAATCATTCCTAATACAAAAGAGTTCTTTAAAAAATGTAGGATTTATTGGATTGCCTATCAACTCCAAAAAGATGCCAAATTGTTTTACTTCATATCCATTCCTAAATTCTTTCGTGATTTTTTTATTTCTATTAAATGTGCACACCGTTACACTATGTCCGTATTTTGCTTGCCATCTAGACATTTCGTGAGCATGTAAACCGATGCCTCCCACTATGTCAGGATATAGATCACCAGCAACACGCAATATTTTCATAATTGTACCTGTAATATTTCTTCACTTAAGCCGAGATTCGTTGATCAGCCTGGATATCGAGTGCAGTATAACCCCGGTCATCGCCGAGAAGGACCCCACCAGGGTCAGCATTATCATCAGCAAAGTCGGCCCAAAATAAAGAGCCCCCCCGTGATAAAAATCTCGCATAAATAGTAGCCCCATCCCTATACCCACTGAAGCGAGAAGGAGCCCTGGAAGCGTGAAGTAATAGAGCGGCCTTCGTAGCTCCATATCGTGGAGGATCTTCACCAACACTCGCACTCCGTGGCTGACCGGGTTCTCCGTCGAGCAGTCGACGTCATAGCGGACGCCGATCTCCACCTCCTTTATCCGAAGACCTGCCTGGCCAGCGTCCGAGAGCATCTCGCTCTCGATGGCAAGGCCGGTCTGCCTGAACCTGAAGACGGGGATCGTGGAGGGGGCAAAAGCCCGAAATCCGCTCTGGGTATCGGTCAGGTTTGCGCCGCTCCCGAGGTTAGATGCCGTATCCAGCACCTTCTGCCCCACCCGGCGGTATAAGGGGGTATCCTTCTTGTTCCCGCAGAGGTAGCGGCTCCCGTTGACTATATCGGCCTCTCCTGCGAGGATCGGCGCCGCGACTTTTGGGATCTCGGCGGGATCGTGCTGGCCGTCGGTATCGAGGGTGACGATCGCTTTGGCCCCAGCCCCATCTATCGCTGAAAAGCCGGTCTTGAGGGCGGCCCCCTTGCCCCGGTTCTCCGGGTGGCGGATCACCTCGGCACCGGCGAGCTCTGCTACCTCCGCCGTCCGGTCGTGGCTCCCGTCATCTACGACGATCACCCGGTCGGCGTGCTGCCTTGCTAATAGCACCACGCTCCCGATGGAGACCTCCTCGTTGAAGGCAGGCAAAATCGCCACAATTCCGCTCATGTCCACTCACACAACGACAGGCTTGATCCTGGTGGAGGTGCATTCGATCATGCCCCGGAGACCCTCCTCCAGGGTGTACTCAGGCAGAAAACCTATCTCCTTCGCTTTCCTCACATCCGCCACCGAATCCCTGATATCCCCGGACCTCGCCTGCGAATAGGCCGCCTCGACCTTCGACCCGGTGATCTCTTTTACAAGCCCGGAGAGCTCATTGAGGCTCGTCCTCGTCCCGCTGGCGATGTTGTAGACCCCCGGAACGCATCCCTTGCTCGCCAGGATGTTCGCACGCACCACGTCTTTCACGTAGACGAAGTCCCGCGTCTGCTCCCCGTCCCCGAAGATCACCGGCGCCCTTCCTTCGAGATATGCCGAGACGAACTTGGGGATGACGGCGGCGTACTCTGAACTTGGGTCCTGCCGCGGCCCATAGACGTTGAAGTAGCGAAGGACAACGTTTTTCATCCCGTAGACCTCGTTGAAGGCGGTGCAATACCCCTCCCCGGCGAGCTTTCCGACGGCGTAGGGGGACTTCGGCTCCGGCCTCATATCCTCCCTCTTCGGCAGGAGAGGCGAGTCGCCGTAGACCGCCGCCGAAGAGGCGAAGACAACTTTCTCGGCTCCTGCGTCCCGGGCGGCGACAAGGACGTTCAGCGTCCCCTCGACCCCCACCCGGCTCGTGAATATCGGGTCCTCGACGGACCTTTGGACCGAGGCGATCGCCGCCTGGTGGAAGACGCAGGCGCAACCCTCGAAGGCTCCTCGCAAGAGGTCGAGGTCGAGGATGCTCCCCTCGACGAATTCGACCTCCAGCCCCGCCAGGTTCTCTTTTCTCCCGGCCGAGAGGTCGTCGACGACCACCACCTCATTTCCGTCGGCCAGGGCCTCGGCGAGGTTTGAGCCGATGAACCCGGCTCCCCCCGTTATCGCGAACTTCCTGGTCATGGTCGATGGATCCTTGGTCGATGGGTGCTCTACTTCGCCGGAGAGGGGATGGTGTCTCGACGGCCAGAAATTATTCTGATTCAAAGATACATATCCAAAAAAGCTTTCGAGATCTAGCTTACGCCATCTCAGCCGCGCCCTCCCATCATCGGGTCAGTTCGGGCGGCGGCATCTTCTCTGGCCCTTCCCAAGATCAGCTGAGATCTGGAAGGGTCTTCGAACTACTTCCCTACGATCTTCCAAATAAACCTTTTGGCTCCTCGTAAGGCGCATCAGATAGTCCTCCCCAGAAAGGGGCTGCTGACCGCCCTTCGCCTCAAGGACTACAGCCCTCCTCGCCATCCCCAGAGGAGAATGTGATCGAATTGAGAGATGCCGGCGGCCGAATATATCCGCCGCTTGAAAAAGAGGGCCCACGGCGACGATTCCCCGCAAAACCGCCCGACCGGAAGGGGAGGGCGGCGCAGCAGCGAACCCTGGGCCCCGCCAGCACGCCATCGGGATTAAAGGGCCGCCAACCCCCCTCCCTCCACAAAAGCATAATATCAGGCGAGCATCAAACCCCATCCCAAGATGCTGGTCTTGCACGCAATCTGGGATCGCTCCTGCTTTCACCTCTGGGCGGAATCATCGGCCCTTCCGGCGGCGGTCAAGCCGTCGCGGGGAAGAATATCGAAAAAGAAGCCGCGACCCCACCCCTTCGCCGTCCCGATAGATATGCTCACCGACGAGATGGCGACGATCTTCGGGATGAACCCCACAGGGGCGGAGCCGATAACGTGCAGGCTGCCCGCCACCAAGAAGGGCCCGCTCCCATCCCCAGAGCTCATCAGGGAAGATAGAGCTTTTGAAGAGCCTTTCGGCCTATCCCCGTGGCTCATAGACGCCCTCGCCTTCGACCCCCCTTCAGCCCTCGATACCCTCCTCGATCTGCCCGTCCATCCGCCACCTGGCATAGTCTTCGCCAGCTCCTTGGAGTTCTGGATAGTAGCGGCAAGGTTCACCCTCGAACTGATCGCCCGCGAACAGTTTGCTCCCGCTGCAAACGAAGGGAGAGCTCGATGGAGACCGATAATCGACGAAGACGACCAAACCCGGCTTCAAACCCTCGCGAAATCCATTCCACCCGCCTGCCTCGCCTTCGAGAAAGAGAGCTCCTCGAGAAAGGAGCCTCGAAAAGCCGGACCCGACCCCCTCCACCTCGTCACAAGCTTCATCGAGATGACGACCGACGCCTTCGTCCGCCGGTCCCTCATCGCCGAAGAGATCAACCTCGATCCCCGCCCGGCCGGCCGGCGATCCAAAACCGCGCCCCTCCCCCGCCAGTTCCTCCGGGCCCTGGCCGGCGATGACCCCAGCCTCAAGGCCAGCGTCCCGGAGCTGAACGCCTTCTCTAAGAAGGTCCAGCGCTGGCTATCCTCGCTGAAACCCCCCTTCCCCAACGCGCCTTTCCGGACCTGTTTCAGGCTGGACTCTCCCCCGGCCACCGAAGATGGCAACGACGAATCATGGCACTTGCGCATATTCCTCCAGGCAAAAGACGACAAAAGCCTCCTCGTCCCGGCAGAAGAGGTCTGGAAAGCCCGGTCAGTGACCGCCACCTTCCTCAAAAGAAAGATCAACAACCCCCAGGAACACCTCCTGGAAGACCTCGGCACCGCGTCCCGGATCTCCCCCGAGATCGAACGGTGTCTGATGGCCGCCTGCCCCTCGAGCCTTGAGCTCTTAACCCAAGAGGCCTACAAGTTCCTCCGGGAATCAGCACCCCTCCTGGAACAGAACGGGTTTGGAGTCCTCCTCCCGTCGTGGTGGGAGAGACGGGGCGCACGCCTCGGCCTGAAACTTAAGCTGATCGATCTCGACGAGGTGACCGAACCTGACCTAGAGATTAGCCGGGGCCTCTTCGGCCTGAAATCGATCGTGAAGTACGACTGGAAGCTCGCCCTCGGCGACTCGCCCCTCACCGAGGCTGAGCTGAATAACCTGATCAACCTCAAGGTCCCCCTCGTCCAGGTCCGGGGCGAATGGGTGGAGCTCCCACCATCCGAGATAGAGACCGCCATAAAGTTCTTCGAGAAGAGGCGGAAAGAGGGGGTAGACACCATCTCCCTGGAAGAGGCGATCCGCCTGGGCCTGGGCGCAGAATTGGCCATCGAGAGCGACCTTCCCGTCCTGAAGGTCGAGGCCGAAGGCCGGATCCGCGATATGCTGGAGCACCTCTCAGGAAAAGGCGAGATCGAGACCGTCGACGTCCCTGATAGCTTCAAAGGGACCCTCCGCCCCTATCAGGCCAAAGGGCTCTCCTGGCTCAGCTATCTGCACCAGCTGAGGTTCGGCGCGTGCCTTGCCGACGATATGGGCTTGGGAAAGACCGTCGAGCTGATCGCCTTCCTCCTCCACGAGCAGGCTTTGGGGACCGGCAGGCCCTCCCTTCTGATCTCTCCCATGTCGGTGGTGGGAAACTGGCAACGCGAACTTGAACGTTTCGCCCCCTCCCTCCAGGTCATGGTCCACCACGGCGCTGACAGGCTATCCGAAAGTGAATTTGGAGAAGAAGCGAAACGTCACCACCTCGTCATCACCACCTACGCCACGGCTCAGCGGGACGAAGAGTTCCTGTCGACGATCTGCTGGCAGAACCTCGTCCTCGACGAGGCCCAGAACATCAAAAACCCCCAAGCTAAGCAGACCAAGACCATAAAGATGCTCAAGGCCGACCAGAGGATCGCCCTCACCGGAACCCCGGTGGAAAACCGCCTCTCGGAACTCTGGTCGATCATGGACTTTTTAAACCCCGGCTACCTGGGCCCGGCCAAGAAGTTCCACGAGACCTTCGCTCTGCCCATCGAGAGGTACCGGGACCGAGATCGAGCCGAACGGCTCCGGCGGATGACCCAACCCTTCATCCTCCGCCGGCTCAAGACGGATCCAGCAATTATCAGTGACCTACCTGAGAAGGTCGAGTCGAAGGTCTATTACTATCTAACACCCGAACAGGCCACCCTCTACGGAGCCGTCGTCGAGGATATGCTCGAAAAGATCGAATCCTCGGCAGGGATCGAGCGCAGAGGCCAGATCCTCGCCGCCCTCACCAAGCTCAAACAGATCTGCGACCACCCAGCACTCTTCCTCCAGGACGGAAGCCCTCTGGACGGTCGCTCTGGGAAGTTGACCCGCCTCGAAGAGATGCTCGAAGAGGTCCTGGCGGAAGGTGACAGGGCCCTGATATTCACCCAGTTCGCGGGGATGGGCGCCATGCTGAAACACCACCTCCAGGAGAAGCTCGGCTGCGAGGTCCTCTTCCTCCACGGCAAAACCCCTAAGCGACAGCGAGACCTGATGATCGAGCGGTTCCAGTCCGAAAAAGAAGGACCGCCACTCTTCATCCTCTCCCTCAAAGCAGGGGGTTTCGGCTTGAACCTCACCGCCGCAAGCCGCGTATTCCACTTCGACCGATGGTGGAACCCGGCGGTGGAGAACCAGGCCACCGACCGAGCCTTCCGGATAGGCCAGCACAAGAACGTCTTCGTAAACAAGTTCGTATGTATGGGCACCCTGGAAGACCGGATCGATAAAATGATCGAGGATAAAAAAGAGCTCGCAGAGGCGGTGGTCGGCGCCGGCGAGGCGTGGCTGACGCAGCTATCTATAGAAGATCTCCGAGAGGTCCTGGCCTTGAGCCGCGATGCCATCGAGGGAGATGATCGATGATGCCTGGCTACTGGGGATATTACGAGACGAGAAAGCCCAAAGAGGTCGAAGATGGGATCAAGGCGAAGAGCAGACGGGGCGCCATCGGAGAGAAGTGGTGGTCGAAACGGTGGGTCGCCCTCCTTGAATCCTTCAATATGGGCGCGAGGCTCGGCCGAGGTCGCTCCTATGCCCGAAAAGGCCAGGTCGTCTCCATCGAGGCCCAGTTGGGTCTGGTCAGATCCAAGGTCCAGGGGGTCAGGTCAAAACCTTACGATATCGAGATCCGGCTGGCGTCAATCTCCGACGACGACTGGGAGAAGGCGATCGATGCCATGGCCTCGACGGCGATCTTTGCTGCAAAACTCCTCTCGGCAGAGATGCCCAAGGATATCGAGGAGGCCTTCGTCGATGCAGGTTGCTCCCTCTTCCCAGGTAAAAAAGATATCAAGACCGATTGCTCCTGCCCCGACTGGGCCGACCCCTGCAAACACATCGCCGCCGTCTATTATATCTTGGCCGAGAAGTTCGACGAAGACCCCTTTCTGATATTCAAGCTTCGGGGAAGGACGAAAGAGGAGATCGTCGAGGCTCTTCGAGAACGGCGCGCATCGACCATGCCAGCAGACGAAGGAGAAGCCCCAGAAGACGAGACCCCACCCTTGGACGAGAGTCCCCTCGAAGAACGGATCGACCGGTTCTGGGATTATGGCGACGAGCTGGAGTTGGTGGCACCTCGTCCTCGACCGCCAGAGGTCGCAGGAGCCGTCCTCAAACGGCTCGGCGACGCACCCTTCGCCATCGACGGCGCGAACCTCGCATCCCATCTTCCAAGAGCTTACGAGGTGGCAGGCCGGGCGGCACGAGAGAAGGCGACAAAGAACGGGAACCGGGATCTCACCTGAAGGCGGGTGCGCCCCCCTTCAGCGGTGCGGTCGTTTTGCGCATCCTGTCTGGCCTGGCCACGATCCCCACAAAACCGCCCGACCGATAGGGCGGGCGGCGCTAAGAGGCAGCGAACCCGCGGCCCCGCCAGCATGCCATCGGCGTACAAGGCCGCTTCCCCCCCCCTTCCAAAAGGCACTTATCTTAAGAGAGCAGGACAGATACGATTGATTGACCCCGAGAATAGTATTCCGGGCGGAGTTCTTCCGCGAAGACGATCTTTTTGTAGGCCTTGCCCCGGAGCTTGACGTCTCCAGCTTTGGGGAGAGTCTCGAAGAGGCAAAACGGTCCCTGGAAGAGGCGGCGGAGGCCTTTGTAGAGGAGTGCGAGGCGATGGGGACGCTGGAGGAGGTCCTCCGAGAGGAGGGTTTCGATTGGGAAGGAAATACCTGGCTACCCCGCGTGCCCGTAGCGTCCGAGCTGCTCAGCGTGAGTTAGGTCTTGCGGTCTTGCGATGCCATGTCGCCCACATCATTACGAATCTTCGGACTGCCGATATCAGTCGTGTGAGGTGCTCGAACAGGCGAGATGATCGTCGAAGCGATTGTCCCCCTCAGCTCGTGCCGAAGTTGCCTATGAGGCCTTTATCTCAGATATCTCCGCTTTGATCTCGGCGACATCCCGGCTAAGCATCTCGTACTTCTTTTCGAGATCCTCAAGGGTCGTCTGCCTAGCCAGAGTTGATATGTCATTCTTGATCGAGGATACGTCCTTTCTGATGAGAGACGTATCTTCTCTCACCCCCTCCAGGACGTCCAGGGTCTGGTCCTGTTTGCTCACCATGGCATCTTGCTTCCCGATCATGATGTCTTGCTTCCCGATCATGATGTCTTGCTTCCCGATCATGATGTCTTGCTTCCCGATCATGATGTCTTGCTTCCCGATCATGATGTCTTGCTTCTTATCTATGCTCAGGATAGCAGGTATGGCCTTGTTTATCTGCTCGAACTGCAAGAACTGCAAGAAGACCGAGGCCCGCATCACCTCTCCTTCGAACTCAGTCACCTCAACTCCGTCGACCTCGGCGTGTTGAGGGCGAGCCGATCTGATCAGGTGGAGGTACTGATCGATCTTCTCTTCGGCACCCTGGACCCGGACCCTGACCGCACCCTCGAGGTTATAGGCGAAGACCTTCCCGATGCCGAAATTCATGGCGTTCAATAAGAGAAAGGGCCTGTAGCCCACGTCCACCGCCTTCGGCCCCCTAATTGTGATCTCGATCTTTCTCATCCTGAAAGAACTTTAATCTCATTTGTATTTCAGTCTTTTCGCGTCCCACCCCCCCTCCGCCCATTTGGTATATAACAGCAAAAGTTAACTACGACTAGAGACCTCCCCCTTACGCAATGCTCCTCTTCGCCCACCTGGGGCTCACCCTCGCCGCAGCAAAATTCACCGAGAGGCTCGGCCTGCATCCGGCCCTCCTCTTCGTCGTCATCGGGTCCATGCTCCCCGACCTCATCGATAAACCCCTCGGCTGGCTGATCTACGGGAGCATGGCTTCGGGGCGGATCTATGCCCACACCCTCCTCTTCCTCCTCGTCCTCGTCGCCATCGCCGCCACCCTCCAGAGCCGCGCCATCGGCTCCCTCGCCTTCGGCGTCCTCGCCCACCAGGCCCTCGATGCCATCTGGAGGACCCCGGAGATCTTCCTCTGGCCGCTTCTCGGCGACTTTCCCGTCAAAACCCATATGACCGTCCTCGGCTACTTCGAGATGCTGTTGCGAGGTCTTGAGAACCCCGCGATCCTCATCCCCGAGCTTTTGGGCCTCCTCTACCTCTCGTACTTCGCCATCCAATGGTCTCCTGTCGCCTTCGCGAAAGCAAAAAAGATCAGAAGAGCGAATCTCAAGGGCCAGAGTCTGATGCCGCCACTATCAATAGAGATGGTCGACGCCGAACTTTCTGATCTCGAAGCCAAACTTTCTGGATCCAATACGACAGCCCCATCGCGACGATCCCCGCAGAACCGCCCGACCGCAAGGGAGGGCGGCGCCTTCAGGACGAAAACCGGGGCCTCGCCAGGAGCCGGCAGGGCGAAGGGCCCCCTCAACCCCGCGCCACCCAAGGGCAGGTGACTACTCCCCGCCCTGAAGGGCGGGGCTTCTAGCTTTTGGCAGAGACTGTAGTCCCAGTCTCAGAATGTTTATCGCCGCATTCTCGTCACGGTCCATGACCAGCCCGCCGTCTGATAGTACACAGCAGGTCAGAAGGTAGGTCCCTGGCTCCCAAGAGTCCTCGGTTATCAGGTAAAGCTCAACTTTGCCATCCGCTGAATCCTGGACAGATGCCGCGCTGTTCTCGGGGAATATCATCAACAACTTCGCGAAGAGGTCCCAGTTCGGGTGGAAGTCGCCCTCTATCTCCAACGCATTTTCGTTCCAGACAAAATTTATCAGAGTTCCGTTGATGGTCCCATCACCTGATATGTTCAGGCTCAAGGCCCGATAGTCCCGATCTGATACGATGAAAGCTCCAAAGACGAGGGGACGGCCCTCCGATCCGTTATCCAACTCGATATTCACGGGGATGAAATCTCCTGCGGAGATCTCAGGAGGGGTTTCGACTCGAATATCCGTCTGTGCGATCAAAAGAGGCGACGCGCAGAGGACTATAGACGAGTTCTCGCAGATTACGTAAATCGAGTACATCCCTGAGGGCATCTCGGGAATGGCAAAGGACGCATCACCGGTGGCGTTAAGCTGGTGAGGGCCGATGGCACCGGAGGCGGCCGTCAGGTTCACGGGGCCGTCCAGAACGTCGACGGCGCTCATGAAGCTCGAATAATGGAGGCTATCGACCACGACTCGGATCGTGCCGTTTGCCAGATCGCGCGCGCCGAAGAAGGTGGCGTTTATCGTCTGGTTTTGATGGTAGATGGGATGAACGGCGTAGGGGTAGGTCCAATTGACGCCGGCTCTCGTCAGGCTGACCTTCGGCACCATAATCGAATTTTCTCCCAGGAGCTCGATCCAGTTTCCATCTGCATGATGGCTTGAATGATGCAAATATCCGCAGTCACCAGCGGCGGCTACACCCGGACAGAATAGGGAAAGGCATATAAGGATCAGTTCCGCGAAACCCATGAAGATGGTATAAATGAACGAGAGTACTTATCTTTTACCTGGACAGAGAAGTTCTTGAAAGATGAGGTGAAGGATCTGACCAATATAAAAAAACCCGGCGAAATGATCCAGGTGCCAGCCGATTTGCTGATGGGGGCCGTCCTCGTATTTCTCACCCTCATCTTCACTCTGGTGCCGCAACTATCCGATCTTTGGGTCCGCGTCCCCGTCGGCCTGGTCATGGTCCTCTTTCTACCCGGCTACGCCCTCATAGCGGCCCTATTCCCCCGGAACGACGATCTCGACGGTATCGAACGGGCAGCTCTTAGCTTCGGCTTGAGCATCGCTGTCGTCCCCCTGATCGGCCTTGGCTTAAACTACACACCGTGGGGTATCAGGCTCACGCCCGTCGTCGTATCCCTATCGATATTCACCATCGCCCTTTTGGCCACGGCCCTCGTGAGACGGGCGATGCTTCTAGAGGAGGAGAGGTTCAAGGTCCCTTTCCGACAAAGTTTGAACTCGCTGAAAGAGGAGATGACAACGGACCAGACGAGCCGTGTAGACAAAATTTTGACCGTAGTTCTGGTGATAGCCATAATAAGCTCCATCGCGGCTCTCGTTTACGTCATCGTCACGCCCAAAGAGGGCGAGAAGTTTACCGAGTTCTACATATTGGGGCCTGGGGGTATGGCCTACGACTATCCCACCGAAGTTGTCGCGGGCGAGAAGAGCATGGTTATAGTCGGGATAGGAAACCACGAGTATCAGCTTGTCAACTACACGATCAATATCGAGTTCAACAACGCCACCATATTGGAGATTGAAGCGACCTTGGACCATAACGAGACCTGGGAGCGGCCGATAAGTTACGTCCTGGATGATCTTGGCGAAGGCCAGAAGCTCCAGTTCTTGCTTTACAGGGAGGAGAACTTCACCGCGGCGTACAGGGATCTTCACCTCTGGGTGGACGTATCTTCGCGCGATATATCCGCCGGCGAGGTCCCTGAGGAAACAATAGCCCAACGGTTCAGACTTATTTAAAATTTGGGAGGTAGATGTTCATGCAAGCGATAGTTCTGGCAGCAGGGGAAGGCAGCAGGATGAGGCCCCTCACCTTGTCGAGGCCCAAGGTGATGGTCCCCGTTGGAGGTAAGCCGTTTCTGGAGCATATAGTCGATAGAGCTGTCAAGGCCGGAGTCACAAAGTTCGTATTCGTTGTAGGTTACCGATCAGATGAGGTTGTTGACCACTTCAAGGATGGCGAGAATTTCGGTGTCGATATAGATTATGTACTCCAAAATGAACAGCTCGGCACAGGCCACGCCCTCATGATGGCCGAAGACCTGGCAGAAGATCGGTTCTTAGTCCTGAACGGAGATGTCCTGACCGATACATCATCCATGAAGAGGATCGCGGAGTCTGAAGGCGCTGCCGTGGCTGCCAAGAGGGTAGCTGACCCTTCGAGGTACGGTGTCTTCGAGGTCGAAGAAGACCGTCTAAGATCTGTCGTTGAAAAGAGCCCGTCCCCCCCTTCGAATTTGGCCAACGCTGGAATTTACCTCTTTCGCCGGAACATAATTGAAATGCTAGGGGACGTTCCCGCATCCGTCCGAGGCGAATTCGAGCTCACCGATGGTATAAACTCCCTCGTTTCTCGAGGAGAAAAGGTGAAAGTTGTTGAGATCAAGGATTGGATCGAAATCGGAAGACCCTGGGACGTCCTTGAGGCAAACAAGATCCTCATCTCGAAGATCGGTCCTGAAGTTCTCGGCGAAGTCGAGCCGGGAGCCAGCCTCCTCGGCGATGTATCCGTCGGCGAGGGGACGCTGATTAGGTCTGGATCTTACATCGTCGGTCCAGTCGTTATAGGCAAAAACTGCGATATCGGCCCGAACTGCTTCATCAGAGCTTTCACCTGCATAGGGGAGAACGTCCGCATCGGAAACGCCGTCGAGATCAAAAATAGCGCGATCATGGACGGTACTAACGTAGCCCACTTGAGCTACGTGGGAGACAGCGTCATCGGATCAGATTGCAATTTTGGGGCGGGGACCATTGTGGCAAATCTGCGCCATGATGGTGCCAGCATTCTGTCTTATATCAAGCAAGATAAAGTTGATAGCGGCAGAAGAAAACTTGGAGCCATAATCGGTGACGATGTCAAGACCGGGATCAACACCTCCATATATCCGGGAACGGTGGTCGAGCCGGGCTACCGAGGATGGCCGAGCGAAGTGATCAGGGGACACGTTGAGGTCAGTTCGCGTCATGGCCGTTGATTTTTTTTTCCAATTTTTCCGGGTAAAAACCAGGTTTTCCATGTGATTATCAAATATATCAACAATAAATCAAAGCAACCAATAAGTTACCAAAATATTATAAGTTATCAGGCTCACAGAAGAACCCATGTCCATCCCTTTCAATTCGAATCGCTCCGTTAGCCCTGCTGACCCCACGTCTTTTGTTGGAAGAGACAACATCTTAGAGGGAATGATAACGTTAATGAGATGTCGCAATGCCGATCAGATTCCCGACATCGAGATTATTGGACAAAGAGGCCTCGGCAAGACCTCCACCCTTGTGACTACTCCCCGCCCTGAAGGGCGGGGCTTCTAGCTTTTGGCAGAGACTGTAGTCCCAGTCTCAGAATGTTTATCGCCGCATTCTCGTCACGGTCCATGACCAGCCCGCATTGAGGACATTCAT
>Ga0334887_1001310_pt1 | contig 32970 bp, 29 predicted proteins | sample GraSluR1_MG_10_FD_207217 | JGI IMG/M metagenome (GOLD analysis project Ga0334887, IMG submission 207217) | Sludge microbial communities from methane-producing bioreactor in Wageningen University, Netherlands - Granular Sludge_18_07-R1 | ecosystem: Engineered > Bioreactor > Anaerobic >...
GGAAGAGGCAGTGCGTCATCGCCGCGTCCAGCAGCGAGGCGATCACGCCTCCGTGCAGGATCCCCTCGTAGCCCTGGAGGCGCTCGTGGCCTCGGAAGGTGGTGTGGACCGACCCGTCCGGGCCCGCCTGGAACTCCAGGCCCAGGGACCAGGGGTTCTGGGGACCGCACAGGACGCAGCGCGGGTGCAGGCAGTTGACGATCTCCCGGGCCTGGCCGGGTGCCAGGAGGGCAGTGGATGTCGAACTCATGGGATCACCTTTCTGCGGACTCACGGGCTCCCCTGGGAGAACCCGCGGAAAGCAGGTATTGAAGGTCTTCAGTCGGGCCGGAGGCTTCTCAGGAGGCTGGCCAGCAGGAAGCCGAGGAAGGCCACGGCCACGATGGCCGACCCCGTCGGCAGGTCCCAGCGCAGCGAGGCCCAGACCCCCATGCCCACCGAGCCCAGGGCTGCGGCTGCCGAGACCAGGCAGGCCCCCGTCCAGCGTCGTGAGGCCAACAGGCCGATCATGGGCGGGAAGACCAGCATTGCGAAGACCAGCAGCACTCCGGCTGCGCGGATGGCCACGGCGATGGCTCCGCCCAGGGTCAGGAAGAACAGGAAGTTCCACGCGCCCACGCGATAACCCAGGGTCCGGGCCATCTCGGGGTCGAAGGCCACCAGTTGGAACTCTTTGGCGAAGGCCACGTGGATCGCCGCCACCACGGCGAAGGCACCGGCCAGCCAGGCGATGTCGCCGGGTGTGACGCCCAGGATGTTGCCGAAGAGCAGGTCCAGCATGTGGGTCTCGCCGTGGGGGGCGAAGGCCAGGAAGAGGACGGCCGCCGCCCCGGCCGCAGCCCATGCGGCCCCCACGATGGCCTCGCCGGGCAGACGTCGGTGGGCCGGTTCGTGCGAGAAGACCCCGACCCCCAGCAGGATGGCCAGGCCTGCCCCCAGGGCGGGCGGCCAGTGCGTCAGCGCGCTCAGGGCCACCCCGGCCGAGGCCGCCTGGGCCAGCGAGGCCCCCACGAAGACGATCCGCCGCAAGACCACGAACATGCCCAGATACGAGCAGACCAGTCCCACCAGGGCTCCCGAGGCCAGGGCCATGGTGGTGAAGTCGTCGGAGATCAGCACGCGGTCGCCTCCCCTCCGCCACCCGCGCTCTTCGGAGGGCACCCGGTGACGATTCGCCGCCCCTCGACTTCGAGGACCTTGACGGGCCGGCCGTACAGCGCCGAGAGGCGCTCGTCGTTGAGCACCTGACCCACCGGTCCCAGCGTCAACCCGCGATTCAGGATGCCCACGGTGGGGGCGTGGTTGGCCACCAGGTAGAGCAGATGGGTCACCATCACGACCGTCATGCCTTGCTCGTGCAGATCGCCGATCAGGTGCAGGGTGTCCTCCTCCGAGGCCAGGTCCATCCCCGTGGTCGGCTCGTCCAGGAGCAGGACCTCGGGCTCTCCGGCCAGGGCCCGGGCCATGAGGACCCGCTGCTTCTGCCCTCCCGACAGATCGCGCAGGGATCGGTGGCGATGTTCGGCCATCCCCACGCGCTCCAGGCAGTGAAGGGCGAAGTCCCGGTCGGAGCGGGTGGGCCGACGGCCCAGACCCATCCGGGGATAGCGCCCCATGAGGGTCACGTCCTCCACCGAGAAGGGGAAGGCCTCGTCCACCCCCTCCCGTTGCGGGACGTAACCGAAACGCGGGCGCTGTCCCCCCGGATAGAGGATCTCGCCCCGCAAGGCCCGCAGGTTGCCCAGCAGGGCGCGCAGCAGGGTGGTCTTTCCCGCCCCGTTCGGGCCGACCAGGCCGAGGTAGTCCCCTCGGACCAGGCAGAGATCCAGGTCGCTCAGGACGGTGTGCCGTCCATAGCCCAGTCGGACTCCGCGAAATTCGACCAGGGTCGCGTTCATCGGAGGGCCTCGACCAGATTCGAGACGACGTGATCCATCATCTGGACGTAGCTTTCCGTGCCTGGGACCCCGCCGGGCAGGACCGGGAGCTTGAGCACGCGTGCACCGGTCCGGCGTGCGACGGCCTGGGCCACGTTCTCGGGGAACCAGGTCTCCATCACGATGATTCGGACCTTCTTGTCCTTCATCAGGGCGCTCAGGCGGTTGAGGTGGGCGGGCGAGGGAGAGATCCCGGGCTGGGGTTCGATGTGTCCGATCACCTGCAGCCCGAAGTGGGCTGCGAAGTAGGGCCAGGTGCTGTGCCAGGTCACGACGGGGACTCCCTGGAAGGGGGCCATCTGGGCCTTCCAGCGCCGGTCGGCGGTATCCAGGGCGGTCCAATAGGAGCGATAGCCTGCGTCGTAGGTGGCTGCTCCGGCCGGGTCCAGCCGCTTGAGGAACCCGGTGACGTTGCGGGCCACGATTTTCATGTTGGTGGGGTCCATCGTGTAGTGGGGATTGCCCATGGGGTGGACATCACCCATCGTGCGGTCGACCTGGCCGCGAGGAACCTCCAGGACCCGGACGCCGCGACTCGCGTCCAGGAAGCCCGGCCCCCCCGCCATGATGCGCGAGTTCCTGGAACCGCGCAGCAGTTCGGGAACCCAGGCGACCTCCAGGTCCAGGCCGATCTGGATGAAGGCGTCCGCCTGGGCCAGCGTGCGCAGGTAGCTGGGCCGGGTCTCCACCTGGTGGGGGTTCTGGTAGCCCACGCACAGGCTCTGGACCCGGACGCGCGAACCGCCCACCCCGCGGACGGCGTCGGCCAGGTCCGGGGTGGTGGTCACGATCTCCAGGACCTCGGCCCGGACGGGGAGGGCGCTGCACAAGAGCAGGATGACGGCCAGAAAGGCTCGGCGGAAAGACATCGGGGCCTCCTCAGTACTTGTGGGCCCCGTGGGGGCCGATGGTGAGGTTCCACTGGATCTGGAACTCATCGAAGGGACGCGAGAAGTTGGGATTGTAGCGGCTGTACTGGAAGCGCAGGGCGCTCCACTCGCTGCTGAGGAATTCGAGGAGGGCGCTGGCGCGGCGCTGGCGTTCGCCCGGATGCATGGGCAGGTCGGTCTCGTCGTAGCGCACCCCTGCCCGCCAGTTCCGGTTGAAGCGGTAGTTCAGGAAGCTGTACCAGCCGTCGAAGTCCCGGGCTTCCTCCGCCGGGTCCAGGTGCTTCTGGCGTCCGGCCAGGAACTCGGTCTGCCAGACCAGGTTCCGGTAGGGGTCGTCCAGGGGGCTCCATTTCAGCGTCAGGTCGGCCCCGGCGATCCGGGAGTTCTCCAGGTGCTGGTTTTGGATCGTGGAGGCCGCACCCGACAGGCCCAGCATCAGGGTCGTGTCCTGGTTCAGCTCGGCCATGTTCTCGAGGCGGGCCACCCACAGGGGCTTGGTGGCCCCGTCGCTGGGGAAGAGCTGGAAGGCGTGGTGCTCCTCGTCGAGTCCTTCCTCCTCGTGCTCATGGGCATGTCCGAAGCGGCTGCCCATCTGCACCGTGGCCTTGGAATACCAGGGAACCGGGGCCAGCCACGAGAGCTCGACGCCGGGTGAGCGCAAGCCGCAGTGCCCGAAGAACTCCTCGGCGGGCAGGGGGCGGTCGATCTGGGGCAGGGCGTGGGTGTGGACGGTGTTGATCCGTCCCACGTCGTTGAGCAAGAGCCCGGCGCGAGCCTGCAGGCCACCCGGAAGTCCGGTGTAGGTGGCGTAGGCCTCCTCGACCTCGGGAGTCTCGCCGCTGTGGAAGCCGATGAAGGCGTCCAGCCGGGTCTTGGGGTCCACGGGCGCCTGGAGCGCCACCTCCACCTCCTCGACGAAGAAGGTGTTCCGCTGGGCGTCCTCGGGGCGCCCTCCCTTCTGCCCCCCCAGCAGGGCCGAGACCGAGATGTTGGGGTTCATGGTGGGCTGGGAGCCGGTCGCCGAGGTGTTCAGCTCGGTCTGGGCGGCGCTCGCCGGCGGCGGCTCGGGGCCCGGATCCTGTGCCTGCTCGCTTTCGGGGGCGGGAGTCGGGGTCGAGGGGGCCGCCTGGGCCGAGGGCCGCAGGAGGCCCTCCAGGGTCTGACGGAGCTGATCGATCTGGGATTGCTGCTCTTCGAGGCGCTGGCGCAGCTCGCGGATCTGGCGATCGCGGGGATCCTCGGGCGTGGCGGGCTGAGCCAGGACGGGGGCGGCCAGGCACGTCAGGAACAGCGTGCACAGGGCCAGCGTCCGGCGCAGGGACGGGTGGGACCAGGACATGGGTCGGGACCTCCTGATGTGAATCGAGGGGAGAGAGGCGATTCAGTCCGCGGGCCCGGCCTCGGCGTCAGGGCGGCATGGAGCCGCGACCGGGGTCGGCTCGCGAGAGCCGCTTGGCAGGACCTTCCGAAGGAGCGGGAGGGTCGGCTCGCCGGCTGCAGTGTCAGGAGGTCGGCGGAGAGCGCCCGGGCTGGCCCATGTGAAGGAGGGAGGCCAGGGGGAGGTCCGGGAGGACGGGGCCGTCCTCCAGGATTCCGTTCGGGTCCGGGGGGGAAGCCGGCGCCGCGCAGCCGGGTGGATCGCCCAGGAGGGCGCACAGCAGGCAGAAGCCGGACTCGGAGATGCCCTTCTCGAGGTGGGCGGGGCCGTCGTGCGGGTGGCTGGTGGCCGGGACCCGGCATCCGGGTGGGCCCTGGTGCGGGCCGGGGCCGTGGGAATGCGACGCACCCAGCCCATGGGTGGCCAGGAGGGCCAGTGCCATGAGCAGCGTCAGGACGCGGTTTCGGGTGCAGCGGGGGATCATCGGAGGACTCAAGACCTGATGCCGGATTCTAGGACAGGTGCGGGTGGGTGTCAATCATGAACCCCCGGCGGGGTGGCTTCTCCGTCCCAGCGGCGCAGAAAGACAGACTGGCTTGGAGCCGAGGCTCCAAGCCAGTCTGGTGGGGAAGCTTCCCAGAAGAGGGAGGCGCTTCTAGTTGGTGACGCGCACGTTCAGGGCGCGGCTCCGGCTGGGGTTGCGCTCGTCGGCACCCTTGTCGAATTCCACGGACTGGCCTTCGTTGAGGTTGTCGAACTGCTCGCCCAGGACGGCGGAGCTGTGGAAGAAGATGTCTTCGGTCTCGCCGGCCGGGCGGATGAATCCGAAGCCGCGGTCGCGGGCGAGCCGCTTGATTTGTCCGGTTGCCATGATTGGCCTGCCTTCCTGTCTTGCCGCAGGTGTTGAGAGTTGCGGGAGGGCGGAGCCTTCCAGCCACTGCGACGGGGCCCAGCGAAGCCCTTTGAGGGCTTCGGTTCCGTGGAGTCGTCGAGTGCTGCGGCGGAGCCGGGTGGCAGAGAGGACTGCGCGAAGAGGACTTGGCGCAACTCTACCAGATCCGGGGCGTCCTGGCAAATCATCCCTTCTGCCGGCGCGAAAAAGGACCGTTCTCATTCCTCCAGCCGGGTTGGAGGCATCCGGCGCAGGACCAGGAATCCCGCGACGCCAGCCAGCGTCGAGGCACTCAGGATGGCCAGCCGGGCGGTGTCCAGCCGGGATCCCTCTCCGAAGGCCAGGCCGGCGATGAACAAGGCCATCGTGAAGCCCACCCCGCCCAGCAGTCCGACGCCCAGGATGTGTCCCCAGGAGGTGCTGCGAGGAAGGCTGGCCAGGCCGACGCGGACCACCAGCCACGAACCCAGGACGATGCCCACGGGCTTGCCCAGCAGGAGGCCCGCCGCGATTCCCATGGCCAGGGGATCACTCAACCCGGAGCCCACCTGGGCCAAGGAGACTCCGGAATTGGCCAGGGCGAAGACCGGCATGATGACCATGGCCACCCAGGGAGCCAGGTCGTGTTCGAGCCGATGCAGCGAGGGCTGGAGCTTCGTGCAGGCCGAGCGCAGTTCCATCACCCGATACAGCAGGTCTTCGTCGGCCAGGACGGCTCCCGTGGGATCGCCGTGCTCGTTGAGTTCCTGGGTGGTCTCCTCCAGGTGCTGTCGGAACCGGGGCAGGTTGATCCGCGACCAGGCCGGCATGGCCATGGCCAGAAGGACTCCTGCGACGGTGGCGTGGACGCCCGAATGGAAGACCGCCAGCCACAGCAGCAGGCCCAATGCGCCGTACCAGCTCAGCCAGCGGATTCCCACCCAGTTGGAGATCAGCAGGATCAGGAAGATGATTCCGGAGGCGCCCAGGGCCGAGGCCTGCAGCGAATCGGTGTAGAACACGGCGATGACCAGGACTGCGCCCAGGTCGTCGGCGATGGCCAGGGCCGCCAGGAAGACCTTCAGGCCCGTGGGGACGCGCCGTCCCAGCAGGGCCAGGATTCCCAGGGCAAAGGCGATGTCGGTGGCCATCGGAACCCCCCAACCCCGGGCCGCGTCGGTGCCTCCGGCCAGGGCCAGGTAGCACAAGGCGGGGGTCACCATGCCACCCAGGGCGGCCATGACCGGAAGAAGGGCCTTGCGCGGCGAGGAGAGTTCTCCGACCAGGAGCTCGCGCTTGATCTCCAGTCCCACCAGCAGGAAGAAGAGGGCCATCAAGCCGTCGTTGATCCAGTGGCGCAGGGAAAGGTCCAGCACGGTGGCCCCCAAGCGGAGGCTGGCATGGGTCTCCCAGGTTGTGTTGTAGCTGGCCGGCGCCAGGTTGGCCCAAAGAAGCGCGATGGCCGTGCTGGCCAGAAGCACCAGTCCACTGGAACTCTCGGTCTGGATGAACTGCTGGATGGGCCTCAGAACTCGGCGGATGGGTGGCTTGAGTTCAGTGCTGGCGATGGATCCTGCAGTCATCAATGGCGTCGGTCGGGTCGGAAATGCCCGGCTCCTTTCAGGATTGGACCGGCGTCCGGTGCGCGCCGATCTCGGTCCGGTCGTCGATTCGGCGGGGCCCCGGGGCTGGCAGGCCTCGGCTGGCCCAGGTGGCCATGGCTTCCAGCATCTCCACGCCGGTCGGCTGCCATTCGGCCTGGGCGAAGCTGTCATACCCCATCTTGCCCAGGCACAGGTAGTCGTCCAGGGCCACCGAGTAGGTGGCCTCGGCCTCCAGGGGCCGGCCGTCTACCTCGGCTGCCAGGACCCGCTGGCCGGCGGGCATGGCGGCGTCGTAGGCGAATCGCATTCCCGAGACCTGGAGAAAGGGCGTGTGGACCTGGGGCGAGAGGCTCCGGTTCGCGATGCTGTGTTCCAGGGCCGCCAGGATCTGCTGGCCGGTCAGCTCGCCCCGCATCACCTCGCTGCCGAAGGGCATCATCTCGTAAAGGTCGCGGCGTGTCAGCGGGCCGGCCTCCAGGTCGCGGCGCAGGGCGTCGGAGTTGATGAAGGCCACCTGGGTTCCCGCCGCGTGGCGCATGGAGTCCGTCACAAGGTTCCCGACCGGCGAATCGATCCTCTCGCTGCGCCCCATCCGCTCGGGCAGCTCCGTCAGGACCTTGCCCATCTCGCGTTCGGCGCGCTCTTCATAGCGGGCGACCAGGGTCGCCACTTCGGGATCGGGGGGGACGCTGGCGGGATCGACGGGGATCAGCCGGTGTTCGACTCCGACGATCGAGCGCCGTTCCAGGCTCAGGACCATCTCGCCGACCTCCTTGCCCATCGAGCCCGCCTGGACCACGTAGTTGCCATCCAGGCGTTCGGGCCCGGTGAGGCGGTCATGGCTGTGCCCGCCCAGGATGACCAGGCCCTGTCCGGGGAATTGCCGGGCCAGCTTGCGATCGTCGTCCAGTCCCATGTGTGACAGGACGACGACGACTTCGGCGCCCTCTTCCCGCATGGCCTGCAGGCTCTGGCGCAAGGCGGTGGCCTCATCCAGGAAGCGCACGCCTTCGATGCGGTCCTTGCGCTGTTCGGTGGCGGTCTGGGCCGTCAGGAGGCCTGTGACCCCCACCTTCACGCCGTCCATGTCGAAGATCTTGTGGGTTCGGGTGTTGGGGACCGGCGAGCCGTCTTCCATGACGACGTTGGCGATCACCACCGGGTGACGAGCCTGGGCCAGGCGCTCCAGCATGTTGCCCACGCCCCAGTGGAAGTCGTGGTTGCCCAGGGTGGCGGCATCGTAGCCGACCTCACCCATGATCTCCATCATGGATTCCCCTCGGTCCAGGTCCGTCGCGGCCTGTCCATGCACGACGTCACCCGCATCCAGCAGAAGCGTCCGTCCAGGATCCTGCCTGCGCGCCTGGTCGACGAGGGTGGCCGTGTAGGCGCTGCCACCCAACTCGGCGGGACGCCCCAGGACGACCTCGTCGGGCAGCGGGCTGATCGCTCCGTGCACGTCGTTGGTGTGCAGGATGCGGATCCGCCGGGGTTGTGCTTCTGGCACGATCGGACCGGCGGTCTTGGTGATGTCCATTCCTGGCCTCCATCGCCCCCGCGATTCCGGCTATTTTACCATGACCCTCCCGGCTCCGCCCAGACCCGTCCGGGAATCGGGATGCCCGGGCCGGCCCCCGTGAAGGGCGGACACCGGGACTCCAGGTGCCCACGGGAACACCGGATTTCCGTCGGGGGACGATCGGATGGAAGGGAGGCGGACCCCGCGCTCAGAATCCCCGGTCCGTGAAAGTTCGTTGTTTGTTCTTCGCCTCGATTCAGGATCTGCTGGGCACTTCGGAGTGCCTCTCGGAGGTTCCGCAGGCGGCCCGGGTGGCCGATCTGCTGGACCAGCTCCAGGCCCTGCACCCGGGGTTGGAGACCCGCAGGTCGGAGTTCCGGGTGGCCGTCGAAGGCGAGTTCGTGGACGAGGACCACCCGTTGACTGACGGAGCCGAGGTGGCCCTGGTCCCGCCGGTCAGCGGTGGGGGCGGCGGGCTGGTCCGTCTCTCCGCAGGGCCCATCTCGGTCGACGAGTGCCTGCAGGCCGTTCGCCGGGAGGACTGCGGCGCGGTGGTCCTCTTCCTGGGGACCGTCCGCGACCATGCCGGGGGGCGGTCCGTCCGTCTTCTGGAATACTCCGCCTACGAGCGGATGGCCCGCAGCAGCCTGGAGGATCTCGCCGCCGAGGTGCGTCGGCGTTTTCCGGTGGGGGAGGTCGCTCTGTGGCATCGGACCGGACCGCTTCTGCCGGGGGAGATCTCGGTGGTGGTGGCCGTGTCCTCAGCCCATCGCGAAGAGGCCTTCGCCGCCGCGCGCTGGGCCCTGGACACGCTGAAGGAGACGGTTCCTGTCTGGAAGAAGGAGTTCGACCAGGACGGAGCCGTCTGGATCGAGGGAGATCTGCGGCGTCCCTGTTGAGCTCCCCGGGAATCGTTGTCGTGCGGAGAGCGTCCTCAAAGGAGAACCGCGTTCGATGGCCCGTGGAGATCTGCGCCGCACCCTGACCGCCAAGGTCCAGACCGGGCAGCGCCTGACCATGGAAGAAGGTCTGGCACTCTATGCCGAACCCGACCTGACCTGGCTGGGTCAACTGGCCAACCTTCGCCGCGAGCAGGCTTTCGGCAATCGGACCACCTACGTGGTCAACCTCCATCTCAACTACACCAACCTCTGCGTGGGGTCGTGCCTCTTCTGCGCCTTCGCTCGCAAGCCGGGCGAACCCGGAGGCTACGAGATGACGGTCGAGGAGATGGTGGAGCGGATCCGACCCCTGCGCGGCGTCCCGGGCGCCGAGGTCCACATCGTCGGCGGGTTGCACCCCGGGCATCCTTACCGCTTCTACCCCGACCTTCTCGAGGCCCTGCATCGCGCCGATCCCGGCCTGCACCTGAAGGCCTTCACCGCCGTGGAGATCGAGCACTTCGCCGGGCTTGCCGGGCGTCGGGTCGAGTGGGTCTTGCAGGATCTCCAAGCCCATGGCCTGGGTTCCATGCCTGGAGGGGGTGCCGAGGTCCTGGTCGAGCGCATCCATCGCAAGCTGCATCCGGCCAAGATCGCTCCGGAGCGCTGGCTGGAGATCCACGGCTGCGCCCATCGTCTGGGGATTCCCACCAGCGCCACCATGCTGGCGGGGCACATCGAGACGCCGGCCGAGCGCCTTGAGCATATGGACCGGCTGCGCCGGGCTCAGGAACGCGGCGGAGGTTTCCTGGCCTTCATTCCGCTGCGCTTCCATCCCGCCAACACCCGGCTCGCCGGGCTTCCCCTGATGAGCGACGAAGGGGTGCTTCGCGACCTGGCCATCAGCCGTCTGATGCTGGACAACATCCCTCACGTCAAGGCGTATTGGGTCATGGCGGGTCTCGAGGCCGCGGCGCGGGCCCAGTGGTTCGGAGCCGATGATCTCGACGGGACCGTCGTCGAAGAGCGGATCACCCATATGGCCGGGTGCCTCTCACCCGCAGGCCTGGCGGAGGAGACCCTGCGTGGGATGATCCTCGAGGCCGGGCGCGAGCCGGTCCGCCGAGACGCCTTGTACCGGCCCCTGGAACCGCTTCCGGTGGAGGGCGACGCCTCGTGCGCCTCTTCGTCCTAGGTTCGGGGGTCCTCGAGCCCACCCGGCGCCGCGGGGCCTCGGCCTATGCCCTGGAAGCGGGCGAGGATCTCCTGCTCTTGGAGATGGGCCCGGGAGCCCTGCGCTCCGCCCTGCTCTGCGGGCTGGATCCTCGACGGGCCCGGCACGTCTTTCTCAGCCATTTCCACCCCGATCACACGGCGGACCTGGTCGCGTTCCTCTTCGCCTGCAACTGCAGCGAAGCCTGGAGGCCGGTCGATTCGCTGCATTTCCACGGGCCTTCTGGCCTGGGCAGGTTCCTGGAGGATCTGGAGATTCCCTTTCGCTGGTTGCACCCCCGGGGCTGGCAGCGTCAGATCCATGAGGATGACGGCTCCTGGTTTCAGGGCCGGGAGTGGAGAGCCCGAGCCTTCCCGGTCCGGCACGGGTCGGACCCGGCCCTGGCCTGGAGGTTCGAGTCTGCCGGTCGGGTGCTGTGCTATTCGGGGGACTCGGCCGAATGCGAAGGATTGGCCGAGGCAGCGGCCGGGGCGGACCTGCTGTTGTGCGAGTGCACGGGGGATGGCGACTCGCCGCCTCTGCAAGGCCATCTGGGCCCGGAGGAGGTCGGGCGCCTGGCGACCCTGGCCGGCGCCGCGCGCGTGGTCCTGACCCATCTGGCCCCCACGACTGAAAGAACGGATCTTCCCGGGCAGGTGCAGCGGATCTGTTCATGCCCCGTGGAACGGGCCGAGGATGGCATGGTCTGGGACCTGTCTGCTGGTTCGGAGCCTGGAGGACTTTCGCTTCGGGCCACGGAAGGTTGACGGGAACCGGGCCTTCGGGCTCTTGAGAAGAGCGAACCCTGCGCCCGAGGGCAATCCCCTCCTGGAAGGGTCAGATGGCTGAGAATTCTCGTCTTTGTCCGGTCTGTGCCAGGCCCCTGGAGGGGCAGGCCAAGCGCGCTGCGTGCCTTCGCTGCCAGAACCTCTACCACCCGGAATGCTGGGAGGGCCTGACCCGGTGCCTGGCCTTCGGGTGCGTCGGGACCCCCGAGGAGGCACTTCAGGACCTGGATGAACCTGTCCCGGCAAAGCCTTGTCCGGCCTGCAACTTCGAGAATCCGGCCAGCGCGGCCGTGTGTCTCTCGTGCGGTGCGGATCTCTTCGACAGGCCTCCCCGGGCGCTCTTCACGTCGTTTGCCGGTTGGCAGGCCGCCACTCCCGAGGTCCTGGTCCTGGAGCTGGACCGCCATTGGGAAAACGCCGTCCAACACCTCTACAACGGAGACCTGGAGGCCTGGTTCAGCGAGAGGGGTCGCCAGGACCTGGCCGAGGCGGCCCGGACGGCGCGTCGCACCCATGAGCAGCACTCGGTCGGGCTGGAGTCCTTCCTGCTGGCCAGCAGCCTGGTCGACCCGCCCCGGATGGAGGTTGCGCCGGCGACCCTGGAGTTGGAGGGCCCCGGGCCCACCTTGACCAGCGCTTTGGAGGTTCGCAACCTGGGCCGCGGCTACCTGTCTGGAAGCCTGCTGACCGAGGTCCCCTGGCTGACGCTGGAACCCGCCGAGTTCGCGGGGAACCGCACGCGGATCGCGGTCACCGCGGACCTCACCCGGATTCCCGAGGGCTCGGTTCCCGGAGTGATCCGCATCCAGACTCCTGCCCAGTGCCTGGAGGTCCACGTGACCGCCCGGCGCCTCTCGATTGCCGGAGTGCTGGAGCTGTACCGGGAGGGGCAGACCTCCAAGGCGCGGACCCTGTGCCGGAAGCTGATCGATGCCCAGGCCGCGCACGCCGATGCGGCGGTCCTGCTGGCGGCCTGCTATCTGAAGGAGGAGAATCCCACGGCAGCCGTTCAGGCCCTGCGCAACCTGTCCGGAGCCTGTCAGGAATTGCCCTCGGATCTGGTCGAAGTCGTCTTCCGTTGGTTGGGCCAGAACGACCCGGCGGCTTCTGGCGTCGAACGCGTCGAGGTCTATGAAGCGCTGATCCCTTGCGCGGAGGGCCCTCTGGCCGACGAACTCCGGCGAACCCTGGGCCAGGTCGCCATGGAGCGGGCTCGCCTGGCCGCCGAGGCTTTTCGGGACAACAACACCTCATTGTGGCAGGGGCGGACGGCGACCACCCAGGACGTGATCGAGCTGTTGCAGATCGCGGCGGCCTACGACCCCACGCTGGCCGAAGAGGCAGCCGGTCTGCAGAAGCAGCTCCGCCGGAAGGTCAGCCGGGGAAAACTGGCCTTCAACCTGACGGTCGTCCTGGTCCTCATCGCGGTGCTGGCGGCTGCCAGCGGTTCGTGGTTGTGGACCTGGAAGCAGTCCCGGGACCTCCAGCAATCCGCGGCCCAGGCCCTTCAAGCCGGCAAGTTTGAAGAGGCGATCCAGGGATATCGGATCCTGCTGGACTCCAACGTCGACAACAGGGGTTATCGATCCAACCTGGTGCGGGCGCTCTTCATGCAGTCGCGCGCAGCCGAGGAGGGCGGGGATTCCCCGCGCAGCCGGGCCGCACTCATCCAGGCCATCGACCTGTGCATCGGCCGGCCCCAGATGCAGCAGGCGGCGGCCGCCATTCTTCTGGACTGGGCCAAGGACCTGGAGACCAAGGGACAGCCGGGAGAGGCTCGTGTCCGACTGGAGCGGGCCGCCCGATTGGACGAGCAGAATCCTGAAATCCAGGCCTCGCTGCGGCGACTGGCCAGCGACACCGAGCTGTATTGGAAGGTCTACCAGGTGGCCGAAGGGCCCATGGGCAGCCACCCCGTGGAGAACTACAAGGACATGGGGGCCGTGGCGGCCGGTGTTCGTGAGCTGGTCGCCCGTGGCATGGTCCCCTACGAGTCCAGGATGATGGTCGCTTTGGCGGACCTCACAGGAGAGGGGGTCAAGGACCTTCTGGTCGCGGGAACCCACGGGGAGGGCTCGAGGGCGGAAGGCCGTTATGCCATCTATCGCGTGCAGACGTCCCGCCTGGACCCGTTGCGGACGGGGGTGGTGCGCAAGACTCCTGTGCTGGTGGACCTGCAAGCCTGGGATTTGTCCGGAACCAAGCGATTTGACGCGGTCATGACCTGGAGGCCTCTCTCGACCGAAGACCTCTTCCATACGATGCTGGTCGCCTTCAAGGGAGGTCGCTTCCTGGAGGAGGTCGTGCCTTCGGACCTGGTCGTCGACGTCGCCGACCGCAACCGGGATGGGCGGGCCGAGATCTGGATGGCCGAGCTTGTGGCCGAATCGACCGGACCGGCCGAGCGGGTCCTCTTCCATCGGCCCTTCCTGTGGAATGCGCCGGGGTTCGAGAAGGCGACCGGAGACTTCTCACAGCACTATCGGGACTACAAGGAGGGTCTGGAGCTCCAGATCGAGGAGAACCCCTATCCTCCCGCCGACCCCCGGCACGAGAAGTTTCGTCAGGACCGCCTGAAGGGCCTTGGAACGGCTGAGACGCTGCTGGATTCTCACTGAGGGAGACAACTTTCTTGTCACGAGAGCGCGAGAAGAAGGGCAGCCGACGGGTCGGCCTGGGGTCCCCGGCGATTCTGGTCCCCGCGGTGGTGGCGATGGTGCTGGTGGCCTTGCTGCTGGTGGCCGGCCTCGCCAGCGGTCAGGGCACCGTGGTTCGCCCCTCCCAGGCTCGGACGTTTGACGCCTTCGCCCAGTCCGTTCGGGACATGGAAGTCCAGCGGGTGCAGATGTACCGCGACACCCTGTACGTCACCCCCCAGGAGGGGCCGACCTATCTGGTCCAGGATGTCTCGCCCGATTTCACCATCGGCCTGTTGACCAAGTATCGGGTCCCTCTGGAGGGGATCCCTCAGCCTCGGACCCCCGGCCCGATGTTGGGGGCCGGCGTGCTGGTGGCGGTCCTGCTGCCCTATCTGTTGTTGGGTTGGCTGACCGTGATGATGGTGCGGGCTGCCGTCGGTGCCGCGGAGGTGGACCCTGAAGCGATCGAGAGCACCGCGCGCTGCCCCGAGTGTTCCCGTTCGGTGGCCCGGGAGGCGCGCTTCTGCCAGCACTGTGCCCACCCCCTGCAGGCAACCGGGCAGATCCGTCACTGTGCCGGATGCAACGGGCAGGTCTGGCGCAGCGACCGCCACTGTCGCTCGTGTGGTCGGGCTCTCCCGGCGGCTGCCTTGGAGCCCCGCCGCCCGCGAGCCGAGATCGCGGTCAACCCGGAACCCTCCGGGAGCTCCCCGGAATCTGCCGTCCCCCATGCCGCCGGCGACCCGGAGGTGCCGTCTCCTCTGCGCCGGGACCGCGGTCATCGTCCCGCCCGGCGCCCGGATTCGGGACGGGACTCCTGAACTCTCGAGGCTGGTGCGCTCCGAAGAGGCCAGGGAAATGGCCTGCAGTCCAGAAGATTCCCGGGCACGCTTGCGGCGGGTCCGCAGGCATGACTTCGAGAGGACCCTGAATCCGCGGCCGAATGCCACGGCAGGTGGCGGATTCTGGAGGACGGGCAGACCTTGACTCCCTTTCCGGAGCCGAACGCAAAGCTGGAACTCGCCCCGGACCAGGCCGAATCGTTGGCCCGCCGTCTGACCCTCCGCCTGGCCCAGGACCTCGGTCCTGAAGAGGCGATTCGCCTGCTTCCTGCTCTTGTCCGGGCTCTGACCGGCGCTCCCCCCGAGCCCGCGCAGGCCCGCTTGCGGCGGGAGGTGGTGCAGGCCGCCCGTCGTCTGGCCGACCTGGGACTGATGGCCGGCACGGCCGGCAATCTCAGCGTGCGCGAGGCCCCTTCGCACATGCTGATCACTCCGGCCGGCCTCCGCAAGGGAGAGATGCGTCCGGACGACCTGGTTCGCCTGGACATGAACGGGAACCAGCTCTCCCCGGGATTGAGGCCCTCGTCGGAGTTCCGCATGCACCTGGGCGTGTATGGCGTCCGCCCCGACGTGAATGCGGTCGTGCACACCCATCCCCCGCACGCAACGGCCTTTGCTGCCGCTGGCATTCCGTTGGATCGGCCGGTCCTGGCGGAGGCGGTCCTCCTGCTGTCCCCGAAGGTTCCGGTGGTTCCATTTGGAGCGCCGTCTTCACAGCAACTGGTCGACCATCTTCAGCCCTGGCTGGCCGATCACAACGCTTTCCTGTTGGCCAACCACGGGGCGGTCTGCCTGGGCAGGGATCTGGCTGAAGCCGTGCAGCGCACCGAGACGCTTGAGTTCCTGGCCCGGGTCCTGCTGGCCGCCCGCATGTTGGGGGGCGAGAACCTGTTGACCCACACCGACCTGCGCAGCCTGAGGCAGACCCGCACAGAGCCCCCGGCCGATTCCCGGTGAACCCCGGGGCCCTTCCGAGAGGGGGCAGGAATGAAAGAAGCCCGCTGAATCAGCGGGCTTCCTTCATTCCAGCGAAAGGCCCCTAGCGGCGGCCAGGGCTCTGGCTGCGGAAGCAGTCCGAGCAGTAGACCGGGCGGTCCCCACGCGGGCGGAAAGGCACCTGGGTGGTCTGGCCGCAGCCATCGCACACCACTTCATGCATCTCACGGGCTCCGCCGCCGCCACCGCGGCCATAGCCACCGCCGTCGCGGTCGTTCTTGCGGGCGCGCCGGCAATCCGGGCAGCGGCGGGGGTCACTGCTGAACCCCTTGGTCGCATAGAACTCCTGCTCGCCGGTCGTGAAGACGAAAGTGGCGCCGCAATCCCCACAGGTCAGGTTTCGGTCAGTATACACTCGATTTCCTCCAAAGGTTGGTCCGCGAACTTGGAACTCGAGCATCCGAAACCTGGGGGATCCATCGCCCTTGTTACCATGGTTGCCTGCGTATTATAGGTCCGCTCGGGGGTGCGGTCAATCGTCTTCCGCCCGCCGGGATCCGTTTGCCGTGGGACGGCAGTCGGGCAGGGAAGCGCCTCCAGGCCGGAAAGGGGACCTCCCGCGACCCCGACACGCCACCGCAGGCGTCCAGAGCCTGCTCCGGGGGGCTGCTCCGCCTGCCGGCCCACCCCCGGCCCATCACCCGGCTGGAAATGAAAAGACCGACTCCGGACTCGGAGTCGGCTGAGGGCCTGAGCCCACCTTCAAGATTCATTCTGGCAGGATCCCGCGCCGGTATCATCCTGCGAAGGGTCCAACCGCGGGGTAACGCAATGCTCCCAGCCAGAACAGGCTGTGGGGGACACTCGGCTATAGCTTGATTTAGTTATTGCCGCTCCAGCTCGGCACGCCTGGCCGAGTGCCGGGGCTTCCCGAGAGGACGCGGGAGGAGCGCTTTGGGATTCGGCGAAAAGCTTGGCCGCGCAAGAGCCTGCCCGGGACGGAGCCTTCGCAGTCTCCGTCGCCTGGGACGCTGGTGTGCCACCTGACGCGAGGAGCCCCGATGCATTCATCCAGGAAGACCCATCGAGTCCGGGTCGGGACAGTCGAGATGGGTGGCGGAAGTCCGGTTCGGATCCAGAGCATGACCAACACGCCGACGTCCGATGTCGAGCGGACGTCGGCTCAGATCCTCGAGCTGGTCTCGGCCGGTTCGGAGCTGGTCCGCTTCACGGTCAAGGATGAGGAGGACGCCCGAGCCGTCCCCGAGATCGCTCGCGTCCTGGCGGACCACGGCTGCCCGGTGCCCCTGGTGGGGGACTTCCACTACAACGGGCATCGTCTGCTGACGCGCCACGAGGACTGCGCCCGGACTCTGGACAAGTATCGGATCAATCCAGGAAACGTCGGGACAGCCGAGCAGCACGACGCAAACTTTCGGACCATGATCGAGGCGGCGGTCGAGCATGGCAAGGTCGTCCGCATCGGAGTGAACGGCGGTTCGCTGGACCAGGGATTGCTGGCCGACCTGATCCAGGCCGATCTCGAAGCAGGGCAGCCTCGCGGAACCCGGGGGGTCTTCCTGGACGCCATGGTCGAGAGCGCCCTGCGATCGGCTCGTCAAGCCCAGGAGTATGGCCTGCCGGCGGAGCGTATCGTGCTTTCCGCCAAGGTCAGCGAGGTCCAGGAGGTGGTCGAGGTGAACCGCGCCCTGGCCGCCCGGAGCCGATACGCCCTTCACGTGGGATTGACCGAGGCCGGGATGGGCCTCAAGGGCACGGTCGGATCGGCTCTGGCCCTGGGAATCCTTCTCTCCGAAGGGGTCGGGGACACCATCCGGGTTTCCCTCACTCCCGCCCCCGGTGAGTCGCGCTCCCGCGAAGTCGAGGTGGCCCGCGAGATCCTGCAGGGACTCGGCCTGCGCAGCTTCTATCCGCGCGTCACGGCTTGTCCGGGCTGCGGGCGGACCTCCAGCAGCCTCTTCCAGGAACTGGCCCAGGACGTTCAGGGATACCTTCAGCAGCGGATGCCGGACTGGCAGGCTGCCGGCCTGGTCGGGGTGGAGTCCATGAAGGTGGCCGTCATGGGGTGCGTGGTGAACGGCCCCGGAGAGGCTCGCGGCGCGGACATCGGCATTTCGTTGCCGGGCTCTGGCGAGACTCCTGCCGCTCCGGTGTATGCCGACGGTCAGAGGATCGAGATCCTCAAGGGCGACGATCTGGGCCCCAGATTCTTGCAGATCCTGGAGGCCTATGTCTGGCACCGCTATGCCCCCGGGTCATCGACGAACCCGCCAGTTCCGGACCTGACGGGAGCCCGCTCTTGACCTGCTCGGAGAGGATCCACACCGAGGAGCCGGGGACCCGGTTCCGAAGCCTGGATTCCTGGCAGGCCTGGGGGGGGACTTCGGGGCCCAGAGGAGGACCGATGGTCCGAGTCCCGGCAGATTGTCGGGAGGAAATCCTGGAACACGGAGTCCAGGAATACCCCTGGGAGTGCTGTGGTCTTCTGCTGGGCCAGCAGGGGGCTGCGGGCGGGTCGCAGGTTCGTCGGATCTCGCGGGCCGAGAATGTCTGGCCGGTCCCGACTCGTCGCGGGGATCGCTTCCTGCTGGCTCCCCAGGACCTTCTCCGGGCTGGCCGGCGGGCGCGGCATGCCGGCCTGGAGATCCTGGGAACCTATCATTCCCATCCCGATCGCCCGGCCCGCCCCTCACACAGGGATCTGCAACACCTCGCTTTCGGCAGCCTGCACGCGATCGTCGCGGTGTGGCAGGGTGTTCCTGGTGAGGTGACCTGGTGGCGTCCAGGGGGGGGAGCCTGGGGGGACAATCGCGTCCAGGAGGTGCTTGAGCTCCTTGGCTGATCTCGGATTCCTGGTCACCCGTTCACCGCATACCAGCCCTGGTGCGCGTTCCTTCTACCTTCTGGCCCGGGCGGCCCAGGAGGCGGGACACACGGTCCGGGCCTTCTTCTACATGGATGGGGTCTATCAGTGCCTGAATGGCCAGGATGCCTCCGTGGACGAGGAGGGACCGGCCCGCTGGCTGGAGGAGTTGCTCGAGAATGGAGCCGTGATGGTGGCCAGCAATCGGTGCATGCGGAGTCGGGGATTGGAGCCCGCGGCCCTCCTCTCCGGGGTTCGGGTGGGGACCATGGAGGATCTGGCCTGGCTGACGGCCCAGGCGGATCGAGTGGTGTGTCTGTGAGCGCCGCGCGCAAGAAGATCGTCCTGACCGTGCAGAGCGTCCCGCGGGACTGGGGGGCTCTGCGGGAGGTCCTGCACACCGCCGTCGGTCTGGCTGCCGGCCCGCCTCGTCATCACGTGGTGGTGATCCTTCTGGGGGACGGCGTCGTGCATGGGCTGCGCGGCCACGACCTGCCGGGGACCACAATCTACATGAAGGCGGCTCGAGCCCATGGAGTCGAGTTCTTCGTCGAGCAGCAGGGCATGCTGCTGCGTGGCTTCTCGGAGGATCAGTTCCGGGACGAGTTCAAGGTCGTCTCGCGTGACCTGCTGCTCTGGAAGCTGGGGATGGCGGAAGTCCACCTGAGGATTTGAGCATGAACGAGAAAAGACTCTGTCTGGTCTCGCGAGAGACGGTCGTGGAGGCGCGGAACCTGCTGGAGAATGTCCCGGACACCGCAGTCCTGTTGTTGGGGCGAGCGGTGATGCTCCCAGGCAGTCTCTTCGGCGACCGGGAGGTCTTTGCCGTGATGGAGGAGATCCGCGACCTCGGTTTGGAGGGGAAGGTCTCTCCGGCGGTGAAGGCCTTGCCCGCACGGGAGATCGTGGATCTGCTGCTGCAAAGGCGGATTTTCAACCTGGGGTGATCCGGACCGCGCCTGGCTTCGGGCGCACGCTCGGGAGGCAGTGGTCATGGGTTCGTTCTTCGGTCACGGTGAGACTCGCAAGCCGCAGTCTCCAAAACGGGCTTCCAAGAGCCTGGATGAGCTGGTTCCTCCTCCGTCCCGTGAGGTGGAGGACCGGAATCGACCCATGACGGCACCGGAGGTGGACCTGAAGGGGAAGCTCCCGGCTGGGGCGGCCGATCGGCTGGCAGAGGTTCTGGAGGCGGGGGGGCGGGCGATCCTGGCCAATCCCGAGGAGGAGGAGGTCCGCTGGTTCGCGGTCCACGAGGACCACATCGAAGAGATCGGGCGCAGCCCGGTGGCCGACTACGACAACCGGCTGGCCCTCCTTGAGTCGTGTCGCGGAGGGGGCATCACCCTTCGGGACGCCCGCTATCGGATCGAGGCCTTCAAGTCCTTCAACGAGTTCGGAGACCGCCTGGTGCTGCAGTTCTTCGAGGAAGGCCGCTTCACCAGTGATGAGGCCATCGAACGACGGCAGGAGAATATCCGGCTGGTCAACCGCCTGAAGCCGGCCACCTCGCTCACGGCCCGCAATGAGCGAGACATCGCCCGGGCCATCGCCAACAACCCCCGAACACGCTCGTTCATCGACATCCTCTTGGAGGAGGGGGTCCTGACTCGTGACGAGATCGACCAGGTGCCGGCCGGCGCGGACTTCGAGCTGAGATTGTTGCAGACCCACATCTTCCCTCGAAAGGTCGCTGCCCTGGCCCTGGCCCATTATCTCGGCGTGGACTACATCGATGTCGAGGCCGCCACGTTTTCCAAGGAGGCGGCGCGTCTGCTCGAGAAGGATTGGGAGTTGGAGCGGCAGGTGGTTCCCTTCGCCCGGGATGGAGACGAACTCAGGGTTGCCATGGCGGATCCCACCGATGCCGGTCTTCTGGAGGAACTCTCCCAGTTGACCGGGTGCCGGATCCGGCCCTACTGTTCGGCGGCACAGGACATCGTAGGGATGATCCACAAAGCCCACAAGCGGGACGACTGACAGTCCCAGAAGAAGGGGATCGGAAGCCCGCCTTGGCATGGTTTCATGAAACCAATCCGTTCGTGGTGCAGCCTGAGAAGGCGTCTTCGGGACGGACCAACCAGTGGAACATCCTCAACCCGGGGGGCGTCAAACTGGCCCGGATGCTGCATGCGCCCGACTCGCTTCTGGTCCGGGCCATGCGCGGGGTGGGCCTGGCGGCTCAATACCCTGCCCGGATCACCATCCAGGACCTGGACGGGAAACCGCTTCTCTCCCTCCGCAAGAACTTCACCTTCGGCATGTTCCGGGCTTGGGTCTACGACCAGGACGGTCTCCTGGGAACCGTGACCGAGCAGAAGCTGGGCCTGGAGGGACGCCAATACATCCTGCGGGATGCCCGGGGAACCACGCGGGGCCTCCTGGAGGGGGACTGGCGGGCCTACAGCCTGCAGATGAAGGACGCCCGAGGATCGATCCTGGGCAAGATCAGCCGCAAGACCGACCAGGTGAACAAGGTGATCTTCAGCGACAACTCGCCCTTCTACGTGGTCCACCTGTACGTCGACCAGGAGGACCCGGCGTGGCGGCGGCTCCTGTTGGGAACCTCCGCCGCGATGGCCCTGCTTCTGCGTTGAGGGGGGCTCAGGAGGTCGGCTTGGGAGCCCGATAGCGGCTGAGGTCGATCAGGGCATAGCGGGTCACCGTGCCCCGTTTGAGCGTGATCAGGAAGCGGGCGCGGCGCTCCAGGCCACTCAGTCGGCTGCGGAAATCCTCCACCGTGCGGATCGGGTTGCCGTCGATCTGCACGATCACGTCTCCGACCTCCAGGTTGGCTTCCTGGGCTGCAGATCCGCGGGTGACGTACGAGACCAGGACGCCTTCCCTCTGGTCGAGTCGGTACTCCAGGAAGAGGGCCTGGGTGATCTGCTTGGCTCCAAAGCCGAAATCCGTGTCCACCTCGGCGGCATCCACGGGCGGCTGGATGCCCACGGTCAGGGTCCGCTCCAGGGATTGGCCCTGGCGGTGGATGCTGACCGGAACCCTGGTCTTGGGTTCCAGGCTGCTGACCATCTGGATGAACCGGTTGATGGAATCGTCGGAGTCGGCGTCCAGGTCCACCTGGTCAAAGCGGGTCAGCACGTCCCCGCTCTTCAGGCCCGCCTGGTCGGCCGGTCCTTCCTGGACCAGGTCGCTGACCAGGACCCCGCGCAGGCGGGGATGGCCCAGATAGTCCGCCATCTCGGGCGTGAAAGGCTGCAGGTAGATGCCCAGCCAGCCTCTCTGGATCCGTCCTTCGACTTCGGTCCGGGTGATCACGTCCCGGACCACGTTGGCGGGGATCGTGAATCCCTGCCCCCGGCCGATGCCGACGGAGTTGATGCCGATGACCTCGCCGTGCAGGTTGACCAGCGGGCCGCCCGAGTTGCCGGGATCGATCAGGGCATCGGTCTGGATGAAATCATTGAGCAGCGGGACCTCGCTGTCCAGTCCCGGGATGAATCGACCCTTCCCGCTGACGATGCCGAACGAGACGGTCCGGTCGAACCCGTAGGGGTTCCCGATCGCCAGGACCCACTCACCCACCCGGACCTGGTCGGAGTCCGCCAGTTGGGCGGCCGGCAGGGGGCGCCCGGCCTGGACCTGCAGGAGGGCCAGGTCCGTCTGCTGGTCGCGACGCAGGACCTGGGCTTCCAGTTTGGTCTTGTCGTCCAGGATGACGGTGATGACCTGGGCGCGGTCGATGACGTGATGGTTGGTCACGATCTTGCCGTCCGCGCTGAGGATCAGCCCGGAACCCAGACCCTTGTGACGCTGCTCTCCGCGCTTGGCCAGCACCTCGATGTGGACCACCGAGCTCTTGACCCGATTGGAGGCCGAGCTCAGGTGGTCCTGGAGGTCTTCGAAGAGCTTCAGGCCGTTGGGTTCGGCGGCCGTCGGAAGGGCCAGCAGGGCCACCAGGAGGAGGGCGGAAAACACCGATTTGATGCAGGATCTGTTGTTCTTCACGGTGCAGAGGTTTCGACCCCTCTGGGGAAATCCTGCAAGCGAAAGAAAGCAGAACACCCCCGCCGAGAAGGGCGAGGGTGTGTCGGCGCGTCGAGGTGGGGGGATCAGGCCAGACGGTTGCCGCTCAGGCTGAACAGACCCGCGGCAGCCGTGGAAGGGCCGTTCAGTGAAAGCTCCGGGAAACGCAGGATTTCGGGCGAGGCCTCGTCGATGACGGCGATGGGTCCCGGAGCCAGGATGGAGGCGACCTCCGTCGACCTGCTGGCGGCAGCAGGGACCTGCGGTGGGCCCGCCACGATGAATCCATCCACCTCCTCCACTCGTGCAGAACCCCCATGCGGGGGCGGGCATTCGCGAACGGGGGGGGCGGGGACCTCGAGGGGGAGGGCAGGAGGAAGAGTCGAAGTGCCGCCGCTCATCTGGACGGCGTCGCTTCCAAAACTGGATGGCGTCTCGATGGGGAGCTCGGGGCGGGCCGGGCTGGTCCGCAAGGCAGGGACCGCCGGACGAACATTCTGGGAGGCCCCGAGGCCCTGGATTTCGCTCATGATCTTCCTCCAACCAACAGGGGACGCTGAGAGCCCCCTCCAGGACTGCGCCGGACCCTTCAGGGCGCTCGGCCAGCCTTGGGGCCATGCTAGCACCGGGCAGGGGGGAGGCACAATCGGTTCCAGGCGGGGATCTCGTCAAAGGAACCATCGTTTACAGGCGGGTAACAAGGGCTCGCAGAGAGGAGGGAGTTCGAACGTGGACGGTTGGATCGACGTCGGGACCCAGGAAGAGCCGACCCGAGGCCGGGGGCTGGCGGTCTTCCTGGAGGATGGTCGCGAGGTGGCCCTCTTCAACGTGGAGGGGACGCTCCACTGCACGAACAACGTCTGCCCCCATGTCCAAGGACCCCTGGGGGACGGGCACCTGGAGGGAGAGATCGTGACCTGCCCCTGGCATGGGTGGCAGTTCAACGTCCGCACCGGGGAATGCCTCGACCGACCGGACCGACCCGTGGCGGTCTATCCGGTTCGTCTCGAGGAGGGGAGGATTCTGGTCGATCCGGGCCGGCCTGCCCAGCCCTCAGACCCTGGAGGCGCTCTGGGCGCCTGAGGTCTCTTGGAAGCGGTTCAGCACGTAGACCGTGATGTTGTACTCTGGCCACAGCTCCTGACGGTTCGCCTGGATGGGCTCGGAGAGGCGCTCCACGGTGTGGTTCGTCAAGGCGATCTCGCCACCGGAGATGCCCTTCTGGAGCTTCCCGGACAGGTCCAGGGTGTAGTCGTAGAGGCTGCGGGTCATGCGGTAGTCCTTGAGATCCCGAGTCAGGACATGTCCGGTGTTCAGGCCGATGCGCAGGGCCAGAGGTCCGTTGAGCCGGTTGTGTCGGCGGTTGAAGCCGGGAAGGTTTTCCTGGAGCTCCACGGCGCAGCGCAGGGCCGAGTCGGCGCTGGAGAAGATGCACATGACACCATCGCCGGCGGCATCCTTGACCTGGCCGCCCCAGCGACGAGCCAGATTCTGCACGTATTGGAAGTACTGCTGGAAGGTGTAGGTGACGGCCACCTTGTCCTGATCCTGCTTGAGCAGGGTGGAATCCACGACGTCGATGCTGACCGCGGTCACCTCCTGGCTGTCCGCAGGCCGGGCAGCCTGTTCCGAGTCGGTGGAAGCGTCCAGATCCGGGACGTGTTCGCCTTCGCGCTCCGAGAAGAAGTTGTTCAGCAGCAGATCGTGGTAGATCCGGTTGCGGATCTTGCACGAGCCGTCCTTGGCAGGCTTGATCAGGCCGATCAGTTCCAGGCGCGCCAGGCGCTGGTTGGTCATGCGGTTGAAGCGGATGCTCTCTTTGCGGATCAGGACCCGCTCCAACCAGGGGACCAGTTCGGCCTCTTCGTGCAGGCGATGGACGATGTGGTCGAGGTTGTTGTCGTCCATCATCAGATCCTGGATGGCCCGCTCGACGACCTCGGGTCCGGAGATCGGGATCTTCCACTCTTCGAAGATGGCACAGAGACGTTGGGTCAGGTAGGGCTGGCCTCCGGTCCAGTCGTGGACCACGTCGGGGATGTCCTCGTCGAAGTAGACGCCCATCCTCTCGAGCATGCCCACCAGGCGGCGGACGCCGTCGCGGGTGAGGTCGCTCATCCGGAGGGTCTTGGAGATGTTGAAGGGCGAGTTGGCCGGATTCTTGATCAGGTCCCGGGGCTGGAAGGTCCCGCAGAGCACGAAGTTGGTGAAGCGAAACTCCGGCTTGACCTGGCGATTGGAGAAGACGTACCGCACGTTCCCGAAGAAGGCATCGGACATGTCCTCGGGGACGGTACCCACCTCGTCCAGCATGATGCACAGTCGGGTGTTGCCCAACTGGGTGCTGACCGCTCGGAGGAACTGGACGAACTCCAGATGGGACTGGGGCAGGGGAGGGTGGTCCCCTCCCGGCAGCACCTGCTCGGCGATCCCCGTGGACAGGTGGGCGTACCAGGACTCCAGGGACTCTTCTCGGGCTGGCGACAGGTCGACGTAGGCGATGGCCATGCCGGCCTCCGTCAGCAGTCTCCGAACGCGAAGCAGAAGGCTGGTCTTGCCCATCTGGCGTGGAGCCAGGACCGTGACGAAGTCCCCGGCGGCGATGTGCTCGGGAAGCTTGTCGTCCTCGGGCCGCTTGATGTACACAGGCGAATTGGGGTCGAGGTTGCCGCCCCAGTGAAAGAACCTAGCCTCCATGCAGCATCATCTCTTTGTGCAGTTGGATCTCCTCGGCGACATCCATCACCTCGCGCATCAGATGGGGCAGGTGACGAGCCGCAAATTGATAACGGGAGCCCCGCTTCTCGAGGATCCCATAAAGGCAGAGGTTTTCCATCGCCTCCACCACCAACGGAGCCGGCAGTTCGATCTCGAAGTCCTCCTGCAGCCGGCGCCGGAGTTCGGGGGGAGAGGCAGTCTCATCCGGTTCCAGGGCCAGGATCAGGATCTTTTCGGTTTCGCTGGCCCGTCCCCAGAGCGTGTCCAGGTAGTCCTCCAGGTAGCTCGGGTCTGCAACAACCTCGTCGAGGTGTTCTCGCTTGACCATCCGGGTCCTTTCCCGATTCAGGACCTCGACCAGATTGGCGCAGGTTCGCTGGATCAGGTTGGGATGGCTGCTGGTGATCTCCAGGATGCGCTGGATGGAGGCTTCCCGGTCTTCCCAACGGACCTCCATCTGCTCCAGGGGTTCGGCGATCAGTCGGGCGGCATCCCGGGGTTCCAGGAACTGGACCCGCATGGTGTGGCAGAAATTGAAGAGGGCGGAGTTGGGGTCCCGCAGCCTGTGCAGCAGGGTCCGCTCGCCACAGAAGAGGAAGTGGGCCGCCTCATCCCCTTCGGCCACCCGGAAGGCCCGGAAGAGGCTCTCGGCGCCTTCCGGGTCTTCGCGCAGGACCAGGTCCACCTCGTCGAGGATGAACTGGACAGGGGCGCCCGCGTAGCCGGCTCGCAGAGCGTCCAACAATCCCCGGAAAACGGCCGGTGAGGACAGGTCGTCCTGGGCCTGCGCAGGGACGTACTCCGTCGCCAGGGTGAGCAGGAACGACGGGGCATCGTAGATGGACTGGCAGTCCAGGTAGACGACCGGACGGGGGCGGTTGCGCAGCGAGGCCAGGACCCGCTGGAGGATCGAGGTCTTCCCGATCCGCCGGGGACCCACCAGGGCCAGGCTGGAAGACTCGATGCGGTGGACGATCTCCTTGATCTCGCCCTCCCGGCCGAAGAACATCGAGGACGGGACCGGACCTTCGGTGACGAAGGGCGAGACGACGGTCAGGTCCACCTGCTCGAGGATCCGGGCCACCAACGCCTTCAAGCGCCAGCGCACCCGGAGGACTTCGCGAAGGTCGGCCTGGGTCAGGACGATGACGTCGTAGCGCAGCAGGGTCCGCAGGTGTTCGTCGATGATCTGGATGTTCTGGGCAGGGTCGCCCAGAGTCAGCAGCAGACCGAAGCGAGAGTCGGGCCCCCCCTGTTCCATGAGGGAGCGCAAGGCCTCGACGTCGCCCTGGGACAGGACCGGAACGCGGCTGACCAGGATCGGGATCCTGTTGGGGATCTTGATGCGCAGTCCATGAGTTCCAACCCGGACCCCTCGCAGGTTGCCCAGCCCGATCCCCTCGCCCGGTGTGAAACCCAGGCTGTTGCACAGGAAACCGATCAGCGTCCGGGCATTGTCCGAGAACGCCTCCGGGTCGGCCTCGGCGGATTCCTGGACGCGCCTCCAGGTGCGCTCCAGGGTCTCGACGTCCCGGGCCGAGACCAGTTCCAGCTTGCCCGAGACGGCGTGATAGGTCAGGTTCTCCTCGGGGTGCTCCTGCAAGAAGCGCAGCATGGCCCAGCGACGCACGCCGATGGGAACGCTGATCAGGTCGCTGGTAGCCACCGAGGGCTCCTGCTGGAGGGCACGTTGGATGGCTCGGGACCACTGAGGCCACTTCTCTTCCAGGCGTTCGTCGAAGGAAGCCACCCCGTCCCGCAAGGCCTCGTCGAGCTCCAGCCCGAGGAAGCGCAGTGGATGCAGGTCGGCCGTGAGGCTGCGCCGATAGCCTTCCGCTCCGGTCTCGTCCAGGCGTTGGTCCTGCCAACGGTGCAAGGCGGCCAGGAAGTCTCCTTCGACATGCAGCGCTTCCAGAGGGTCGGCATAGAGCCGCAGGCACGATTTCAACGCCGTCAGGTCGGGCCACCTCGGACTCTCCAGGCGGTCGATCTGGTCGCCGGGGCCTCGGGTGCGCTCGGTCAGCATGCCCAGATGCAACCCGATGGCCAGGCTCTCGCGCAGGACCCGAACCTGACTGGCCGAGGGACGTCCCAGGGCTCGCCATCGCACATCTGTCCGGACGTGCAGTCCGCGCCGACCCAGGCGCAGGGTCTGGAGATAGGCGCGACGGTGGGCATGCAGGTCCAGGGCATCCAGGGGAAAGCCGCCGCTCAGCCGGATGAAGGCCACCCGCTCGGGGCTGGACAGGGGCAGGACCTTCACGGGGATGTCGGTCGGGATCCGCGAGAGGTGCTCGATGAACGTCCGGGCTGCCTCCGAGTCCGGATTCTCGCCGCCCTTCAACCCCACGAAGGCTGCCCGCAGGCTGGTGCCCGGCTCGTAGTCGGGGATGGCCAGCGAGGAGGCCATCGACGGCCGGGCCCGTTCGAAGAGGATGCGAATCTGGTCTCGTGCGGCTTCACCCGGGTGTTGCGCCAGGAAGGTGGTCAGCACGTCAGGCTCCGGGGATGCGTTCCCTTCCTGAAGGACCTGAAGGATTCGTCCCAGCCAGGCGGCTCGGGGGATGGTGCGTGGGACCGAGAAGAGGTCCTGCCCCACCTGCGCCAGGAGCTCTTCGGTCGCCCGGGACACCCGGTCCGGGGCACACTGCTCTCGGATGAACTCTTCCACCTCGGCGGGCGTCAACAGGACTTCACCGGGGACCGCGAAGAGCCGGCCGCGCGCCCTGGCTTCTTCGGATCGCAGATCGGATTCGACCGCGTCGAGATACTCCAACAGTTCGTTGACGCCGTTCGAGAAGCGCTGGAGTGTGTCCAGCAGCCCCAGGTACGCGTTCAGGGCCTGGCGGTCCACCGAGAGCTTCACGCGGTTCTCGTGGTAGTCCTGCAGTGCCTGGAGGCACCTCTCGACGGGCAGGTTCGAGACCTTGCGCAGCCACCGGTCGAGCAGGCCGGGCTGGTGGTGGGCCACCTCTTCAAGGGCCTTGAGCTTCTCCTCTTTCAACTTCATCTCGGCGGTCTGTCCGCTGTTGAGGGCTTCGTGAAGATCGTTCAGGCAGTGGCCGATCCGTTCGGAAAGCTCGTCCAGGAAGACGCAGAAGCCCAGGTATTGCTCGCGGCCTGCGCGGAAGAAGCTGGAGAGTTCGCGGACCAGATCCTGGGAGCGCTCCTGGAGGAGTCGGGAGGTCTGTTGCTCGAGGAAGAGGACTGCGCCGTCCGGCGCGTCGGCGGCCATCTGTCGGCTCAGGGACTCGTCCAGTTCGGCGAATTGTCGGGCCAGGTCCACCCCGAACCTGGGCGTCCGGGCCAGCTCCTCGGCCAGACGACGGGTCTGCCGATTCAGGTCGAAGCGCCCTTCGAAGGCCGAGTCCAGGGCATTCCGGAGCACCCGGCGGAAGCCGTTCGTCTGCAGGTGCTGGTGGTTGAGGAAACTCTCGGCGTGAGCCCGCTCTTCATCGCCGCTGGTCCCGCTGCCGGCATGGAACAGCGTGGTCCGCCAGCGGTTCACCACCTGCGCCGCCAGCCGGGCGTGGGCGGCGAGTCTCAGATCACCCCGTGGCAGGCTCAGGGTTGCCGAGCCGCAACTGAAGTAGGACACGGGATTCCCACGCAGGTCGGTGCCGCGGAAGAAGGACTCGTGGCGCCGATTCATCTCTTCGCGCAGCGCGGAGAAGTCGTCCCACATCAACAGGCCGACCTGAGCCGCCAACTGGTCGAAGAGGGGGGGCAGGGAGGTCTCTTCGGTCAGGTTGTTGCCGGCCAGGAGGAAGACCTGTTCGAAGGCAGGGCGGTCGGTCTCCCAGCGCTCTCCTGAACTGTACTCGTAGGAATAGCGGGAATCCCTGGCCATCCAGTGGTTGAGCTCGACCATCCCGGCGAAGACGTTGGCAGCGACGGCTTCGTCCCGCGGAGGGCGGGCCCCCATCAGCAGCAGGGCCGCGAACGAGCAGGGGAGCGTCGCCGAGTGTACCAGCCGGTGAATCAGGTAGGCGAAGTCGCACAGCATCCCGCTGCCCGTGCCGCCTCCCAGGCTGGAGACCATCAGCACCTGAAGGCTCCCGGGCGCCCGCTCCACGGGGTGGGCCGGATCCGCTCCGCCCAGGCGCGCCAGGGTGGCCGCGATGCGTCGCTCCAGTTCGCGGCGGTGCAGGAAGAAGGCCAGCCTTCCCAGGGGGCGGCTGCCGCGCACCCCTCGGCCCGGGTCGATGATCGGCAGATCCCCGGGCAGCCAGTCCTTCACGGGAGGATAGTCCTGGGGGCGGGCCATGACCGAGTCAAACTCGCTGGTCTCCAGGAAGAGGCTCTCGTAGGCATGCAGCCCTTCGTGCTTGAGGACTGTCCGGTCGGTGTCGATGCCCAGGCACAGAACGGGACCCGGGTGCCCTCCAGGGCCCCGACGAGCCAGGAGCTGGCTGGCGCGGCGGACGGCCTGGAAGCCCAGGCCTCCCAGGCCCACCAGCAGGTAGGCGGTGGGGCCTTCGGCTGCGCTCATCGGTCTGGGGATGACGCCGGGTTCTGGACGCGCATTCGGTTGCTGGATCACTCCGGTTCCGGATACTCGATTCGGGACCCCCCCAGGCGTGGAGGAGACGTCCTCAGAGGGGCCACTTCGGGGTCCGGGGGGAGGTTGCCTGTCTTGACCGCAGGTTCTCCCGTCGTGATGAGGAACCCGGAGGGGGGCAGCGATTCCGCCTCGCGAGGTGACCTCACTGGCTACCTACAGTTATCGGGTCCTGGACAAGAACGCACGGATTCTCGAAGGAACCATCGACGCACCGTCGGCGCTGATGGCGCGGACTCGTCTGCGCCAGGACTATGCCAGCGTCCTGTCCCTCGAGGAACGGCAGACGACGGAAGAGCTGCGGAACCTGGGCAACCGGCGGGTCTCGGGTGAGGACCTGGCCATCGCCGTCCGGCAGATCGCCACCATGATGGCGGCCGGAATCCCGTTGGCCCGGGCGCTGAGGCTGATCGCCAGTGGTGCCAGTGGCGCCCTCAAGGACGTCTTCTCCAGCATGTCGCTGCAGGTGGAGTCCGGCGTCTCGTTCTCCCACTCGATGCGGCGCCACCCGGGGGCTTTCGACGACGTCTTCATCCGGATCGTCGAGTCGGGCGAAGTCTCGGGTCGGATGGATTCGGTCCTGGGCAAGTTGGCGGACCTCCAAGAGAAGAGCGTCCGACTGCGCAAGAAGCTCATCGCCAATTTCGCCTATCCGTCGGTGCTGGGAGCCACGGCGCTGGCCACCTTGTCGGTCTTCGTCTTCTACGTGCTGCCCTTGATGCAGCCCGTCTTCCATTCACTGGGGGTCGAACTCCCGCTGGCGACCCGGATCGTTCTGGTCCTGGCCAATTCGATTCGGAACCCCTGGATCATGGGCCCGTCGTTCTTGATGGTCCTGGCCCTGGCGGTGGCCGGCATCCTGGTCTGGCGGACTCTCTCGCGCTCGCAGGAGTTCCGCTACCGGGTTCACTCGGTCGTGCTGGCGACGCCGATTGTCGGCGGACTGATCGAGAAATCCACGGTGGCCCGGGTCCTGTTCACCCTCTCCACGTTGTTGGAGTCCGGAGTCTCGTTGGGGCCTTCCCTGGCGGTGGTCGAGAAGGTGGCGGGCAACGAGGTGGTGGCCTGGCGCATGGGCCAGGCCCGCAAAGCCATGGTCGCCGGGGGTGGAGTCTACGAATCCCTGCAGTCTGCCGGAGCCTTCCCCGAGATGGTTCTGCAGATGATCCGGGCCGGCGAAGAGTCGGGAAACCTGGATACCATGATGCGCCGCGTCTCGGTGATGTATGAGGAGGAAGTCGACCTGGCCCTGGGCTCGCTGGCCACGACCCTCGAGCCGCTCATCCTCATGGGGATGGGCGTGGTCGTCGGCTTCATCACCCTGGCATCGTTCATGCCGATGGTGAAGCTGCTCTCGGAGATCTGAGCCCCGGGTCGGCGCCAGGCCCGTGCCGGGCACAGGGTTCAGTCGTTCCTGGGAAGATCCCTCAAGGCCGACTCTTCGTTGGGGTGGATGGCCAGAAGCCGGTCCAGTCCCGTCAGGCCCAAGACCCGCAGGACGGGGCGGACGTTGCAGACCAGTCGCAAGGACCCCTGGTTCTCGCGGACCCGCCGCAGGGTGCCAAGCAGCACGGCCAGCCCGCTGGAATCCAGATAACCGACTTCGTTGAGGTCCATCATCAGGTGCTTGTGTCCGGCTCGAAGGACCTCGGCCAGGTGGTTGCGCAGGACTTCAGAGGTGGCCAGTTCCAGGTTTCCGCGCACCCGGATGCGGTAGACGCCGTGGCCCGCCTCTTCGCTGGTGACTTCCAGGTTTTCCTCGGTCGGGTTGGTATCCATCAAGACCTCAAGTGGCCTGCTCGGGCCCGATGGACCTGACGCGGTCCACGCGGCCGAGCAGCCTTCCAGGATGATTTGCTCCCTCCCGCTTCGTTTCGTCCTTGAGGTTCCCCTTTAGGGAGGTCTTCGGAAATCTCCCGAGGACGTCCCCGTCACGAGATGGCCTCGATTCCGGGGGCTTTCGGTTCGCCCCGTCCAGCATCCGGAAGTCTGCGGGCAAGGGCTGCGGCGAAGGAAGTTCCTCAAGCTTCGACGAATTTTCGTCAAACCTGAAGTGTCGAATTCTCGCTCTCGTCGCTGCTCGCCCCGACGCAGGGGCTCTTCGGATTCGTCTGCCCGGGAGGGGCGGGTCGGTCTGGCCCTGGCCATGATGGTCCTGCTGGGGGGGCTGGCCTTCTATCTGGGGTGGGCAGGCGCCCTGCGCCAGGAGGCCGGGGCCCTCTCCCCGGGATCCCCGATTCCGCGGCCCTCGAGCTTCTCGGCCGATGGATTCGAAGAGGCCCCACCGGATCCGGGACCCCTGCCGGAATCCGCTCCGGAACGCTCGGAAGAGGAACCTTCGCCGGACTCTTCCCCCGACAGCCCGCTCGCAGGTGGGGATTCCGCTGCGCCACGGGCCCTGGCGTCGATCGTGATCGACGATTGCGGACAGCATTATGAGCGGGAGCGGGGCTTCCTGGAACTCGAAGCGCCGCTGACCCTGGCGGTGCTGCCTCACCTGCCGGATTCCCAGAGGGTGGCCGGGGAGGCCACCGGCAGGGGGCGGGGCGTCCTTCTTCACATGCCCATGGAGTCTGCGGGAGGGGGCGATCCGGGCCCGGGAGCCTTGCGAGCGGACATGGGGGACGATGAACTGGCTGACAGGGTCCGTGAGAACTTCCTGGCCGTTCCAGGCGTGTGCGGGATCAACAATCACCAGGGGTCCCAGGGGACCACCGATCCTCGGGTGGTGCGTGCGGTCCTGCAGGAAGCCGCTCGGCAGGGGGTCTTCGTCCTGGACAGCCGGACCACTCCGACCACGATCCTGGCCCAGGAGGCTCAAGCCATGGGCTTGAGGACGCGAAGCCGGGACCTGTTCCTGGACCACGAGGATGACGTCGACCGGATCCTGCTGGAGATCGACCGGCTGGGCGAGCTGGCCCTGCGGCACGGAACCGCCGTGGCCCTGGCCCATCCCCGCCCGGCCACCCTGCAAGCCCTGCGGGTCGGCCTGCCGCGCCTGCGGGAGGCCGGCGTGACCCTGGTCGGACTGCAGGAGCTTGTCGAGTCGGCCCCCGTCGGAGGGGCCCCGGAACCTTGACGCAGGTTTGGAATCTATACCCTGCACGGTGTTCGAGTTCTGCAGGCAGAAGGAGGGAGCCATGAGGAGAATCTGGTCCGCCTGGATGGCGGTCCTGTTGGGCTGCCTCCTGTCAGCCCTGCCGGTTGCCGCCCGGGAGGCTGCGGAGCCCCAGGGCGCAGTCGGCGACCTGCCGGTCGTGGTGGTCGGGGAGGCCCGTCCGCTCAACTTGAAGGCCCTGGGGACCACGGTTCTGCTCAAGACACG